>Ga0224508_10001270_pt1 | contig 22869 bp, 20 predicted proteins | sample SF_Jan12_sed_USG_4_FD_170157 | JGI IMG/M metagenome (GOLD analysis project Ga0224508, IMG submission 170157) | Sediment microbial communities from San Francisco Bay, California, United States - SF_Jan12_sed_USGS_21 | ecosystem: Environmental > Aquatic > Marine > Sediment | place: USA... | reverse complement strand
ATCCAGCCGCAGTCGCTCGAGGTTTTTAGCGATCCTCTCTAGTCGCGCCGCATCCTTGTCAATACATGTCAGATCGATCCGCTCCCCTCCAAGTTCCAGCAAATGTCCGCTCTTGCCGCCTGGCGCGGCGCAGGCGTCGAGCACCCGGCCTGATAAGCCTTCCAGTAACCAGGGTGCGGCAAGCTGGGCTGCCGCATCCTGCACCGATACGTGGCCGGCTGCGAAACCCGGCAGGATTTCGACCGCCCGCGGCTCAGACAAGCGCAGCGCTTGCGGGGCTGCCGCGACAAGCTCCGCTGCGATACCGTCCGCCTCGAGTCGGCTCTGATAGTCGGCCGCCGAGCCATGTGCCGGGTTCACGCGCAATGTCATAGGAGCTCGCTCGTTGTTTGCCGCGAGGATATCTGCCCAGTCGTCGGGCCAGTCCGCCTCGAGAGCGTCGATCAACCACTGCGGGTGGTCGTAGAGCGCCTCTTTATTAGACGGCTGCTGTTCGAAAATCCGGTCGCGCCGCGCTCCGCGCAGCACGGCATTGACGAGAGGCGCCAGTTGCGGGCGGCGCAAGAACCGCACCGCATCGACTGTCTGTGACACGACGGCATGATCGGGGATACGCGTATCGCTGAGCTGGCAGAGACCGATCGCGAGCAGCGCGTTGACTGAGCTGTCGCGCTTCTTGAGCGGGCGATCGAGCCGGGCTTCGATCCAGTACTGCAGGCGCCAGTAATGACGCAGGGTCTCGTAACAGAGCAGCCGCAGCAGTCCGCGATCGGCATTTTCGACCCTCCCTTCCACCTCTTTCAGCGCCCGGTCGAGCGAACGCCCATCACTGACAACTGCATCGACAATCTCTGCCGCGGTTGCGCGCAGCCGGGCCCCCGTTCTGCTGGCGCTCATAACGTCCGGCCGAGCAGGGCGAACTGTGCTGCAAACTCGCCGGCCGTGACCGGACGTCCCCCGGGGCGCTGCAATGAGGCCATGCTCAGCGCACCTGCACCGCACGCGACGACGATGCCGTCGGGGCCCGCCGCGATCACGGTACCCGGCGGCGCGTCGACCGCCGTCGTGCTAACGGCACGCCAGCACTTGATGCGCAGGTCATCGAGTAAGAAGTGCGCGCCCGGTACCGGGTTGTATGCGCGTACACGGCGCTCGAGTTCTTTTGCAGTAAGGCTCCAATCCATCGCGGCATCAGCACTCTTTATCTTGGGCGCATACGTGGCAAACGCTGGGTCTTGCGCTTTTGCGCTGATCTCACCCGCGACGACGGCCGGCAGATGCCTGACGAGCAGGTGCGCGCCGAGCGCCGCAAGCCGATCGTGCAATTCGCCCGCAGTCTCCTGCTCACCTATCGTGACCGCCTCGCTCACATACACGCCGCCACAATCCAGCCCGGCCTCCATCGCCATCAGGCAGACACCGGTCTCGTGGTCGCCGGCGAGGATCGCCGCCTGAATCGGCGCTGCACCGCGCCATCGTGGCAAGAGCGATGCATGCACGTTGAGACAACCGGCCGGCGGAATAGCGAGGACCTTTCGCGGCAGAATCAGGCCGTAGGCCGCGACCACCATGATGTCGGGTTCGAGCGCCGCGAGCCGGGCAGCGACGGTATCGTCGCGCAAAGTCACCGGTTGCGTGACCGCGATACCCTGCTCCGTGGCGTAAGCCTTGACCGGGCTCGGCCTGAGTTTCTTGCCGCGCCCCGCCGGACGGTCCGGTTGGGTCAGCACCATCACGGGAACGATGCCGGCCGCGACGAGCGCCTCGAGGGAGGCGAGTGCGAACCCGGGTGTGCCGGCGAAAATGACTCTGGGGCTGGTCAATCGAACAATCCTATGCGGACGGTGGGAGGGCGCCATGCGCGCGACACAGGTCGCCGGCGCCCCCGCCTCCCACTACATCGCAGCGACGGCCTGGTGTCGTCGTTCTTTTTCGAGGCGCTTGCGAATGCGTGATCGCTTCGCTTCGGAGAGATAATCGACAAACAGTTTGCCATCCAGGTGATCGATCTCGTGCTGAATGCATACGGCGAGCAAACCTGCCGCCTCCATCTCCACTTCTTTGCCCTTACGATCGAGGTAACGGACTCGAATATGTTCCGCGCGCTGCACCTCTTCGTAGTAGCCCGGCACGGACAGGCAGCCCTCTTCAGTCACCGTGGCACCGTCTTTCTCAAGGATTAACGGATTTATGAGGGCGTACGGTTCGCTCTGGTCGCTCGACACATCGGCAACGAGCAAACGCTGGTGCACATCTACCTGGGTCGCCGCAAGGCCGATACCGGGTGCCGCATACATAGTTTCGAGCATATCGTCGATCAGCGCGTTTAACGCATTATCCACGGCCTCGACCGGCACCGCTTTCGTTCTGAGTCGCGGATCCGGAAACTCTAAAATCGTCAGTTTCGCCATAATTTTTACAAAGCAAATGCGGCTGTTAGCAGGCAACAATACTGCTTCTGCAAGCTACGGAGTCTGCCGCATATATCGTGTAGATTCCTACAAAAACCGCCTAAATGTTTGACTTTATTGAATAAGATGACGGACAATGCGGCCGTAAGACACACCTCCGGCAGCCCTTCTCGGGCCGGAAGTGTGACGTAATTGGCAGCCTCGCAGGCACCGCAACGACATATTATAGCAATGACAAAAAAGCTACAGGTCTCAACACCTTGTATGGAGCACCGAGGAAATCATGTCCTTCAGTAAATACTGCCTGAACAACCGTCTCCGCATCACGACGATCGCGCTCGCCGCGTCGCTGGTCCTCGGCTCACTGAATGCGTTTTCGCAAAACCGCTCACCGCTCGCAGGCGACCACCCGGACGAGTACGTCGTCCAGGTTGGCGACACGCTGTGGGATATCTCGGCAACCTTCCTCAGGGACCCGTGGTTTTGGCCCGAAATCTGGTATGTCAACCCACAGATCGAAAACCCGCACCTTATTTACCCGGGTGACGTTATCGGACTCGTCTACATCGACGGGGAACCGCGCGTCAGCACCTTGCGTGCGTCGACCTACCGGCTGTCGCCGGAGGCGCGCGTGTCACCTTTGAGCGAAGCCGTCACGAGCATTCCTTACGAATCCGTTGCTTCGTTTCTCAGCAGCGGCGTCATACTGGCGAAGGACCAGGTAGACGAACTGCCCTACCTCGTGGCCACGCGCGGCGACCATATGCTGGCTGCGGCAGGCAATACCATCTATGTCCGCAGAATGAACGAGGCGCCGGGTTCACGCTTCAATCTCGTGCACGTCGGCGATCCCCTGCGCGACCCGGAGGACAATCGACTGGTCGGCTACCAGGGAATACTGATTGGCGAAGGCACGCTGCGACGCGCGGGTGATCCGGCCACGGTCGCACTGACCGACTCGAAACAGGAAGCGAAACAGGGCGATGTGCTGGTGCCGGCGAGCGTCGATGTGCCGCTGAATTTCTTTCCCAAGGCACCATCAGGCGTGATCGAGGGCCAGATCATGGCCGTCGTCGGTGGCGTTACCCAGATAGGTCAGTACCAGGTTGTCGTCATGAACCGTGGTACTAATGACGGTCTTGCGGTCGGCGATGTCCTCACGGTCTTCCAGAACGGGGAGGAGGTGCGCGATCATGTCACCGGCGGCACCGTCAAGCTGCCCGATGAGTCGGCGGGCACGATCATGGTGTTCAAGGTCTACGACGAGATAGGCTACGGTCTGGTCATGGAGGCAACCAACGCCATCCACATCAACGATTTTGTGCGTAATCCGATTTGATATTACGCCTAAGTATGAATTAAAGACGGCGCTTTCGAGCGCCGTTTTTTTTATGATGCACTCATCGAAAGTCGCTGGACCAACCGATGAGTGAGGCCAATCGCGCCTGGTTAACGCTGGCCAACGCGTACGTTCGCGTCCCCGAGTATCTCGCTCTCGCCGATCGCTTCGACGATGCCCTCGGGATAACTCGTCAGCCGGCGTCGAAACTGCAGGACGCCGGCTTGTCGGCGTCCAAAAGCAAAGCGATTACCGAACCCGATTACAGGCGAATCGACCACGAACTCGCCTGGCTGGATGATGCGCACCATCATATTGTCAGCTGCCATGCGGATGCCTGCCCGGATCTGTTACGACAGATTCCGGCGCCACCGCTGCTACTATACGTACACGGAGATCCCGGGATTCTGCACTTGCCGGCGCTTGCGATCGTCGGCAGCCGCAATCCGACTCAGGCAGGTACTCGCAGCGCGTTTGAATTTGCTTATCACCTCGGCAGCAATGGCTTCTCGATTGTCAGCGGTCTCGCGCAAGGAATCGACACGGCCGCACACCGCGGCGCGATCAGGGCCAGTGCCAGCACGGTCGCTTTTCTCGGGCATGGAATCGATCGCATCTATCCCGCGGGCAACCGTGATCTTGCGCATGAGATTGTCGAAAACGGCGCGCTGGTCAGTGAGTATCCGCTGGGAACGCACCCCGACAAACGTCACTTCCCGGAACGCAATCGCCTGATCAGCGGTATGTGCCTCGGCACCCTGGTCGTCGAAGCGGCACGCCGCAGCGGCTCGCTGATCACCGCGCGACTGGCCGCCGAGCAAGGCCGCGAGGTTTTTGCGCTACCGGGGTCTATCCATAATCCCCTCGCGCGCGGATGTCATGTCTTGATACGGCAGGGTGCGAAACTCGTCGAAACGGCGGACGACATAGTTGCGGAGCTGGCGCCGCTCACAGGTCGAGTCCTGCAAAATACTGTGAAATCAAGGCAAAACGACGCAAACAATGAGAGACCGGACGACGAATACTCGGCGCTGCGAGCGTTTCTCGGTCACGATCCGATCAGCGCGGATGAAATTGCGGATCTGTCCGGATTGACGATTGATCAGGTTTCCTCCATGCTTCTGATCCTGGAGCTCCACGGAGAAGTCGAATCACTGTCCGGTGGGCGGTACTCACTGTCGAGTTAGACGTTTCGGGGATCAACAGCAGAAGGGAGTCTCTCCAGGCATGAAAGAGAATGTACTCGACGTATTAATGTATCTTTTCGAAACTTACGTCGACACTGATGAAGAACCCGAAGCCGATCAGAACGAACTGCGTGATGAGCTCGCGCGGGCAGGCTTCGGCAATCCGGAGATCGATCGTGCTCTCGACTGGCTCGATGGGTTGACCGATTATCAGGAAAGCCTCGCGTACCAGGCGCAGACGCCGCACGGCACTCGTATCTACAGTGACTTCGAGCACGAACGGCTCGATACGGCATGTCGTGGCTACATCATTTATCTCGAGCAGATCGGCATCCTGACATCGCCGCAGCGTGAGATCGTCGTGGACCGCCTGCTCGCGCTGGAGTCTGCGGACATCGACGTCGAGCAGATCAAGTGGGTTGTGTTAATGGTTCTGTTCAGCCAGCCTGGCCAGGAGCTGGCGTATGCCCGCATGGAAGATCTTGTTTTCGAAGAGAGTACGGGCTCGATTCATTAGTTTTGAACGCGTCTTTTGTGGCGCCCCGGCAAGTGCCAGGTTCGGGTGCACACGCGTTCGGCAAAAACCCTTTTCTTGACAGACTGCGATCAAGCATGTAATTGAACCGCGGCATTGTTCGCAGTTTCACGCTTTTGAGTACAGACATTCATGTCGAAGAACCTCGTAATCGTCGAGTCGCCCGCCAAAGCGAAGACAATCAGCAAGTACCTTGGAGACGACTTCGAGGTAATGGCTTCCTATGGCCACGTTCGCGACCTGGTACCGAAAGAGGGTGCTGTCGATACCGAAAATGACTTCACGATGAAGTACCAGGTGATCGAGCGCAACGAAAAGCATGTCAAGGCGATTATCCGCGCCCTGAAAAAAGCGGATGCACTGTATCTGGCGACTGACCCCGATCGTGAGGGTGAGGCCATCTCCTGGCATCTGGTCGAGCTGCTCAGGGAAAAGAAGGCGCTTAACGGCAAACCCGTACACCGCGTCGTCTTCTATGAGATTACGAAGCAGGCTGTCAATGAAGCCATCGAACATCCGCGCGACATATCTGCCGATCTCGTAGGCGCGCAGCAGGCAAGGCGTGCACTCGATTACCTTGTGGGCTTCAACCTCTCGCCGCTGTTGTGGAAGAAGGTACAGCGTGGTTTGTCGGCGGGCAGGGTGCAGAGTCCGGCATTACGCATGATTGTCGAACGCGAGCAGGAGATCGAGGCTTTCAAGCCGCGCGAATACTGGACGGTCGAGGCTGACGTCAGCAAGGAAGAACAGCCTTTCGTATCGCGACTGGTCAGCTACGCCGGCGACAAGGTTGAGCAGTTCAGCATCGAAAATGAGGAGACTGCTCGCAACGTCGAGAAAACGATCCTTGCGGCGGCCAACGGCAGCCTGACAACGCTCAGCGTCACCAAGCGGCAGCGGCGGCGTAATCCCGCAGCACCGTTTACGACCTCGACATTGCAGCAGGAATCATCGCGCAAACTGGGCTTCAACACGCAATGGACTATGCGTGTGGCACAAAAGCTCTACGAAGGCATCGAACTCCCGGGCGAGGGCAACGTCGGCCTGATCTCATATATGCGCACCGACTCCGTAACGCTCTCCGAGACCGCGGTCGCGGAGATTCGCGAAGTAATCGCCGATCGCTACGGAAGCGAAAACGTTCCGGAAACGGCGAGAGAATTCAAGACCAAGGCCAAGAATGCCCAGGAGGCGCACGAGGCCATTCGGCCGACGTCGGTGGCCCGAACCCCGGAGTCGCTAAAAGACGCGCTGGACGAGGATCAGTACCGGCTTTACTCACTGATTTGGAAACGCACGATGGCCTGCCAGATGGTCCCGGCAGTCTTTGATACGGTGGCCATCGAAATGGCCGCGGGTGACCCTGATGACGGGCATCGCTTCAGGGCGAATGGTTCGATTCTCGTTGCACCCGGATTCATGGCCGTCTACAAGGAAGGCCGCGATGACGCGAACAAAGACGACGACGGTGACCGTTTGCTTCCAGACATTGCTGAAGGCGATGTCATCAGCCTGGACGAGCTGCGTCCCGAGCAACATTTCACGGAGCCGCCACCGCGGTTTACGGAAGCCAGTCTCGTAAAGACCCTGGAAGAATACGGCATTGGCAGGCCCTCTACCTACGCGAGCATCATCGCAACCCTCAAGAATCGCGAATACGTCGAAATGGACGCGAAGCGATTCATCCCGACGGACATTGGACGCATCGTCATCGGTTTTTTGACCGACCACTTTACCCAGTATGTGGATTACGACTTTACCGCGCGGCTCGAAGATGACCTGGATGCGGTTTCGCTGGGCGAGCAAGACTGGGTGCCACTGCTCAGCAATTTCTGGGGTCCATTCCACGATCTGTGTGTCGACAAGGAAGAGTCGGTCACGCGCGAGCAGGTAGCGCAGGCTCGCGAACTCGGTACAGACCCCAAGAGCGGCAAGCCGATTACCGTGCGTATGGGCCGCTACGGTCCGTTCGTGCAGATCGGCACCAAGGACGATGAAGAAAAACCCAAATTTGCGGGGCTGCGGCCCGGGCAGAAGATGAACGAGATCAAGCTCGAAGAGGCGCTGGAACTCTTTAAGCTGCCGCGCGATCTGGGTGAGACTCCGGACGGCCTGCCCGTGTCGGCAAGCATTGGGCGCTTCGGGCCATACGTGCGCTACGGCGACAAGTACGTGTCGATTCGCGATGACGACCCGTACACCATTGAATTGCCGCGTGCTCTCGAACTCATTGAAGAAAAGAAGATCGCCGATGCGAATCGGATCATCCAGGATTTCGAAGAGGAAGGCATTCAGGTCCTTAATGGCCGTTACGGCCCATACATCACCGACAAAGCGAAGAACGCACGGGTACCGAAAGATCGGGAGCCCAAATCGCTGACGCTCGAGGAGTGCAGGGAGCTGCTCGCGGCCGCGCCGGAGCGCGGCCGGCGCGGGAAAAAGAAAGCGAAGAAGAAGGCTGCCAAGAAAACTGCAACCAAAAAGGCGAAGAGGTCCGCGGCGAAGAAAAAGTCGGCCACGAAGTAAGTCCGACCCGTGTACCTGCTTGCACAGAACGTATTCAGAGGGCATGACGTTGATCGGTAGAACGTCGCTATGAAGATCTTCATCTCGCGCGCCGCTGATGTGCTGCAGAAAGGCGGTGTCGTCACCTGTCCTACCGAAGGTCTCTACGGTCTGAGCTGCATGCCGGACGACCCGCTCGCGCTGCTACGCCTGCTGGCGATCAAGCGACGTGATCCATCGAAGGGCCTGATACTGATCGCGGCGAACAGAGTGCAGCTGCATGACTGGATCAATCCTGGCGGCAAGCAGATTCCGGACCCCGATCCCCGGCGACCCATAACCTGGATCGTGGCGGCCGCGGACCATGTGTCGCCGCTGCTGCGCGGTCGCCACCAAACCCTTGCTGTGCGCCTGACGATCAATCCAGTTGCACGCGCGCTGTGTGAGGCAGTCGATTCGCCGCTGGTCTCCACCAGCGCGAATCTGGCGGGGCAAGCGCCCGCCCGCAATCGTTACGTTCTTCGCCGCCAATTTGCGGCTTGTGTGGACTACATCGTGCCGGGCGAATGCGGTCCGGCGAAAGGCCCGTCCGAGATTCGTGATCTGCAGACGGGCAAAGTACTTCGGCCAGCTATATCATGAGCGACATCGATCAAGTCAAAGACTATCTGCAAGCGTTACAAAACCGCATCGTTGCCGAACTCGAGCAACTCGACGGCAAGCAAAGCTTTCGCCGCGACGCGTGGGAACGGCCCGGCGGCGGCGGCGGACTCAGCTGTGTGCTCAGCAACGGCGGCGTGTTTGAACAGGCCGGCGTCGGCTTTTCGCATGTGTTTGGCGACGCAATGCCACCATCGGCGACGAAAGCGCGCCCGGAGCTTGCCGGGCGCAGTTTCCAGGCCGTTGGCGTATCGCTCGTCATTCATCCACGCAACCCCTACGTACCGACTACGCACGCAAATTTTCGCTACTTTTCTGCTGGCGGGCCCGACGAGGAAAGCCCGGCGTGGTGGTTCGGCGGCGGTTTCGACCTGACGCCCTTTTACCCGTTCGACGAAGACGTGCTGCACTGGCACACCGTTGCCAGACAGGCCTGCGAGCCGCTCGGTGACGGAGCTTATGAGCGCTACAAGAAGTGGTGTGACGAGTATTTCTATCTCAAGCATCGCAACGAGACGCGCGGCATCGGCGGGTTGTTCTTCGATGATCTGCTCGAGCCCGGATTCGACAAGAGTTTTGCGTTTCTGCAATCGGTTGGCGACAGCTTTCTGCCGGCCTACCTGCCTGTTGTCAGAAAACGCAGCGGCCATCGGTACGGCGAACGTCAGCGCGAATTTCAATTGTATCGGCGCGGCCGCTATGTCGAGTTCAACCTGATATACGATCGCGGCACCCTGTTCGGCTTGCAGTCCGGCGGACGCACCGAATCGATCCTGATGTCATTGCCACCGCGCGTGCGGTGGGAATATGACTGGCACCCGGAACCGGGGTCTCCTGAGGAAAAGCTGTATAGCGATTACCTCCGCCCACGCGATTGGTTGGCCGGCGCCACGGAAACGGACGATGCCTGATGTTGCAAAGCTGCGGTCGCTTCACCTCGCGATAGCGGGCAAAGACCTTGCGGCCGCTGAAACTTTTTATTACGGCCCTTACCGTAGCCGGGCAGGCGGGCTGTCGGTGCGCTCTCGCTCGATGGCCGGACATTCTCTTTTTCGAGCCTGAGTGGTAACGTCGAACCATCAGTGGCGCCGACCCCGCGGCGGTCGTCGGAGACAACGCGATGGTGAGCAATCATGTCCTGGATTGAAGAAACCGACGTCGGTGATGCCGACGGCAAACTGAAGCAAGTCTACGCCGAGCTTATCGAGAAGCGCGGCAAAATCTCCAATATCCTCAGTGTACACAGCCTGAACCCCGACGCGATGAGCAATCATCTCGATCTATACATGACGCTGATGTTCGGCAAGTCGGGGCTCAGCCGGGCAGAAAAGGAGGCCATCGCCGTCGTTGTATCCGCGACCAATGATTGTGCCTATTGCGTCGAGCATCATGTCGAGGCCCTGCGACGCCATATCAAGGACGACGAGACCCTGGATATGCTGATGAATGCCGACGGCCTGGAGACGCTCGAGCCACGTCTCAGTAATATCGTGCGCTATGCGGAAAAGTTGACTTCCGCGCCCGAAGCGATGACTGAAAGCGACCTCGGTGAGCTGCGTGCGGTAGACCTGTCGGACCGCGACATACTCGACCTGTCGCTGATCGTTGCGTACTTCAATTTCGTCAATCGCATAGCACTCGGCCTCGGCGTCGGATTTTCTGAGGCAGAGGTCGGCGGCTACCGCGACGATTAAATGCAGCTGTTGCGCCTCTTGCCGATTGCGCTGCTGCTGATTCCGGTCGGCGCAGCCGCGGAGTATGAGTCGCAGCTGCGAGACGCCGGCAGCATCGGCGCGATTCGACTTGCCGGCAGCGAGAATCCCGAAGTACGCAAGGTCTATATCGTACAGCTTAAGACCCCTTCCGCAGCCGAACACCATGCGGCGCTTGGCGCCGGCGCGGCAAAACCCGGATTGCCGGTTGCCTCACGCACGCGCTTCGACAAGACCAGTCCTGCCCTGCAGAGCTACGCAGCGCGATTGGTCGAGGAGCAGGACAGGGTGCTGCTCCGCGCAGGAGCCGACGTCGAACTGATCTATCGTTATCAATACGGACTCAACGGTTTCGCCGCCCGCATGCAGCCAGCGCAGGCGCACAAGCTCGAGAGCGTTCCCGAAGTCCTGCGCGTCTGGGAAGACGAGATCCGTCCCCTTGCGACAAACTTCAGTCTCGATTTTCTGGATCTCTTCGACAACGAGGCCGGCCTGCGCGGCGCGCCTGGTCTCGATGGCGACGGTGTTGTCATCGGCATCATCGACAGCGGTATTTATCCCGAACACCCGGCGTTGCAGGAATCGCGCGAGGCCGATCGGCCGCAGCTCTGCCAGGGAGACTGGGCTAAAAACTCCCTGCTTGGCCGGTGGTTGTGTCACCGCTTCGACAAGATGGAGGACGTGCTGGTGTTTGATCCCCCGGTAAACTGGGCAGGCACATGCCAGACCGGCGAGCAGTTTACGGAGGCTAATTGCAACAACAAGCTGATTGGCGCGCGCTACTTTATCGCTGGCGCCGAGGCGAGCGGCCCGATTGACGCCGGCGAGATACGTTCAGCGCGAGATGTCGATGGGCACGGCACACATACTGCCACGACCGCCGCGGGCAACCGGGTATCGGCATCCATCTTCAATACCTTCATAGGCCGCATTGAAGGCATTGCACCGCGCGCCAGGGTTGCGACGTACAAGGCCTGCTGGCTGCGCCCCGACGACATTCGCGCGAGCTGCAATACTTCGGATCTCGCCAACGCGATTGATGCGGCCGTCGCCGATGGCGTGGACATCATCAACTACTCGGTTGGCAGTTCTCTGGCAAGCATAACCGAGCCCGACGATGTTGCCTTGCTGGCAGCGACGAAGGCCGGCGTGTTCACGGTCGTTGCCGCCGGCAACGACGGGCCGAACCTGGGCACGGTCGGCTCGCCTGCCAGTGCCCCGTGGGTCATCACCGCGGCTGCGTCGACCCGTGACGGTCAGTCCTCGAACGAAGCGCTGGAAATCAAAACGCCGGCTAGTATTGCCGGACTTTACGCCATCAAGGAAGCGAATTTTACGCCTTCGCTCGAGGAACGTGGCCCGATCGAGGACGCGCTGGCTCTGGTCGATGATGGTGAGGACGTGCTGGAAGACGGGGCTGGCGGCACGACCTCCGACGCCTGCGAACCCCTCATTAACGACGCCGACGTGTCCGGCAAGATCGCGCTGATCCAGCGTGGCGGCTGCAACTTTGACGCGAAGATTGCCAATGCCGATGACGCCGGCGCCATCGCCGTCGTCGTTTATAACAACGCGGGCGACCCCATCGTGATGAATGGCCTGACGGACCTGTCCGATATTCCTGCCGTCATGATCGGCCAGGCCGATGGCAACCTCATACTCGACGAAATCGATGCCGGCAATGAAGTGCGGGTGCTGCTCGACGATGAGCAGTTACTCACCGAGGAAGACACCGGCAACGTCATGGCGTCGTTTTCCTCACGCGGCCCGGGCCCCGTACCGGACATCCTGAAACCGGACGTCACCGCGCCTGGTGTCAATATCATCGCGGGGTTCACGCCCGATGCCGCCAACGCGACGCCCGGCGAAGAATATGCTTACCTGTCCGGAACATCGATGTCCACGCCGCACGTGGCCGGAGTCGCCGCCCTGCTGATGCAGGCGCATCCGCAGTGGAGCCCCGCGGCGATCAAGTCGGCGTTGATGACCACCGCGCGGCAAACATTGGATAACGCCGCCGATGCAGGGCCTGCGGGCCCGTTCGATTTCGGTGCCGGCCATATTGTACCCAATGATGCTATCGATCCCGGCCTGACGTACGACGTCAACGACGACGAGTACGATGCGTTTGCATGCGGTACGGCATCACCCGCGGTCGCAGCGGAGCGCTGTGGCGAACTTGGCGCTTCCGGCCTTTCCTTCGCGGCGGCGGATCTCAATCAACCTTCGATCGCCCTTGCACGCCTCACCAGCGAACGCACCGTGACGCGGCGAGTGACGAACTTATCGGATCAGGCAGAATCTTTTACGGCAGAGATCGTCGCGCCGCCTGGTATCGGCGTCAATGTCGTGCCCGCGAGCATCAGCGTCCCGGCCGGTCAGTCGGTCGTATTCGATGTCAGTTTCAACTATGAATCCGGGCCGCTCGATCTCTGGCGCTTTGGCTCGCTAACGTGGAACAGCACAAACCATCTCGTCCATAGCCCCATCGCGATTCGACCGGCTTCGGTCGACGCTCCGGGCGAAATCACGGCGCTTGGTGGCGACGGCTCGCTAAGTTTTCCCGTGGAATTTGGCTATACCGGGACTTACTCGCCGGGCGTGCACGGGCTGCGTCTGCCGCTGGTCATCAATGGTTTCGTCGACCGCGACGCGACCAAGACCTTTTCGTTCCGCACCACGAATGGCGTAACAGCGCATCTGATTGACGTTCCGACAAATGAGGCTTACCTGCGCTTCGCTCTTTTCGACACGCTGACGGACGGCAATGACGATCTCGATATGTTTGTTTACTTCTGCGCCGATAACGTCAACTGCGTCAAGATCGGTGAGAGCGGCGAGGTAACGTCCGAGGAAGAGGTCAACGTCCTGCTGCCGTCAGGAGGACGCTATGCGGTGCTCATTCACGGTTTTGAAACCGACCAGGTGGCGGGCGGACCCGGGTCGAACTACACGCTCCTCGGGTGGTCGTTCGGTTTGATCGATGATCAGGGCAATATGACCGCCGCCGGCCCGTCCTTCGTCAACGCGGGCACGAGCGACACGATAACCGTCACCTGGGCGGGCCTGCAAAGCGACACGATCTACCTCGGCGGCATCTCGCACAACACCCCGCAGGGGCTGTCCGCCCTAACGATCATCAGGATCGGCAACTGAGGAATCTGGGCGCGGCGTATCGCTCAGCTGATCCAGCCCCTTGCCCTGGCGGCGCGCGCGTACACTATCAGCGCAACGGCGACGATGATCGTGATCGCCGGCAGAATCGTGGCGCCTGTGCCCCACGCTTCGAGGCCGTTGGCCATGCCAAACGCGTGCAGATTTTGCACCAGGATGGCGGCGAGCGAAATGATGAACATTGGTAGCGCCAGCGCCTTGCGCAGCAACAGCAACAGGCTGCCGAGAACGCCCGTTGTCACGGCGACCGCGAACGCTGAGGTGGCCCAGGTCGGCTTTCCTGCCAGAAACGCCTGCTGTGCCTCTGTCAGGTTCGCCAGCGCCTCAGGCGCTGCCGTGACCTCGAGGTAATAGAACACCAGGCCGATCAGGTTCCAGATCAGCGCCACACCGCCAACTATCCAGAAATTGGTGCCTGGCCTGCCATTGAGTGTATCTGCCATGGCGAATCCCTCTTTGATTGTTTATTCGCGGGAGTCGCACGATGATCCGCCTCGCTGCAGCCGATTGCAAGCGGCCGATTGCCCTCGGGTTTGCGCTAGCGCTTTTTCCGCGCCATTGCCGCGCAGGGCTTGTAGCGAAAGCACGTAACGACATGATCGTTTACGAGGCCGGTTGCCTGCATATGCGCGTAGATGATCGTGCTGCCGACGAACTTGAACCCGCGCTGCTTCAGGTCCTTGCTCAGGCGCTCTGATTCGGGCGAGGTAGCCGGTATGTCACTGTCTCTCCTGAAGCGGTTCTGGATCGGCTGGCCATCGACGAAGCCCCAGATATAGTCACTGAAGCTGCCGAACTCCTCCTGCACCGCGAGAAAAGCCCTGGCGTTGTTTATCGTCGACTGGACTTTGAGACGGTTTCTCACGATCGCCGGGTTCTGCAGCAGCCTCTCCACACGTTTCTTTGTAAACCGGGCAACTTTCTGCACGTCGAAGTCCGCGAAGGCCTTGCGATAGCCATCGCGCTTGTTGAGGATGGTCGACCAGCTTAAACCGGCCTGCGCCCCTTCGAGAATCAGGAACTCGAACTGCACCCGGTCATCGTACACCGGGACGCCCCACTCTTCGTCGTGATAGCGGATGTAGTCGAGGCTGACCCCCTCCGCCCATTTACATCGTTTGATTTGTTTGCTCATATCCGGCGCAATTTACCAGCACAGCTTCGCGGCTGCATCGTGCGAATCAGAGCCTGGCCGCAAGAAATGCAACGGCTGCCTGAAGCCTTAAAAAAAAAGCCCGCGCAATGCGCGGGCTTCGTCTAGCTACGCTTTGCCGGAACGTTATTCTGTCGTAGCACCGCAAGAACCTTCACCGCAGCTGCCTTCGGCATCTTTCTCGGGCTCGGGTTCAGCATCTGCACCGCAAGAGCCTTCGCCACAGCTGCCTTCGCCTTCTTTCTCTTCGGCTTCACCGCAGCTGCCCTCGGCGTCCTTGTCACCTGCGCCGCCTTCGGTATCGCCGCCGCAAGAGCCTTCGCCGCAGCTGCCCTCAGCCTCTTCCTTGCCTTCCTTGTCACCGCCGCAAGCGCCTTCGCCAGCACCGAGCATGTAGCCCGCGCTCAATGAAGACATTTCGAACGGGTTGTCAACCGTGTCGGCGCTAGCCATTCCGGTGACTGCAAACGAACCGGCCAGAGCCGCACCTACAGCTAATGCGATAGGTTTTACAACTTTCTTTTGTGACATCATTTCTCTCCTACAAGTGATTTTTGCCCAAGCCGGGCATCATGCTTGGTGACGAGCCTTATGTACTCCACGTCACCGAATCCAAAACTGATTTCTCGATTCTCTCGAGCCGCTCTTCACGCCCGCCGATGATCGCGATGCTACCGTTGCCAACCGGCAGTATTACGCCCCTCGAAGTTTCGTCGCTGAGCGGCACCGCCTGCTCGATCATTTCATCGGGCATTAACAGAATCATTACAGGACCGCGCTCGCCCTGGATCACGAGGTGCGGCACTTCGTGTCCGTTGATCACACAGGTTTGCACATACGTGATCAGGCCGCCGCGATGGTCCAGGCGGGCGACGTCGCTGGCAACGACTTCGGCCAGCCGCTCATCCGAAACCGGCCTGTCCGTAACCCGCATCGCGTAGGGCTCATGATCGACGTGCGCCAGTACTTCGTCGGCCAATGAATCGTATTCGATGCCGCCAGTCAACATGCGCACACCGAGTACGGCAGCCAGCGCCACCGTGGCGGCCAGCGCGAACCATGCGGGCCTGGCAACGCGACGAGCAGGCCCCAGCGTGACCACATTGTCCGCTGCAATCTCGGGCAGCTCAGGCATGACCAGCTGCGGCACCTCGATCGCGAGCGCGCGGCCTATTCTCTGCTCGAGTGCGAGCATTTCGCTGCGATACGCCCGGCATTCTGCGCACTCGGCCACATGTCCGGCGCCGCCGTCAAAGGACGGGTCCGCACCAATAGCCTCTCTGTACTCTTCGCAGTTCATGATCGTGTCGGCAGTGCTCAAGTAACCGCCTCGCTATCCATAATTTCCTTCAGTTTCGCCCGGGCCCGGTGCAGACGCGTCAATACCGCGCCCTGCTTGAGTCCCAGCTGCTCCGCGATCTCCTTCGTACTGAGCCCGATCAGGACCTGCAGCACGAGCGGCTCGCGATAATCATCATCCAGTGCATAAATCGCCGCACGCATATCATCCAACTGCTCGTCCGGCTGTTCCGCCAGCAGCGCGGCCTGTGACGCGGTCAGATTATCGATATCGACCGTTTCCAGGCGTCGCCGCTCGAAATAGCGAGCGTTCTCCCGGCGCACGATCGTCAATAACCAGGGCTTGGCCGCCTCGTCGTCGCGGAGCGCATCCAGCGATTTCCAGGCCCGCAGCAGCGCCTCCTGCACGACATCCTCAGCTATCGCCTTGTCCCGACTGAGCCACGCGGCGTAGCGGTACATATCCTGATGGAATACGGCCACTATGCGATCAAATCTCTGGCGCCGTTGGCTCTCGGCATTGGATTCATGCATTCGAGTTGACCCGCTCGGTCCTGAATTTATTACCGAAACGCTGCTAGACAGCGATTCAGACGTGGAAACTCTAGGTAAATACAAGGAAAATCAAGCATTATTGTCATTTTGCAGCTTATCGTATGAGTATCCATAGACCCGCTCAGTTCCCCGCCATTCGGCTGCGCCGCAGTCGACAGACCGCAGCACTCAGGCGCCTGGTCGCCGAGTCCGGGCTCAGCTCCGCCGATTTTATTTACCCGGTGTTCGTGCTCGATGGCAAGAATCAGGCGGAACCCGTGCCCTCGATGCCCGGCGTCGAACGCAAGAGTGTCGATAAATTGCTCGTCGAACTCAAGGAGGTGGTCGGCCTGGATATCCCTGCCGTGGCGCTGTTTCCGGTCATAGACGGCGCCGGCAAATCGCTGGACGGCGCCGAGTGCGCCAATCCTGATGGGCTCGTGCAGCGGGCGGTAAAGGAGATCAAGTCAGCTTTCCCGGACCTGGCCGTGATGACCGACATCGCCCTTGATCCTTACACGACGCATGGCCAGGACGGCATCATCGACGAGAGCGGCTACGTTTTGAATGATGCTACCGTCGAAATGCTCGTACGCCAGGCAGTCTCGCATGCCAACGCCGGTGCCGACATTGTCGCGCCGTCAGACATGATGGATGGCCGCATCGGCAGCATCCGCCGCGAACTCGAATCGCAAGGGCATATCAATACCCTGATACTCGCCTACGCCGCGAAGTATGCGTCATGCTTCTACGGCCCGTTTCGCGATGCCGTCGGCTCCGCAGCCAATCTCGGCGGCGGCGATAAGTCGACCTACCAGATGGCGCCTGCCAATACCGACGAAGCGCTGCGCGAAGTCGGCCTGGATATCGATGAGGGTGCCGATTTCGTGATGGTCAAACCGGCTTTGCCGTATCTCGATATCATTCGACGCGTCAGCGAAGCTTACGGCGTACCGACTTTCGCCTACCAGGTTAGCGGCGAATACGCGATGCTCAAGGCGGCGGCAGGCAATGGTTGGCTCGATGAGCGGCAAGCCGTATTGGAGTCGCTCTTGTGCATCAAGCGCTCAGGGGCTCGGGCCATCCTGACGTATTTCTCGGTCGCCGCCGCTCGCTGGCTGGCCGGATAGGTATACTGTCGGTGCCGTGAGGCTCGGCGCCAGTGATTATTAAGGCCACGGGGAGCAGGACGGTTCGTATTGGCAACTGAAACGACGACGATCGACCGCTACGGCGTTATGGGCTACCCCGTGTCGCACAGCCGTTCGCCCCTCATTCATCGTCTGTTCGCACTGCAAACCGGGCAAAACCTGCAGTACGAGCTGCTGCAGGTATCCCCCGAAAAGCTCGAAACGGCCATCCGTCAGTTCCAGCGCACGGGTGGTAAGGGGCTCAATATCACCGTGCCACACAAGAGCGAGGTCGTACGACTGGTCGATCAGTTGAGCGAACGGGCGGCGACTGCGGGCGCCGTCAACACGCTGACGTTTCGCGACAGCGAAATTTATGGCGACAACACCGACGGCTTCGGACTGCTGCGTGACCTCGCGGTTAATCTCGACATCAATCTGGAAAACGCCAATATTCTGATACTCGGCGCAGGGGGCGCTACCCGCGGCATCGTCGGGCCGCTGCTGGAAATGAAACCCGCTTCTTTACGCATCGCAAACCGCACGATCGGCAAAGCCAACGTACTCGTCGAGCACTTCAAAAACCTGGGTCCGGTTTCAGCGTGTCGCTTCGATGCCGTACCGGTTACGCCTCCCTATGATCTGATCATCAACGCGACATCGGCGGGCCTGCACGGCGAGACGCCGCCCTATCCAGCCGCAGCCGTGTCCGAGACCACGATTTGCTATGACCTCTCTTACGGCTTGAGCCCGACGCCGTTCAGCGCATGGGCGCGCGAACATGGCGCAGCAAAATCCGTCATGGGCTGGGGAATGCTTGTCGAACAGGCCGCAGAATCTTTTCATATCTGGCGCAACGTCCGACCCGATACCGATTCGGTCCTGAAACAGATGACGATCACCGCATAGTGACGAGCTCTTCAGCGCTGGTCGGATGTATCGCCACCGTGTCGTCGAAATCGGCTTTCGTCGCGCCCATGCGAATCGCCACCGCAAATCCCTGCATCATTTCGTCGGCGCCGTCCCCGATTACATGGCAGCCAACGATGCGCTCATCATCGCCAGATGTTATGAGCTTCATGACGGAACCCTGCTTTTTTTCTCCAAGCGCGTAATACATGGCGGTAAATCGGGACGTGTACACGCGAACTGCGTCACCGTACGTCGCGCGCGCCTGGGCCTCGGTCATGCCGACGGTACCCATGGGCGGATGACTGAAGATCACCGTCGGTACGAGGTCGTAGTCGAGGTAGCGCCCCTCCATGCCGCCGAACAGTCGATCGGCAAGGCGGCGACCGGCGGCGATTGCCACAGGCGTTAATGCCGTTCTGCCGGTGACGTCACCAAGTGCGAAGATATGTTCGACGTTGGACTGCTGAAACTTGTCGACCGGCACGAAGCCGCGTCGATCCGTTGCCACGCCTGCCTGTTCCAGGCCGAGTCCGTCCGTATTGGGATCACGGCCAATTGCCCAGAGCGCGCAGTCGACAGGGCCGAATGACCGCCCGTCCCGGGCTTTCAGGACCAGTCCCGCATCGGTTTTATCCAGCGCGGCAGGCACTACCTGGGTCACAACATCGATACCCTCATGCTGCATGGCCGCCCTGACTTCGCTTCCGAGCATCGCGTCAAAGCCGCGCACCAGGCCGTCCTTGCGCACGACCACCTGCGTTTCCGTCCCGAGCGCGTTGAACACGCCCGCGAGTTCGACGGCGACATAGCCGCTGCCAGCGATAAGCACGCGCTGTGGGCGTTGCTCGAGCGCGAAAAAATCATCCGAGGTAATGCCGAGCGCGGCGCCAGGCACTGCGGGCACCATCGGCCGCCCACCGGTAGCTACGACAATGCGATCAGCGGTATACCGCTGATCTTCCGCTGCGACCGTGTGTGCATCGATGAAGCGCGCCGTGCCCGCGATGGTGTCGACGCCGCTACCGTCGAGCAGCTTGGCGTAAATCACATTGAGGCGACTTACGTAAGCATCGCGACGCGTTTTGACGGCGTTCCAGTCGTGACCATTGACGGTTAAGTCGAATCCATAGTCAGCCGCGTGTTCGAAGTGGTGCGCATGACCTGCCGTGTACCACATCACTTTTTTCGGTACGCAGCCGACGTTGACACAGGTGCCGCCGAGCGGCCCGTGCTCAATTACGCCGACCCGGGCGCCGTATTCGGCTGCCCGGCGCGCATGTGCGACACCGCCGCTACCGCCGCCGATTACGAGAACATCATAGTCGTTGTCCAAACGATTTCTCCCATCGCGCTTTCATCAACTGTAGGAGGCGGCCATGCGGGCGAGCATTGCAGCCGCGCTGCAATGCAGGCGCCTTACGGCGCCCGTCGCGGCATGGCCGCCTCCTACAGTGGTTGCGCCCAAAGCCTGTGCTAACATCCTGCGCCGGAAAAGGACATTAGCCTCCACCATGACCAATCCTCTACTCGACACCGCGTCACTACCACGATTCGACGAACTGTCCCCCGAGCACGTGCTGCCGGCGCTCCGCGAGCTTATCGCAGCAAATCGACAAAAGCTCGATGCGCTGCTTGACACTAACAGTGAACCGACGTTCGATTCGCTTGTTGCGCCTCTCGAGGACATGGAACACGAACTTTCCCGGGTCTGGTCACCGGTCAGGCACCTCCAGGGCGTGCTCGGCTCGCGCGCATGGCGGGACGCTTACAACGAGGCCCTGCCGCTACTGACCGAGTACGGCACCGAATTATCACAAAACACCCGCCTGCAAAGGGCATATGCCACTGTCGGGAAGCGGCTTCCCGACGGGCTGGGCGCCGCGGCAAAAGCCGTTGTGGAACATGCCCTGCGCGATTTTCATCTTGCTGGCGTCGATCTTCCGGACACGGATAAGGCGCGATTCAGGGAGATCATGCAGCGGCTGGCCGCGACGCAGGCCGAATTCGAACACAACGTCCAGGATGCCTCGGATGCCTGGAGCCTGCCTGTCGACGACGCAGGCGAGCTCGCGGGATTGACGCAGCGGGCGTTGGATCGCGCGGCCGCAGAAGCCCGCCAGCGCGATCGTCAGGGTTTGCTACTGACGCTCGACTACCCGACCTACCATGAGGTCATGACGCACGCGGAGCAGCGCTCGTTGCGCGAAACGTTTTACCAGGCCTGGGTAACGCGCGCATCGGACCAGGGCAGCGATCCGAGCTGGGACAACAGCGCCAATATCGAGACGATTCTGCGCCTGCGCCACGAGGCCGCTCGGATTGTCGGCTTCGACAACTACGCTGAGTACTCACTGGCGACCAAGATGGCCGGTTCCAGTGAGGAGGTGATCGGATTTCTTCGCGAGCTGGCAGCACACACCCGCCACGCCGCGGAACAGGAGCTTGCCGAAGTCACGGAATTCGCCGGGTTTTCGCTGGCACCGTGGGATGCTGCCTTTTGGTTCGAAAAACTCAAGCAGCAGAAGTACTCGATTTCGAACGAGGAGTTACGCCAGTACTTTCCGGCGCAGAAGGTCGTCGCAGGCCTTTTTCAGCTGGCCGAAGTCCTGTATGGAGTGACGCTCTGTGCTGAAGACGATATTTCAACATGGCACGATGACGTCGCTTATTTCAGCGTGCAGGATGAGAGCGGCTCGCAGATTGGCGGTTTTTATACCGACCTGTATGCGCGTGCGGGCAAGCGCAGCGGCGCCTGGGTTGACGAATGCATCAGTCGCAAGCATCTCAACGGACACACGGCACTGCCGGTTGGTTACCTGGTGTGTAATTTTCCGCCGCCGGGCGAGGGGCGCCGTTCATTGCTGACGCACGACGACGTCGTGACCCTGTTTCATGAATTCGGCCACATGCTGCATCACCTGCTGACACGCATCGACTATCCGAGCATTGCCGGCATCAACGGCGTAGCCTGGGACGCCGTCGAGTTGCCCAGCCAGTTCATGGAGAATTTTGCGTGGAACTACGACGTGCTGTTGCGCTGTTCGGCACATTGCGAGACCGGCGAACCGATACCGCGCAAGCTGTTTGAGCGGCTGGAAGACAGTCGCCATGCAGGTGCGGCACTGGCAATGCTGCGCCAGCTGGAGTTCGCACTGTTCGATTTTCGCCTGCACGCGGAATACGACCCCGGCAGAGGTCCGGCGGTGCTGGAGACGCTCGACGAAGTCAGGGCCGAAGTGTCTTTGCTCAGGCACCCTGACTACAACCGCCTGCCGCACGCCTTTTCACACATCTTTGCCGGCGGCTATGCGGCCGGCTACTACAGCTACAAATGGGCCGAGGTCCTCGCTGCCGATGCGTTTGGCGCTTTCGAGGAAGCCGGCGTCTTCGATCGCGATACGGCCAGGCGGTTTCGTCGGGAAATCCTCGAGGTTGGCGGCAGCCGCGACATCATGGAAGCCTACGTCGCATTTCGCGGCCGCAAACCTGAGATCGACGCCCTCCTCAGACAGAGCGGAATTGTGAGCGAATGAAGATCGCGACGTGGAACGTCAATTCGATGAAAGTCCGCTTGCCGCATGTTCTCGAGTGGCTCGACGCGAATTCGCCGGATGTCCTTGTGCTGCAGGAGATCAAGCAGCCGACAGAGGCATTTCCGGGCCAGGAATTGGCCGCGGCCGGCTACCAGTCTATTGCCAATGGCCAGAAGACCTATAACGGTGTCGCCATTGTGAGCCGCGACGAGGCGAATGACCCGATCACCGCAATTCCGGGCTTCGCGGATCCGCAGCGCAGGGTGCTTGCGACAACCGTCAATGATGTGCGTATCGTGAATTTGTACGTGCCGAATGGCCAGGCCGTCGGCTCGGACAAGTATGACTATAAACTCGGCTGGCTGCAGGCGCTCCGCGCTTATGTCGACGAGGAGATGGCGAGGCACGACAAGCTCGTCGTTCTCGGCGATTTCAATATCGCTCCGGCCGGCGCGGATGTCTATGACGCCGAAAAATGGGGTGATGCAATCCTCTGCAGCCCGGCCGAACGACAGGCCCTCAACGATCTGCTGGCACTGGGCCTGACCGATGTCTTTCGCAAGTTCGATCAGCCCGAGAAGACTTTCAGCTGGTGGGATTACCGTGCCGCCGGATTCCGCCGTAATGCCGGACTGCGGATCGACCTTATTCTCACCAGTGAGGCGATGGCGAGCGCCTGCACCGCAAGTTATGTTGACAAGGAGCCGCGCGCCTGGGAGCGTCCCTCCGACCATGCGCCCGTGGTTGCGGAGTTCGCGCTTTAATCCGTGAGCACTGCCGCCAAG
>Ga0224508_10001269_pt1 | contig 22878 bp, 24 predicted proteins | sample SF_Jan12_sed_USG_4_FD_170157 | JGI IMG/M metagenome (GOLD analysis project Ga0224508, IMG submission 170157) | Sediment microbial communities from San Francisco Bay, California, United States - SF_Jan12_sed_USGS_21 | ecosystem: Environmental > Aquatic > Marine > Sediment | place: USA... | reverse complement strand
TAGCTGCGTTGGAATATTGCGCGATACGCTCGCGTACCAGTCTGTACTGCTCGCGCAATCGCGCAACATTCCGCCTTGCTCTCGGGGCGCTCGCGACGGCCAGGAAACAAAAAGGTTCAGTGGGTTGGCTATAACGCCTGGGACTGGCGTTGGTCGGGATTTAGGCTGCTGCGCGACGCCTGGGGTTTTTCGTGGGGGAATGATCCGCTTGTTTGGCAGGTCAATGCGCGCAGGATGATTCCGGCCCTGGTGGGCGAAAATGATGATATCGGGATGCAACAGCCTCGTGTCGGCGAAGCGGGAGGCGAATCAGGCGACGGCGATGCCGCGGCGGCCCGCGGGATCGATGGCCTCGCCCTTGCTGCCGTAGGTCTTGCAGGTGGTTGATGCGCCGACGCCGGTGAGTATGCCTATCGAACGTTTTACCCGTTGCTGGCCCTTGTTGACCAGCAGGCTGTTAACCTGAATCGAGTGCTGCAAATCAACCAGGTTTTTTATCAGTTGCCGGTAGAGCCCGGAGAGCTGATTCTGATCGTCGTCACACCAGGCGATACACTTCTCCAGGCCATTGTTATCCTGCTCGAATCCGAAGCTGGCGAGTACCTGGTGGCGCTGTTGCTCGAGGTTTTCGATATCTTCGATGGCGAGGTCGGGACTGGCCAGCGATTGTTGCAGGTTATCCAGCTGGTTGTCGGCAATCGCTTTCTTGATCACCAGCAGGTATTCGTTGGCCCTGGTAATGCGGTCGTTTTGAGCTTGCATCAACTCGCTCAGTCGTTCACGGCACTGGTTTGTTTTCATGGCAGCAGCTTTTCGATTTCGCTGTATTTGCGAGCAATTATTTCGGCGTCAGGCTGGTACTCACCCTTGGTCAGTGCCTGCTTGACCGCATCCACCCGTGCCTCGTTGACCTCGGGCAGGTTCTTGATCTGCTCTCCCAGCTCTTCGAGCAGCGCGGCGCCGCTGAGTTCGACGGTGCCGGCATCGTCAGGTTTCGCCGATGTGGCTTTACCCTGTGCGCCGGACTGGCTGGTTTTCGCTGCAGAGCCGGCCCGGTTATCCGAGGATACTCCGGTATTGCGCAAGCGATTCTGTGTGTTAATAGGGTCAGTCATTCCTGATCTCCTTGAGATTACCCATGTACATTATCGGCAGTTCCGAAAAAAAGTTAACTTCGCACTGGAAATTGTTCATTATATGCTTATCCGCACCAGCCCTTCACCCGAAACCACGCCTTCGACGATCTTCATTGACTGGCTGTTACGCACCTTGACCAGCTGGCCGAGCGTCGCGGACTGCAGTGCCTTGCCGGACGATCTGATTTGCAAGCCATTGTAATTCAATACCAGCGTAACCTGCTGTCCGGAACGCACCATAAGCAGCGGAGCGAGCCGGGCGGGTGTCAGCACGGTTCCTCGGGCAAGGTTTCGTTTGGCCTGTAGTCGGTCCAGTGCGCTGGTTTTCGAGTAATAGCCATTTTTCAGGCGCGCGATATTGTGTTTTTGAAAGCTGATGGCCGAATCGTCAATTTTTTGGCCTTTTAGCAAGGATTTGGCGGCCACGGCAACGTCATCAAACACGTCGATACGCACCGGTAAATGAATTTTCCATCTTGCGTTGCTCGGGCAACGCACTAGTAACGCGGTGTTGCCATGCACCTGGTTGCGACGGCTAAACTCGATCGTTAAGGCGTCGTGACAGGCCTTGAGTCGCAGTCGGGAATCCAGGTTTCCGAGCTTAAAGCCCGCGGGATAGGGGCTTTCGTAGGGATAATTCATGATAAACGACTCGGCCTGCAGCCGAATCGACGCCAGGCTCTGTATCTCTGCCGCCTGCACCGGCAACAGTGGCCACAGCATTAGCCAGCAACTGGCTGCTGCAGGTAACACGGCTCGTGTGTAGAAGGCGGAATTCATAATTGTTCTCATCGATGAATTACGTTGCAATTATCAGGCCAGAATTTTCTGCGGGTCCCGGTTAAAGTTGTCGCAGTTACGGTCGACACCGTGGCTATCGATCGATAATCTCATGGAGAACCTTATGTCCGGTGTTATGGCGAGCGTTGACCAGCGCACTCAACTGGCGGGACGAAACCGGCTTGAATTGCTAATGTTTCGCCTCGACGGTCAACAGCTTTATGGCATCAATGTTTTCAAAGTACGCGAAGTGTTGCCTTGCCCTAAATTATCGAATATTCCGCAATCGCACCGCGTGATACGCGGAATCGCCAATATCCGTGGCCGCACCATCAGCGTCATGGACCTGAGCATGGCGATAGGCGGGCCGCCGGCCGAAGATCTGGAAACCGCTTTTCTGATCATTTCCGAATACAATCGCAGCGTGCAAGGCTTTCTGGTGCGCGAAGTAGATCGAATCGTCAACCTCAACTGGAAGGACATTCTGTCACCGCCTTCGGGTACTTCCGCGGGCGCGAGTTACCTGACCGCGGTTACCCACGTCGATGAAAAGATGGTCGAGGTTATCGATGTCGAGCGCGTTTTATCCGAGGTTATTGGCGTCAAGGAACATGTTTCGGACGAGTTCAAGGAGAAGGTTGTCATGCCCACAGCTGAAAGGAACCTGGTGCTGGTATCCGATGATTCGATTGTGGCGCGTAAACAGGTTTGCAAGACGCTGCAAGAAGATATGGCGCTTGAGACGGTTACCGCAAAAGATGGTAAACAGGCGCTCGAGCTGCTCAAGCAATGGGCGGATGAAGAAGATCCCCAACTCGCTCGTCTGGCGATGGTAATTTCCGATATCGAAATGCCGGAAATGGACGGCTATACCTTTACCACCGAGGTACGCGCGGATTCGCGCCTAGAGCATTTGTATGTCATTTTGCATACCTCGATGAGCGGAGTGTTCAACCAGAGCATGGTTGACCGCGTCGGGGCCAATCGTTTCATCGCCAAGTTCGATCCCGACATCCTCGCCGAGGCGGTGAGTTCGGTGATTCAGGAAATTGCCTGATCAAAGCGGCAATATTGCCTCCCGGCTTTGCCGCCTTGCCGCTTTTCTACCAGCCCTCAACAGATAAGTTATTGATTTGAAATAATAATAGACCGATGGCACCGTCTGTGCATCGATATCCGTATTGTTGATTTACGGTTACAGACATGCCAATCAGTTTTGACAGAGCCTTTTCGATTCACGATGACGCGCTAGTCCTACGCGGACGCCGCTCATCGATTCTGGCATCCAACATCGCCAACGTCGACACGCCGAATTACAAGGCGCGTGACATCGATTTCGGCGCCATGTTGAGCAGCGCCAGCCAGCAGCAATCCGACCGGGTGGTGCTGGCCAGCACGCATCGCGAACATATCTCAACCGGTTCCACGCTGGCCCAGCCCGAGCTGAAGTATCGCAACCCGTTGCATCCGTCGCTCGACGGCAACAGCGTGGACGCACATGTCGAACAGGCGAAGTTCGCCGAAAATGCCATGCTTTATCAGACCAGTTTTACCTTCCTCAATGGCAAGGTTAACGGCCTGATGAAGGCGCTTAAAGGAGAATAACCATGGGATTGCTTGCCAACTTTAATATCTCGGGCAGCGCGATCAGCGCGCAATCGACCCGCCTGAACACGATTGCCAGCAACCTCGCTAATGTCGAAACCATTGCCAGTAGCGAAGCCGAGGCGTATCGCTCGCGCCAGCCGGTATTTCAGGCACTGATGGATGGCCAGGGCCGGCCCGGCGAAGTCGGCGTCAATATGCTTGGCATCGTCGAAAGCCAGCGCGGTGTCGAACGTCGATATGATCCGGGCCATGCGCTGGCGGATCAGGATGGTTACGTTTATGGCAGCAACGTCAATCCGATCGAAGAGATGGCTAACATGATCTCGGCCTCGCGCGCCTATCAAAACAACGTCGAGGTTCTGAATACCTCGCGTGACCTGTTAATGCGCGCACTGTCGCTGGGAAGTTAACGGAGACGGACCATGACTGACATCGATAGCAAGAATATCTATACCCAACTGGGTTTGAACAAACCGGTGAACAACGACGCCAAGGCTAACGACGAGCTTGGCCAGGCCGAGTTCCTCGAGTTGATGACCGCCCAGTTGCAGTACCAGGATCCGCTGCAGCCGATGGAGAACGGGGATTTCCTCGGCCAGATGGCCCAGTTCGGCACCGTCAGTGGTATCAACGATTTGAACACCACCTTCAACACCATGAGTTCGTCGTTCCAGTCCAATCAGGCGCTGCAGGCGTCGACGCTGGTGGGACGGCGAGTGATGGTGCCGTCGCAGAGCGCTTTTCTTGGCGATGGAGAATCCATGAAGGGGGCGGTCGAGCTCGATCAGCCGGCCAGCAGGATGGTCATTACGGTCAAGAACGCGGCCGGGCAGCTGCTGCATCGCCAGGAGCTGGGTATCCAGCAGGCGGGCATGGTTGATTTTGAGTGGAACGGTCAGGACGCGAACGGCAATAGTTTGCCGGGCGGTCAGTACCAGATCGAGGCCGAGGTTTACCGTGGAACCGAGGTCACGGCAGGAACAACGTTTACGGTGGTTGATGTCGAGAGTGTAACCCTCGGCGCCGGTGGGCAGGATTTGACGCTTAGCGTTTCCGGTCTCGGCGATATCGATATGAGCCAGGTTCGAAAAATAATGTAGTATGTCAGGAGAAAACAATGTCATTTAATACAGCACTCAGCGGATTACAGGCCGCTACCGTCGACCTCAGCGTCACCAGTAACAATATCGCCAACGTCGCAACCACCGGTTTCAAGGGTTCGCGCGCCGAGTTTGGCGACATCTTCGAGATATCGCCATTTGGCAGCACCCCGACAGCCGTCGGCAGCGGGGTAAAGGTGACCAGCGTGAGCCAGCAGTTCGACCAGGGTAATCTCAAGTTCACCGACGCCAGTCTCGATATGGCGGTTAGCGGCCAGGGTTTTTTCGTGACCAACAAGGCCCTGACGGGTAGCGATATCTCCTATACTCGCGCCGGCCAGTTCCGCGCGGACAACCAGGGCTACATTACCAACAGTACCGGCAGCTATCTGCAGGCCTTCCCGGTTGACGCCAACGGTAACGTTACTTCTACCAGCTTGAATACCACGGTGCCGATTCAGTTGCCTGCATCGACCGGCGCACCGCAGGCCAGCACCGAGGTCGAAGTCGGCGTCAACCTGAATGCGTCGTCGACGGCGGTGGACCCGGCGCTGTTCGATCCGACGGCGAGCAATACTTATACCCATTCCACTTCGACCACGGTCTATGATTCGCTGGGCTCGTCGCACGTGCTGTCCTACTACTTCGTGCATGATCTGCCGGGCTCGGCCACCAACGCGGCCAACGACCCCAACCAGTGGCTGGCATTCACCTATCTCGACGGGGCCGAGGTCGACATTAACGGCGGTACCACGGTCAACCATTTCAACGGCGGTGTCGCCGTTGCCCAGGACGCGGCGATACTGAACTTCAACACCGACGGTTCGTTGAATACGCTGACCCCGGCGCTGTCGCAAAACGCCGCTGTTGCGCTGACCAATGGTGCCGCGCCGCTCACCATTACGCATGATTTCGCAAACAACAATACGACCCAGTACGCCACCGGATTCTCGGTCAGCACCTTGTCGACCGACGGATATGCTACCGGTCGCCTGACGGGCCTGGATATCGCCGAAGACGGTTTGATGCGCGCCACCTTCAGTAACGGCACCACGCAACCGCTGGGGCAGATCGCGATGGCGGATTTCCCCAACGCGCAAGGCCTGCGCTCCCTGGGTGATTCCGCCTGGCGTGAAACCATCGATTCGGGTGCGGTAATTACCGGTTCCGCCGGCACCGGCCGCTTCGGGCTGATCCAGTCGGGCGCGCTGGAAACCTCCAACGTCGATTTGACGCAGCAACTGGTTAACCTGATCACCGCGCAGCGGAACTTCCAGGCCAATGCCCGTTCGATCGAAACCTCGAACGCGATTACCGACACTGTAATCCAGATTCGATAAGGCTAGACGGAGCTAGATCGAGATGGATAAGTACCTTTACCTGGCGATGAACGGAGCTGCGCAAGCGATGCTTGCGCAGCAGAACAATGCCAACAATCTCGCCAACATCAGCACGGTCGGATTCAAGGCGGCGCTGGATAACTTCCAGTCCAACCCTGTTTCCGGTCCGGGCCACCTCGATCGAGTCTACGCCAGCAACGAAGCCGCCGGCGCCAATCTGAATCCCGGCGCGATCGCCACCACCGGGCGCCAGCTCGATCTGGCGATCAACGGCGATGGCTGGTTTGCGGTGCAGGCGGCCGACGGCGGGACCGCGTTGTCGCGTCGAGGTGACTTCAGAATCGATCCGACCGGCCTGTTGCTCAATGGCGCCAACCAGATCGTGCTCGGAGAAGGCGGGCCAATCACTATTCCGCAGTTCGAAAGCCTGGAAATCGGGCGTGACGGCAGTATCAGTATCCGCGCCGCGGGACAGGCCGCCAACAGCCTGGTGGGTGTAGACCGGATTCGGCTTGTGAATCCCCCGCAGGAGCAGCTGTATCGCGGCGATGATGGACTGTTTCGCAGCCGTGAGGTCGCGGAGATTCCGGCAGACGCCTCGGTTTCGGTCACCTCGGGAGCACTGGAGTCCAGTAACGTCAACGCCGTCGACGCGATGGTACGCATGATCGACTATGCGCGTTACTACGAGCAGCAGGTCAAACTGATGAAACTGGCCAGCGAGAACGATGCCGCCAGCGCGCGCTTGATGCGCATGTCGGGCTAGCGCAAAATAGCTCCGGTTTAACTACCGGAACCTGTTTTGAGCGACTTGAATGATGCCCGCGAGGCCTACCTGGCGCTACGCGAATCCACGACCAGCGTGCAATTGGCAACCCTTGGCGCCGACCAGTCACCCGAGGCAAGCTATGCGCCCTGCGTCTGGTCAGAAGGGAATTGCTATCTTTATCTCAGCGGCCTGTCCAGCCATTGCAGAAATCTTTTAAATAATCCAAAAATCAGCCTGCTGCTGGTCGATGATGCGGTCAGGACTGCCAATCCATTCGCGCGCGTTCGCGCCAGCCTGCAGGGCAGTGCCCGGGTAATTAATCGGGATACTTCGGAGTTTGCCGGGTTGATGCAGATATTTCATCAACGCTTCGGCAAGGTGATGGCGCTGATCGAGCCGTTGCCGGATTTCAGATTATTCCAGGTGCATGCGAGCTCGGGCAGCTTTATTCGCGGATTCGGCCAGGCCTACGCATTGAGCGGTAACGCGCTTGATCAGCTGCAAGCGGTTGATCCGAGAAAGTAAATATAACGCCGGGTCGAAAGGGATCAGCGCAGGCCGCTGATTTCTTCGTTAGCTATCATTGTCTGAACCTCGTTGCGCAAGTCATCGGCCTGATACATTCCGCCAGGCGTTTCCGAGATCGCGTGATACCAGGGTTTGATCTTCTCCTTAAGGCCATCGATATCCTCGACGGCGTTGATCTCTTCGATCAGCCTGGAGACGCGCACGCGGTTGGCGAAAGTCAGCAGCGTATTACACATGAATTCGCGTGCGCTGACTTCGTAGGCAGTGGTTTCGGTCGTGTCGGTGTCGATCGCGGACGCCGCAGGCGGGGATTCCGGCTCGAATTGCGCATGCGGGGAAGCCGTCGTGTCCTGCGCGATAAAGCCGCCGCTCAGCAGGGTATCGAGTATTTCGACGATATTTTCGCAAAGCGAAAGCTTCTTCAGCTGGGCCGCATTGTTTTCACCGTTGACCAGGATTAACACGCGCCGTTCCTTGACCGACAACGCGTTAGCCCTGGTTTCCACTTCTGACTGGCCTTTCGCCGTTTTATGAAAGATTTCGCTGGCTTTCATTTTTCGCCTGTTCCGCTGATATGCCTATCATACTTATCGGCAGGTTTTTTAAAATACCGAGGCGCAAAGTTCGTTGACCGCGGTTATCATTTCGCGATCGTCGGTAAGCGCCTGCGATACCGCGCTGGCGCAGGCGTTTACCGGGCTGATTCCGCTGACCATGAGCTTGCCAGCGTGCACCAGCAGCCTAGTACTGGCGCCTTCGTCTAGTCCCGCGCCTTTCAGATTACGCGTAAGGCGGGCGAAACGGATCAATTGCCTGGCTCTGTCAGCGTCCAGTCCAGACTCGGTTTGCACGATCTTTTGCTCCAGTTCGGCCCCGGGATAATCGAACTCGAGCGCGATGAAGCGCTGCCGCGTGCTCTGCTTGATGTCCTTGAGTACGCTCTGGTAGCCGGGATTATATGATATGGTCATGCAGAAGTTTTCGTGGGCGACGATCATTTCCCCCAGTTTTTCTATCGGCAGCACGCGTCGAGCGTCCGCCAGCGGATGAATAACCACCGTGGTGTCGGCGCGAGCTTCGACAATTTCGTCAAGATAACAGATGGCGCCGTTACGCACCGCCGAGGTAAGCGGTCCGTCAATCCAGACTGTCTGGTTGTCGGTAATCAGATAACGGCCGATCAGGTCAGAGGCGGTCAGGTCGTCGTGACAGGAGACCGTAATCAATGGCAGCTGCAGGCGCCAGGCCATATATTCCATGAAACGGGTTTTACCGCAGCCGGTTGGTCCGCGCAGCGAAATCGCGAGCTTGTTCCGATACGCCGATTCGAAAACCTCGATTTCGTTGGCAACGGGCTCGTAGTAAGGTTCCTCGGTAACCCGGTATTCCTGGGGCTTTAAGGTTTGGGCAGACATGTGATTCGAAGCTGATTCAATGCGAGTCTGATTATACAGGGCGACACTATACCGCTATTGGCCAAATATATTTATAGCAGTATCGATAAGAGTTGTTAAATAATCCGCTGCAGTCGGTCTATCCGCGCAATAGACCGGCGGAATTATCCCGCCGCAACGGCCTGGGATATGATACCCGACCTCGTCGAGGCCGCTGCGATTACGGCGTCGACAGGGTTGCCGATCCCTTTCCCCTTGACCCGGTCAGGGTCGAAGTCTATCGGAACGAATTAATACAAAATTTGGTAGCAACTTTGATATGCCTGTGGTTTACTACGGCCAGATTATATCAGTGGCCTGTGGCCGCAGCACCGCAGACACGGTGCTGGGCGGTCAGATTATCAAGGCATAGAAACTGGAGGAGATAGCTGCCAAGTAAAATAATAATGGCGGTGAGGACGAGAAAGGCGCCCAAGGGCGCCTTTTTTTTGTTCTGGGCGCCGCCTGTGCCGCGATAGCGGCGTTGATTTTTTGCGCGAGACGCTCGCGTACCAGTTTGTACTACTCGCGCCATCGCGCAAAAAACCGCCTTGCTCTCACGACAGCGGCGGCGCCCAAAGCATTCTCGTTAATTTGTCATCCCCGCGTATGCGGGGATCTTGTCACATTGCTGCAATGACGGGTTGCTGATTGCATAAGGTTCAGGGGGTGCTGGCTTTTACTCACGGAAATCCCTGGCTGCGTTGCCAGGATCTGGATCAAGTTACGCGCGATTTAACGCTCCCGGTTGGTAATGATTCCGCGGCTCGATTTCGAGCTTTTTATCGGCAAATCTATTGCTATACTTTTGTCATGATGAAACATCTCCTATCCATTCTCGTGCTTTCCATTTTGCTGGTTGCGCCGCTTCGGGCGGATCAGGAGGGGATCATTGTGCGCACCGCGCCGGTTCACGACAAAGCCAACTATGGCTCAAGGCGGGTAGGTCAGATCAAGGCCGGAACCCGGGTTAGCATCACAAACCGCCAGGGTGGATGGGAGGAAATATTCTCGGAACAGGAAGCAATCATAGGCTGGGTCCGCAGCTACCAGGTGAGAGCGGCCGAATCAGCGCCCGTGATTCAGGACCAATCCGCATCCGATTCACGTGGATTTCTCGCCGGCCTGGCCTCCTTTTCGCGCAAGGCGAGCAGTTTTTTCAAATCAGACGATCGCAGTACCAGCTCCGGCACCGCGACCATCGGTGTCAGGGGGCTGAGCGAAGAGGAAATCAAAACCGCGCAGGCCGACTTTGTGGAATTCGAAAAAATGAAGCAGTATGCCAGCAGCCGCAAGCGCGCCGCCGGCTTTTCCAGGCAGGGTGGTTTGACTGCGATCAAGGTGCCACATATTTCGGCTAAAAACTAACCAATGCGGATTCTGTTGCAGATAACATTGATGATTGCCCTCGTATCGGGCCCGATCCTGACGACACCTTCGTTCGCCCTGAGCTTCGATGATTTGAAGAAGGACCTGAAAGAAGCGAAGAAGAAACTGAAGAAATCGGCCGATAAAGGCAAGGAACAGCTGGACAAGGCTCGCGGCAAGCTCACCGAAGAAGAGGAAATCGAGGTCGGCGGCAACCTGGTTTCGGGTTTGCTGGGTGCGGCGCCGCTGGTCGATGACGCGCGATTGCAACAATACGTCAACGATGTCGGATTCTGGGTGGCGTCACAGTCGAAGCGTAAACATCTGCCCTGGAGCTTCGCGGTGATCGACTCCGACGGAATCAACGCGTTTGCCGCACCCGGCGGCTACGTCGTCATCACCCTGGGGCTTTACAATCTGCTGGAAAACGAGGCGCAACTCGCCGCGGTGCTGGCGCATGAAATTGCCCACGTGGTGCGTAAGCATCATCTGAAAGCGTTGCAAAAAACCATGCAGCGGGAGTTCTGGACCGATCTCGGGGTCAAGGCTGTCGGTGACGAGCAAAAACGCGAAAAACTGCAGCAGTTGATCAACTCGGGTGTACAGCTTTATGCCACTGGCCTGGACAGGAAGCACGAGTACGATGCCGATCTGCGGGGTGTTGTACTGGCGGCCAGGTCCGGTTACGATCCATACGCCTTGCTCGACGTGTTAACCACCATCGACAGTATCAACCCGCAATCGAGCGAACTGACGGTGATGATGAAAACCCACCCGCCGACAGCCGGGCGTCTCGACCAATTATCACGCAAGATGGATGGCAAGCTGGATTCTTATGCTTCGGGGCAACTCAACGCGGGCCGATTTCGTCAGGTTGCGAGCAAACCGTAAGGAATCCTGTCAGAATAAAGGGCTTCCTTAGATTTACTAACAAGCTGAAGCTTTTTTCGGAGTAGCAAGCCGCAATGCATGAAATGAGTCAAAACGACCGCGCGATCGCGCGCTGGTTGGAGATATGTCTGGCGCTGGTTTTCGCCATGGTCATTCTCGGCGGCGTAACCCGGCTTACCGATTCCGGCCTTTCCATGGTGACCTGGCATCCTACCGGCATGCTGCCGCCGATCGGTAGCGAACAATGGCAGGCCGAGTTCGAGCTTTACCAGCAGTACCCGGAATATCAGAAACTCAACCGCGATATGACGCTCGATGGTTTCAAGTCGATTTTCTGGTTCGAATATTCGCATCGCATGCTCGGGCGCCTGATCGGCCTGGTGTTCCTGTTACCGTTCCTTTATTTCCTGTTGCGCAAAATGATCCGGCCGGGCCTGGCGCCGCGACTGGTCATCATGTTTCTGCTGGGCGGATTCCAGGGCCTGTTGGGCTGGTACATGGTCAAGAGTGGACTGGTCAGTAATCCACATGTAAGCCAGTATCGCCTGACCGCGCATTTGCTGAGCGCAATCCTGATCTACGGGTTCATCCTGTGGACGATTTTCAACCTTAGGTTTGCGCTGAAATATCGGCCGCTGGCCGATTCCGGGGTACCCGGCTGGCGTAGAGCCTCGTTGGGTCTGCTGGTTCTTTTATTGATCACCATCGCTTCGGGCGGATTTGTCGCCGGCCTCGACGCGGGCATGATATTTAATACTTTTCCGCTGATGGGCGGCTCCCTGGTTCCGGACGGTATCGGCGCCCTGTCGCCCTGGTATCTGAATCCGCTGGAGAACCTGGTGACGGTGCAGTTCAATCATCGCTGGCTTGCCGTCGCGAGCGGCGTGCTGTTGATTATCTGGTATATCCGCGGCCGTTCCGGATTCGACGACACCGTCATTCAACGTGGCTTCAAGCTGGTTGGCATGATGGTAATCGTCCAGCTTGCGCTCGGCATCGCCACCCTGTTAATGCAGGTGCCAGTGCTGCTGGGTGCCCTGCACCAGGCTGGCGCCCTGTTGCTGTTCAGCGTTTTGCTGTTCAACGTTCATGCCCTCAGCCGCGTGTAGTTGCTCGTCCGGGCGGTTATAATCCACGAGTTTGAGTGATACGAGATAACGCATCGGTGAGATATGCGGATTAAGATCGGACATGGCTACGATGTGCATGCCTTTACCGCGGGCGACGGTTTCGTGCTGGGTGGCATCGAGATTGCCTGTGACAGGGCGGTGGTCGCACACTCCGATGGCGACGCGCTGATTCATGCGCTGTGCGACGCCATGCTCGGTGCGCTTGGGCGCGGCGATATCGGCCAGCTGTTTCCCGATAACGACGCGGCGAACGCCGACCGCGATAGCCGTGAATTTCTGCGCGCTGTAAACGGGCTCGCCGACGAGGATGGCTATCGGCTGGCTAACGCCGATATCACCGTGATTCTGCAAGCGCCTAAAATGGCGCCTCACCTGGAGGCGATGAAACAGGCGCTGGCGCAGGAACTGGACTGTGAGCGGGCTTCACTCAATATCAAGGCGACGACTACCGAAAAGCTGGGTTTCATCGGTCGCGAGGAAGGTATTGCCGTCGAGGCGGTGGTGTTGCTGGAGTTAAAGCCGTGACGCTCGGGCCAGTGATGCTCGATATCGCCGGCACCGCGCTCGACGAGGCCGATCGCAAGCGTTTGTGCCATCCGCAGGTCGGCGGTGTGATTCTGTTCAGTCGCAATTACCAAAATCCGGATCAGCTGGCTCAGCTGTGCCAGGAGATCCATGCGCTAAGAGATCCGCGCCTGGTGGTCGCGGTCGATCACGAGGGTGGCAGAGTGCAGCGTTTCCGCGACGGATTTCAGGCCATCCCGGCAATGGGGCATCTGGGAGATCTGTATGACGACGAGCCGCAACAGGCGATTCATTGCGCCGAAACCTTCGCCTGGGTAATGGCCTCGGAACTGCTCAACTATGGCGTCGACCTCAGTTTCGCGCCGGTGCTGGATGTTGCCAACCCGATCAGTAGCGTTATCGGCGATCGCGCATTTCACAAGAATCCCGAAACGGTATGCCATCTCGCCAACGCCTGGATCAGGGGTATGCGTCGCGCCGGTATGGAGGCGGTGGGCAAGCACTTTCCAGGTCATGGTTCGGTGGAAGGCGATTCGCATCACGTGATGCCGTTCGACCGGCGCAGTTTCGCCGAAATAGAAGCCCTCGATCTGATTCCGTTCCGGCGAGTGATCGCCACCCATCTGACCGGGATCATGATGGCGCATGTCATTTATGAGCAGCTCGACCAGCGTGCGGCGGGCTATTCAGGCTACTGGATAGAAACCGTGTTGCGTGGACAACTCGAGTTCGAAGGCGTTGTTTTCAGCGATGATCTAAGTATGAGCGGTGCCGAATCGGTTGGCGGATATGCCGAAAGAGCTCGCGCCTCGCTCGATGCGGGTTGCGATATTCTGCTGGTATGCAATAACCCCGATGGCGCCGACGAAGTGCTGCAGTCGTTGCAGGGCTACTCCAGCCCCACGACTCAGATACGGATGATACGGCTGCACGGCCAACCGGCTGAGCCCGGTTTGTTCGAGTCGCGGCAATGGCAAAACGCCTGTAACGAGTTGAGCGTCTTCAACCACCGGCTGGGGCTGGCGAGCAGTGGAGATTTATTTGAACAATGACTGAGCTGGAAAAATGGATCCCCGCTATGGACGGGGAGTGGGGCTGGGTAGTCCAGGTGTTTTTCGTGGTGTTGGCAACCGCCTTTGCGAGCTTTTTTATCAAACGCATACTGGCGAAATTATTGCAGCGGTTTAGTCAGACCGAAGCCCGCTGGGACGATATCATCGTCGAGTCCATGAAGCGACCCGTAAGCTGGATTGTCTGGCTGCAGGGTCTCGATATAGCCATTGACATCGTCTATGCCGAAACCGAGAACACGCTTTTTTCCTATTCCGATCCGGTGCGCGATGTGGGTGTTCTGGTTTGTATTACCTGGTTCCTGCTCGGTCTGGTGCGCGGTGCGGAACAGGAATTAACGCGAGGCTCGGATCAGGTCGATCAGCATACCGCCGAAGCCATCGGCAAGCTGATAAGGCTGGCGCTGATCATTACCGCCGGTCTGGTGATACTGCAAACCCTGGGCTTCAGTATTTCCGGTGTTCTGGCGATGGGCGGTATTGGTGGCATCGCGGTTGGTTTCGCGGCCAAGGATTTGCTCGCCAACTTTTTCGGCGCCTTGATCATATATCTCGATCGTCCGTTCCTGGTGGGCGACTGGATTCGCTCTCCCGACCGCAGTATCGAGGGCACGGTCGAAAAAATAGGCTGGCGGGTAACGGTGATTCGCGATTTCCAGTCACGGCCCATTTATGTTCCCAATTCGATTTTTACCAGCATTATCGTGGAAAATCCGTCACGTATGGCGAACCGGCGCCTCTACGAAACCATCGGTTTGCGTTATTCCGATCTGACCAGCATGGATAAAATCGTCGCCGAAGTGAAGCAGATGCTGACAGCTCACGAGGAGATCGATAGCGATAAGACAATGATGGTCAACTTCAACGAGTTTTCAGATTCGTCGGTCGACTTCTTCGTCTATTGCTTTACCAAAACCACGCAGTGGGTAAAATTCCATGAGGTCAAGCAGGAGGTGATGCTGCGAATCGCGGATATCATCGAGTCCAATCAGGCCGAGATTGCCTTCCCGACCTCGACCATACACATTGCCGATGCCATCGCTTTGGAAAAAACATGATATGAATGCCGATAGAGCCCAACAAGTACACCAGACCGCCGAACTGCTGTTTGACGAGAGTTCGGTATCCGAGGGGATTGCCGCGCTCGCGCAGAAAGTGGAAAACGATTGCAAGCAGGATTTTCCGCTGCTGTTGTGCGTCATGAATGGCGGGCTTTATCTGACCGGGCAATTGTTGCGCCACTGGGAATTCCCGCTGACGCTCGATTATGTACACGCCACGCGCTACCGGCTGGCGACACTGGGCAAGGACGTGTTGTGGAAAGCTTACCCGCAGAATGAAATCCGGGATCGTAACGTGATTATCGTCGACGATATTTTCGACCAGGGCTATACCCTGGAAGAAGTAAAGTCATACTGTCTCAAGCACGGCGCACGCAAATGCAGCAGCGTGTTCCTGATTCGAAAAGCCCATGAACGCAAAAAGGCGGAAATCAAACCGGATTATGTCGGCCTGGAATGCGGCGACTGTTACGTTTACGGCGTCGGTATGGACCTGAACGGGCATTTTCGCAATCTCTCCAGTATTTATGCGCTGCCTGAAAAGGTGGTTTGATGCTTGCGATTATTGGCGGTAGCGGTCTTTATTCGCTAGGCGATGATTTCGAACTGCAGCGACAGGCGCCCCGTGGAACCCCTTATGGCGATACTTCGGCCGATATTTTACTCGGCAGTTGGCAGGGCCTGCCGCTGGGATTTCTGCCGCGCCATGGACCTGGTCACAAGATTCCGCCGCATCGCATTAATTACCGCGCCAATCTGTGGGCGCTCAAGCAAGCCGGTGTCCGGCAAATCATAGCAGTCAACGCGGTAGGCGGAATCAGCGACAATATGCCGCCGTTGACACTGGCCGTGCCCGATCAGATTATCGACTACAGTTCGGGCCGGGAACAGAGCTATTTCGACGGTGGCGATACGGCAGTCAATCACATCGATTTCGGCTGGCCCTATAGCGCGCAACTGCGCGGAATCATTACCGAGGTCGGTTTGCATCAGGGACAGCCTCTGGTTGCCTCCGGCACCTATGGCGTAACCAATGGTCCGCGCCTGGAAACGGCTGCCGAAGTGAAACGCCTGAAAGCCGATGGCTGCAACATGGTGGGCATGACCGGAATGCCCGAGGCGGCGCTGGCGAAAGAGCTGGAGATCGAATATGCCTGCATCGCCCTGGTGGTCAACTGGGCGGCCGGCATCGAGGATCGAGTGATCAACATGCAGGAAATTCTGGCCAACATGGAACAGGGCATGCAAAAAATCAGGCAATTGCTACTCGCGGCGGCGAAGCTGGTTGCGGAATGAATTACTGCAGTCAGTGCGGGCAACCCGTCACCCTGAAAATTCCGGTCGACGACAATCGCGAGCGTTTTGTTTGCGACCATTGCGGATACGTGCACTATCAAAACCCGAATAATGTCTGTGGCGCAATTTTGACCCGCGGCGACCAGGTGCTGCTGTGCAAGCGCGCGATCGAGCCCCGCTACGGTTTATGGACACTGCCGGCGGGTTTCATGGAAAACAATGAAACCGTGGCCGAGGCGGCGGCACGCGAAGCGATGGAGGAGGCTAATGCCGGTTCGGGTCCGCTGACCCTGTTTGGAATCTTCAGCATGCCCTACATCTCGCAGGTATACCTGATGTTTCATGGTGAACTGGTCAGCGATATATCCGCGGGTCCTGAAAGCCTCGAGGTCGGCATGTTTACCCGTCAGCAAATACCCTGGGACGAACTCGCTTTTCCGGTGATCACCCATAGCCTGAAACTGTTTTACGAACACGGTACCGATCGCGTGCATCACGCCTGGTTCAGCCGCAGCCAGGATCGCGAGGTCGAACTGCATTTCATCGATTAGCCTGATATCCGCTCGAGAATCCGGCCTGCTTTTCTTTGTTCAGAAGACTGTTTCTCGCAGGACCGAGGAGAACGCAGGTAGCGCGGGACCAGGTCAGGCATTACTCGATCACAAATCCTGGGCTACTTTGTCGGCATCTGATCAATTCTTGATTCGGCACCAGCCGCAAATTTTCCCGCGTTCTCCGCTCCCCCTGCGTCTGCGCGAGAAAATGCATGGACTCGATACCGAGGTTCGTGCTTCTTTCTATTGGCTTCAGGCGTGACGCCTTCGGGTGGGTTAATCGGGATCCGGGATCGACAGGTCGGTAAACTCGGAAACGACAGTCTGGTTGCGGCCATTGTTCTTGGCCTCGTAAAGTGCGATGTCGGCGCGCTTGATTAACTCGCCAATGGTTTCTCCCTTGACGATGGCCGCGCAGCCGAGGCTTGCCGTAATCTGACCCACGGTTTCGAATTCGGTGCTGCCCACCAGTTGCCGGATGGTTTCCGCTATCGGCAGCAAGTCATATTCCTCGATCGTGGTGCAGCAAATCAGGAACTCCTCGCCGCCCCAGCGCGCGATGAAATCGCTGGTACGGATTGCGTTTTCAAATATCGAGGCCAGTTGTTTCAGCACCAGGTCGCCGGTGTCGTGACCATAATTGTCATTGACGCGCTTGAAATGATCGATATCGAGCATGATGATGCCAAAACGCTGGTTATGCCGTTCGAAACGCGAATATTCCTTGTGCAGGATCTGATTCATGTGGGTGCGGTTGGATAGTCCGGTCAGGCTGTCGGTCAGGGCCAGACGAGTCAGTTCGTTATTGTCCTGCAGTAATCCCTGCTTGTCCTGGAGTAATTCCTTTTGCGTATCGAGCAACGACTCGGTACGTTCGTAAATTTTCTGCTCCAGGTAGTTGTTCATATCCTGTAACTGGCCGGAGAGCTTGCGCCCGTACCAGATCGCGATAGTGGTGACGGTCAGGCTGATGAGTACTGCGAACACCGAAAATATGGCGATCTGGGTACGGCTTTCTTCGGCCTCGCTGCTGGACAGCAGCAGCGCTTTTTGCACGTCCATGCGCTGGGCCTGGGTCAGTTCCGACAGGTGCGATAGCAACGGGGCGGTTTTGGGCATTACTTCCTGCAACAGGATCTTGCTGGCTTCGTCACGGCTGCCGTTGAGGAACAGAACCGACACCTGGCGATTCAGATCGTTGATGTCGCTGTCGAGGCGGTCGATAGCCTGCATGATTTCGCGCTCGCGCGGCGCCAGCATCGGTATCAGTCGATCACGCGTCTCCTTGTAGGCGCCGCTCAGGCGGTTGAAACTGGGCCAGGACTCGTCTTCGATAAATTGTTCGTCATGCAGCAGCATCGATTGCATGAAGCGGGTACGGCTCTGGATAATGGTCGACAGTTCATTGATCAGATCGATCTTTTGCAATTGCCTGGCGACTTCCACGTTGACGTCGCGATTGTCGATGCTGCTCGAATGAAAAGCGAGGAATGCCAGCGTTATCATCATCAGGATAACGATAGCGAATCCGTAGATTAATAGACGAGTGGGATGATGCATTAGCCGTGATTTAGCCTTGAGTCGGGGATTTCCCTGTTGCTACAGCCTGACATTAAACTGATTATAGGATAGAAGCGCAAATTTTCTGCTGAACGTCGTCGATATTCCGATAAATGACGCCATGTTGGTCGCTGTCGAGCATGGTGACGCTGCTATTTTCAGATTCGATCAGCTTTTGCAGGCTGTTGACGCTCTCCGGATCAACCACGGGGTCCTTATCTGCTTGAAAAAGGTGTACATCTGCGTTGATCGTGAAGGCATTTGCGGTTAAGTGATCAATTAGTTGCTGTAACTGGTAGAGTGCGCGAATCGGGATGTGCTGATAGTTCACCTGCGGATTTTCGGGTTCGTTGGGGCGGAACGGAAGCAGGCCTTCGGAAGTCACCCAACTCACCAGCCGGTTGGCGTGGTGCAACAGCGGTACGAAAATCATGTTCTTGTTACGAAAATGAACCGGCGCCGAAACGCTGGTGACCGATTTAGTCCTGCGATTGGGGTGTTTCGCGGCATGGTTCAGCGCCAGCAGGCCGCCGGTCGAAAAACCGATGATATGAATCGCCTGGCTGTAGGCCTTGAGAATGTCATATCCTCGCTCGACCGAGGCGGCCCAGTCCTGCCAGCTGCGGCTTCTTAAATCCCAGGGCGAGGTGCCGTGACCTTTAAGGCGCAGGCCGAGGACATGGTAACCGGCGGCGTGCAGGCGCTCGCCCAGGCTTTTCAATTCCGCTGGGCCCGACAGGAAACCGTGAATCAGCAGTACGGCGTCGGCGGATTTTTGCTTCGATTTGAGGAAATACCAGTTGGCGTCGGCGGTTTGCGTCTGCTGGGCATTGATTTCCGCGTAGCGCTCTCGCTGAAACCGCTGGTAGTCCCATTCGTAGGCCAGCAATTGATCGTTGAAGCGGTAGTCGGCGATGCTGCGGGCATCCACCTTGTCGACACGCGCGATCGCATTTTCGATGATGCGGGTAACCTTCGACAGCGGGCTGATCTCATTGGCGTAAACGCTGATCAGATTCTCGGTGCGAACTTCGTCGATTTCGAAATCGTGAATCAGCTTCTGGTCGAGCACGTATTCGCCCTGGTCGATGTGTATCAGCTGCATATTTTGCGCGGTCTTGAGAAATTGCTCGAGTCGGCTGCTGCCGCGGCTGATGATGGCGCCGTATTCTTCCGGGTTGCGCAGGCTGCGATGCAGATCGTAGCTCGATTGCTGCAGTAGTTTGATGCTGAGGTAAAGCATCTTGTGAAAACGCGCGCAATTGATGCGGCGCAGGCCTTTTTGAAACAGTCGCAGCACGATTAGCGAGGCAATATGACTGAGGTTGATGGTTACCGCCTCGTACATCGAGCGCATGTAAGCGTCACGTAGCCTGCTTGATTTCGCTTTCATGCCGATGGCGTGAACCCGCCCACCCCAGTGTCCCGGTTTGGGCTTGAGCGCGAACAACTCGTTCAGGCTATCGAACCGATGTACCACGTTGGGCAGCAATCGTTTTTCCCACCATCGCCAGTAGTCCCCGACAACGATCGGCGTCGAAAAACGGATATCCATATCGGTATCCTTGAACAGCAGGTTTCCCTCGATCAGCAACTCCTCGGCAAAGCGCTTGTTGATGCTGCGGTTAAACAGACGCGCGGCCTGGTGCAGGATGTTGTCGCTGACGCGTATCGGGTAAAAGGTAATATGGCTGGGCACGATAACGGTGGGTTTGACCGCCTGTATCATCAGCTGTTCGATATTGTCGAAGCCCAGCTGTTCTGTCCAGCGTTCCACGCGCTCGTTTTTGCCGGCCGCGTAGTCGTGCAGTAACGCGGTCTTGAAGGCATCCAGCGCCAGCGCGATCACCGCCGAGCCGCGATGATGCTTGCGGCGCTCGTTGGCGGTGCGCGAAAACACGCTGTACTCCCCGCGATGGTCGACCACGCGTTTGTCCTTGACCATGCCGCCCTCGGGAAAAACGATCAGCTTGCGACCATGCAGTAGTTCGCGTGCCAGAAACGGGAACAGGTCGGGCAGGTCATTGGGTACAACGCCGATCGAGTAAAGAAACTGGCTAAAGCGTTCGTCACCTTCGAAGAACTCGGGCGCCGCCACCGAACGGCAGTAGGCGCCGCTGGCCTCCTTGATCAGATACTGCGGGATAAATGTTTCGAAACGCGAGAAATGGTTAAACAGGAAAATATTACCCTGCTGCACGGTATCGCCATCGCCTTCGCCATCCTGGTGCAGCTTGATATTGAGTTTGAGCAGCTTGCGGGTGGTGCGAAACGCCTTCACGCAAAAGTCATAGACCCGGGTATTGATTTTCGGATTTTCGGGATCTTCGGGCATTTACCGGGTTCCTGTGACTACCTGAGCTCTCGCTGATTGTAAGGCCATAATTGCTGAGGCTCTAATAAATGTTCAGAAGTTCCGAAAGCTGCCGATAAAGTCGTGGTAAACAACTGTTTTTTATACCAATGCGCCGCCTGATTTGTCTACAGATATTATTGATTGCGAGCCTGACGCAGTCGCCCGCGCTGGCGGTGAGCCCTGCATACGATTTTCGTATCGTCATCGACGTTTCCGGCAGTATGAAACAAACCGATCCGAAAAACCTGCGCGTTCCCGCGCTGAAGCTGGTTAACGGCCTGATTCCCAGCGGCTCGCGTGCCGGCGTCTGGACTTTCGGCAAGTATGTCGATATGACCGTAAAATGGGGCAAGGTCGACGATAGCTGGCGTAAGCGGGCCGACCTCGGCGCCGATCAGATACATTCCAACGCGCTGTTGACCAATATTGAAAGCGCATTAAAACGCGCCCGCGTCGGCTGGGATAAAGCCGATAGCAAACGCAAGCGCATTTTGCTGCTGCTGACCGATGGCAAGGTCGACGTTTCGAAGGATCCGGCGAAAAACGAAATATCACGCAACAAGGTGCTGGGGGAAAGCCTGGCCGCGCTGAAAAAGGCGGGTGCCGAGGTGCATTCCATCGCCCTGTCTGACGGTACCGACGAGGTGTTGTTGAAACAACTGGCGCTCGAAACCGGCGGTTCGTTTGCGATTGCGAAAACGGCCGGCGAACTGCAGAAAGTCTTTTACAGGATGTTCGAGCGCGCCAGTAAACCCGATACCGTGGCCTTGACCGGCAAGACGTTTCCGGTCGATGCCAGTATCCGTGAAATGACGCTGTTGATCTTTCGCCAGGCCGATAGCCAGCCAACTATCCTGATTCCGCCGGACAGTCCCGCGATCAGCGCACAGAAGCCGCGCGGATCGCGCTGGCGCAGCGATCAGGGCTACGATCTGATAACGGTCAAGAATCCGCAGGCCGGAAGCTGGCGTATCGACGCCGAGATGGACCCCGACAACCGCCTGATGGTGGTTACCGACCTGAAGCTCGAAGTCGAGGGTGTGCCCGCTTACAGCAGCCCGCGGGATGTCCACAATCTCAGCGCTGAACTGTTCAATCGCGACAAGAAGATCAAAAAGAACAGTTTTCTTCGTTTTGTCGATTTCGAACTGACCCACATCGACGTCGACGGCAATGAGAAGAAATACCCGCTGACCCACAGCAGCCAGCGGCAGGACAAGGGGCAATATCTTTATCAGCTCGAGCAAATACTGGCCGAGGGCGAGCATAGTTTTATCGTTTCCGCCGACAGCCGAACCTTTAACCGCAGCAAGCGATTCGACATGCAGGTGCAGTGGCCGGTCGAAGTCAAAATCGAGCCGCAGCAGCAGGCGGGCGTGTACCTGTTGAAACTGCGCGCGCGCGAAGAGTACCTGAAAGCGGATGGCATGGACGCCAACGTAGACATCGAGGCGCCGGACGGTTCGCGCGACAGCCTCGAACTACTGGATTCGGCGGGTTGGCTGCAAGCCAGGGTCGAAACCAGCCAGGCCGGCCTTTACCGCGCGCATGTCAGGGTATCGGCGCAAAACCATGCAACCGAGATCCACGATATCGATCTCGGCAGTTTTTCGATGCTCGGTATATATCGCCAGCCGGCGGCCAGCGAAGCCGCTGCTGCCGCGGCGGAGGACGCGCAAACGCCGAGCGCGCCGGAATCCAGCCAGGAAGAAGGCACCGACTGGCGCCTGGTCGGGATCGTCGTGGTCGCGGTAAACCTGTTGCTGATGCTGTTACTGCTGGTGGGCTGGCTGATTTTGCGTCGCAAGCGGAACGCCGATGACAGTTCCGACGATTTTTTCATCGAGGACGAAGAACTCAGTGCTTGAAGTCAACGCGATTTACTTCATCCTGCTGGTCGAGGGCTTCGGGCTTTTACTGTTTCTAATCCTGGTCTGGATACTGATTGCGGTCATCAGGGTACGCCGCAAGGGCAAGGCGGTGGCCAGTCTTGTGGCGCGTTTCAGGAAAAATGCCGATCAGCGAGCCGGGCAAACCGAAGCCTTTCTGCAGGCCGTTTATCGGCTCGAAGAGCCTGATTTGGGCAGCGCGCTGAAGGATATCGAAAGCCGTGAACAGGATTTCATTCAGCTGCTGGTATCTAGCCTGCAAAAAGGCAAGCTGGCGCACATCGATGAACTGGACAGCGCGCTGGAACGGTTGGTCGAGTCCTATAAATGCCTGCAGCCCAGGGTCGAAGCGCAGGGCGCCGAAGCAGGGCCGGGCAAGCAGGAGATCACCACGCTGCGTCACGAGAACGAGGAATTGCGCAGTGAGCTGTCGCAGGCTAAAAACAGCTTAAGCGATATGATCGCCGAGTTCGGCAACATATCG
>Ga0224508_10001268_pt1 | contig 22878 bp, 13 predicted proteins | sample SF_Jan12_sed_USG_4_FD_170157 | JGI IMG/M metagenome (GOLD analysis project Ga0224508, IMG submission 170157) | Sediment microbial communities from San Francisco Bay, California, United States - SF_Jan12_sed_USGS_21 | ecosystem: Environmental > Aquatic > Marine > Sediment | place: USA... | reverse complement strand
CTCGCGGTTGAATGACACCATGCTTGAATCCTATGTGCTTAATTCAACCGCGAGCCGGCACAATATGGATGCGCTGGCCAAATATTATCTCGATCACGACACCATTCACTATGAAGATATCGCGGGTAAGGGCGCCAAACAGAAAACCTTCGACCAGATCGAACTCGAACAGGCCAGCGACTATGCCGCCGAGGATGCCGATATAACGCTGCAGCTGCACCAGGTGCTGAGCGAAAGCTTGCAGCAGGACGAAAGGCTCAACCAGGTATACCGCGATATCGAGATGCCGCTGGTCGACGTGTTGCTCGAGGTCGAGCAAAATGGCGTGTTAATCGATCAGCAGATGCTGAAAAAACAGGGTAAAGAGATCGACCAGAAACTGGGGCGAATCGAGCAGGAAATTTATCAGCAGGCAGGCGAAGTGTTTAACCTGAGTTCTCCCAAACAGATCCAGGCGATACTGTTTGACAAGCTCGAGTTGCCGGTATTACGCAAGACACCCAAGGGTCAGCCATCGACCGCGGAGGACGTGCTCGAGGAGCTTGCCGCGGACTATGAAATACCCGCCCTGATTCTGGAGCATCGCAGTCTCAATAAGCTGATGTCGACCTATATCGACAAACTGCCGCTGGAAATCAATGCGCGTACCGGCCGCGTGCATACCTCTTACCAGCAGGCGGTCGCCTCTACCGGAAGGCTGTCGTCGACCAGCCCCAACTTGCAAAACATCCCGGTACGCACGGCCGAGGGCCGGCGTATACGCGAGGCCTTCGTCGCCGCCCCGGGAAACCTGATTCTGGCGCTCGACTATTCGCAGATCGAACTGCGTATTATGGCCCACCTGTCCGCCGACGACAGCCTGCTCAACGCCTTTGCCCGGGGTCTGGACGTGCACCGCGCGACCGCGGCCGAGGTTTTCGGCGCGGATCTCGAGCAGGTAACTGCCGACCAGCGCAGGGCCGCGAAAGCGATCAATTTCGGCCTGATCTACGGCATGTCGGCCTTCGGTCTCGGCAAGCAGCTGAGCATCGGCCGAAATGAAGCCCAGCAGTATGTCGATACCTATTTCGAACGCTATCCCGGGGTAAAGCGCTACATGGAAGAAACCAAGCAACGCGCGCGCGACCAGGGATACGTTGAAACCGTGTTCGGGCGCCGACTCTACCTGCCCGATATCAATGCACGCAACGCCAACGTACGCCAGTACGCCGAGCGTACCGCTATCAACGCACCGATGCAGGGCACCGCCGCCGATATTATCAAGCGCGCGATGATTACGGTGCAGCGCTGGCTCGACGGCAACGGCGATGGCTGCAAGATGATCATGCAGGTTCACGACGAACTGGTATTCGAGGTCGCCGACAGCGAAATCGAACGCTGTCGGGATAGTATAGCCGGGCTGATGACCGCCGCGGCCGAGTTGTCGGTTGGGCTGGAAGTTGACGCCGGCACCGGCGCCAACTGGAACGAAGCCCACTAGAAGCTGCTGCGCGCCGCGATAGCGGCGTTGGAATGGCGTGCGATACGCTCGCGTACCAGTTTGTACTGCTCGCGCATTCGCACGCAATTCCGCCTTGCTCTCGCGACGCTCGCGACGCTTCTAGCCTTCAGGTGGTTGATGGTTTACGAGATCGGTACCGGGAAGCACACTAGAAGCTGCTGCGCGCCGCGATAGCGGCGTTGGAATGGCGCGCGATACGCTTGGGTGCATAGTTGTACCCGCCGGCGTCCCGGACATGCCGGATTCGCCGGCAGCGCAAACCGGCCTGCGACGCTTCCCGCCTTGTGGAAATTCGTCCTTTTCGATTTGCTGGGATTTCGGGTTAGTCTATGCCGTTTTCTGCCGGGAAGATAAAAAGCTTCTATTTATCAGTGACCTGGGGAAATCCGGCGCTGGCTTTATTGTGTATCGATTTTTTGGACAGGGGCTGGGGGTTGAATAAAAGGAATGTGTCCCTAAATAGCGTCAGTACAGGCATTTTTGAGTAAATCAGGATTATAAATAGTCTCAGGAACTAACCGATTTACCGGATGTCTACTGAATTAGCGCTATAGCCCAGCGCTATGTCCGTTCTCCCTCCTATGAGCGGACTATTGATCCGGAAACCCCATCCGGATCACACGTTTGTCCCTGGCAGTTTACTGCCAGGGCTTTTTTTGCCCGTCAGGACAGGGCTGGCTGGTCCAAATCCAGCCATTGGCGGCATTTCTGTTCGAGTTGTTCGAGCCCCTGGTGGTTCAGGGTCGACAGGGTCGAGACCGTTTGCTCGGGTCCGAGCAGCCGTGAACGGGTATCGATCGCCGATTTGTGGACAGCGGAGCGCGATAACTTGTCGGACTTGGTCAACAGAATATGCAGCGGCAAGCTATCGCCCATCATGTCCATCAGCGCCTGGTCGAGGTCGCCGATGCCGCGACGTATGTCGATGACGATAACCAGGCCCCTGAGCGCCCGGCGCTGTAGCAGAAAAGTCGAAAGCACATGGTCCCAGTGATTGCGCAACTTTTTCGAAACCTTGGCGAAACCGTAGCCGGGAAGATCGACCAGCCGCTTGTCTGTGTCGAGCTCGAAAAAGTTGATCAATTGGGTTCGCCCGGGGGTTTTGCTGGTTTTACAGAGATTTTTCTGGCGCGTCAGGCAATTGATCGCACTCGATTTGCCGGCATTCGAGCGCCCGGCAAACGCTATTTCGGCGCCGCTGTCCGCCGGCAGCTGCGTTAATTCGAAGGCGCTGGTAACAAACCTCGCCTGCTTGAAGGAAATACTCATGATTGTGACCGGGTTAATGTTGAACGAGCGGCCGGGGTATGATATACATTTGCGCCCAAAATTTCCGTACGTTTTCCCCCAGGAGAAACAATGAAAGCGAGCCAAATTGGAGCTATCGTGCTGGTCCTGTCCGGCCTGATACCTTTCACCGCCAATGCCGGTGATATCGAAGCAGGTAAAACGAAGAGCGCTGTATGTTCCGCATGTCATGGAGCGGACGGAAATAGCTCGAATGCGGCCTGGCCATCGCTGGCCGGTCAGCACGCCGCCTATATCTACAAGCAATTAGTCGATTTCAAGGAAGGCCGTCGGCAGGATGCCACGATGACCGGCATGGTGGCATTGCTGAACGACGAAGATATGAAGAATGTCGCGGCCTACTACGAAAGCCAGCAGCCGAAATCGGTAGAATTCGACGGTGAATTGATCTCGGCCGGCGAAAGTATCTACCGCGGCGGTATTACAGAGACCAGTGTTGCCGCCTGCATGGGCTGCCATGCGCCCAGCGCCAGGGGTAACGGCCCGGCCGGCTGGCCGTCTCTGAAAGGGCAGCATCCCGACTACATTGTCACCCAGCTCAAGGCATTCAAGCTGGGAACCCGCGCTAACGATACCGGCAAAATGATGCGTAGCGTTTCGGCGCGCATGTCGGAAATGGAAATGAAATCGGTTGCCGCCTATATCGCTGGTATTCAGTAAGCGCGACCGGGAACGACGTTCAGCGGGTATTAACCTGGCCGAAGATAGGCTGCGACTAAACTATTCGCGGTAGATCTGGTCATCAGGTTTGCAATTTGATTCAGGAGATTCATTATGATTAAGCGTTGGCTTTTGGGGTTTGTCGCCCTGATGTTGGTATCGGGTAGCGTCTTGGCGCAATCGGCCTTTGTCGAAGGCACCGACTACCAGACCATTTCACCGGCCGTCAAAACCGCGCAGCCCGACAAGGTGGTTGTAACCGAGGTATTCTGGTACGGCTGTCCGCACTGCTTCAGATTCGAGCCTTATATCGAGCGTTGGGCCGCCAACCAGTCCGAAGACGTGGTCTTCGAACAGATGCCGTCATCGCTGAATCCGCGCTGGACCGAACACGCGCGCGCGTATTACGCTTTCAAGATGATGAATGTGCTCGATCAGACCCACAAGGCGCTTTTCGACGCGATTCATCTCAAGCGCCAGCGTCTTACCAGCCTCGACACCCTCGCCGAATTCGTGGCCGAGCTGGGGCTTGACGAAAAACTGTTCCGTGAAAATTATTTTTCCTTTCCGGTTGAAACCCAGATTCGGAAAAACATTCAGCGAGAAAAGCGCTACGGTCATCGTGGCGTACCGGCGGTAATCGTCAATGGCAAATACCTGGTATCAGCCTCGCTGGCCGGCAGCAACGAACGCATGATCCAGATCATGGATTACCTGGTTGCGCAGGAGCTGGCGCAGTAAAAGACAGTCAGCTGGTGATCCAGCTGAAGCGCGCGATGGCGATATTGCCCTTGCCGTGAAATTCTACTGACTCGCACAAATCCTGGATCAGCATGATGCCGCGGCCGCTGAGGTCGGTTTCGCGTGTCTTCGGCTGTTTCCGGTTTTCATAGTCGAAACCCTTGCCGCTGTCTTCGATGCGCAGCAGGATACTGCGCCGGCTCGATTCCTGCTCGACCGACAGATTAAAAATCACGTATCCGCTGTCGAGGTTGGCCAACCGGCTTTCGCGGGTCTGAAAATAGGATTCGAAACCGTCCGGGTCCGTCTTCAGGTTCGAATCGAGCCCGAGCACGCCGTGATCCAGTGCGTTGATATAAAGTTCGGTCATGACGGTAAACAGCGATTGCCGCTCGGCCTCGAGTTCCTCCATTTCCATCAGGTAACTGACCAGTATCGGCACCGGATTGGTTTCGCGCAGACGGCTACCGTTGAAGCGCATCGATAGCTTCCACTCCCCGCGATCGCCGATCATGTGGGTAGAGGGCTTGATGTAGTCGTGCACCTCGATTTCGGGCAAGACGTCATGTACGCAGGTAATTTCCACCAGCGTAACGTCGTCTGCCTGGGTGGTGATATTGCCGCAAAACTGGTCGAGGTCGGTAAACAACTGGTCGAAAATCCCGTTCTTCGGCGCGTCGGCAATCGACTGCAACAGGCGATCGTTGCCAAACTCCTGATCGCTGGCGTTGCGCGCTTCGGTCAGGCCGTCACTGTGCATCAAGATCTTGTCGTTGTAGGAAATAGGCGCATACTGCATGATTTCCTTGGCATCGATGCTGGCGTCGACCCCCAGCGGCAGGCCGGTAGATTTCAGTCGATGCTTGACCCGATGCGTCTCGCCGTCGACGATCAGGACGTCCGGCATTCCGGCGTTGAATACACGCACGTGTTCCAGGTCGTGATTGACGACCACCAGCTGAGCGCCGAAGAACATACCGACCGGCAGCATGGATTTCAGCTTCTTGTTAATTCCGGTAAGAATCTCTTCCGGGCTGAAGCCCTTGGTGGTCATCGCGCGGAAAACTTCCGAAACCGGCATTGCGCCGAGCGCGGCCAGCAATCCGTGCCCGGTGAAATCGCCGGTCAGAAAAAACAGGTCGCGTGACGGAGAATAGGCCGACAAGACCATATCGCCGCTGAATATGCCCGCCGGACGCACGACCTGTTTTATATAGGGATTCTCGATATTGGAGCTTTGAATGGCGTTGATGAACACCGATTCTGCAATCTCCTGCTCACGGTGAATCATGCTGTACATGCCCTGGACTTCTCGATTCAACACCGCGATACGCTGCATCGAACGAATCTTGCTTTGCAGAATCACCCTGTCGTAGGGTTTGACCAGGAAATCGTCGCCGCCGGCCTCGATGCATTGCGCCAGCGCTTCTTCATCGTTCATCGCGGTCAGGAAAATGACCGGCACGAAGTGATTTATCGAAGCCGCCTTGATCTGGCGCGTAGCCTCGTAACCGTCGAGCACCGGCATCATGACATCCATGAAGATAATGCTGGGATTTTCCTGGTGGAAGAGATCGATGGCTTCCTGCCCATTGACGGCTTCGATGGTCTGGTAACCCTGTTTTACCAGCAACGACTTCAAAATAAGCCGATTGGTTTTCTCGTCGTCGACAATCAGGGCTTTGCCGAGGGAGGGGTTACTCATATCGAAATGCGAACCGGTAACAGCGGGGCAATCATACTACCGGAAAAAGCGCTTGATCCTAATCTGGTTATCCTTAATTGTTTAGTACATACAGCGCTGAAATCAAGTTCGGCCTGTTTAGTGCCGCGACCGCTAGTCGGGCCAGCCGAGCTTTTGCGCGAGCCCCGAATGGCGCCGGGTGAGTCTGCCAATGGCGCCCGCCATGACTCTTTCGCCGCCGTGCAGAATGAACTGTCTGCGTGCCCGGGTAACCGCGGTGTAGACCAGTTCGCGCGATAGCACTTCCGATTCCGCATCCACGGGCATGATCAACAGTACCGAATCGAACTCCGAGCCCTGGGATTTGTGTACCGTGCTGGCCCAGGCCGGAGTGAATCCGGGCAAACGATTGATGGCAAGATCGCGAATCCCGTGCATCGCGTCCCTGAAACAGGCGCGCAACCCCCGCGCATCGGACCACAGGATACCGGTATCGCCATTGTACAGACCCAGCTGGTGATGATTACGGGTAATCATAATGGGCAAGCCGTGGTACAGGGTCGATTCCGCAATTTCGTTACGCGCCAGCAAGGCGCGGGAAATGGTCTGGTTCAGTGATTCGACGCCGAACGGACCCAGGTTGGTGGCGCACAACACGCGGCTGCTTTCATAAATGTCGAGCGCCTCCGCTGCGGACTGACTGGTGAAAATTGGCTGGTATGCGTCGTATATCCAGTTCAGTGCCTGCGCATGAATTCGATCGGGATGATCCGCGTACCAGCGCAACCCGCGCTGCCCTTGCGTTAACAGCTCGATTGCCGCCGCGCTATCGCCCAGGTTGACGAGGTCGGCCAGTTCGCCGATCGCCGTGTCCTTACCGAATCGGTAATTACTCCTTAGCAACGCGATGCTTGCCGAAAGCTCGGCCGCGCCGGCATCCGTGGCATGACCATGACCGGTAATATCGCCAAGCACGTTACCGGCCGCCACCGAGGCCAGTTGATCGCGGTCACCGAGTAATATCAGGCGTGCGTTGTCGGGCAACGCCGCGAGTAAATGAAACATCAGTTTCAAATCGACCATCGACGCCTCGTCGACGATGATGCAGTCGCAGGACAGGCGGTGATTCTCGTTGTACTCGAAGCCGTTGCGGTGGTAACCGAGCAGCCGATGAATGGTGCGCGCCTCGGCGGGCAGGGCATTCTTGCTGGCCTCGGCTATGTCGAGCTGATCGACGCGTTCGCGGATCGAATCGATCATTCGTGCCGCGGCTTTACCGGTTGGTGCCACCAACGCGATTCGACAGTCCGGATCGAGAGTCAGCAACAATTGCAGGATGCGCACCACGGTCGAGGTCTTGCCGCTTCCAGGACCGCCTGAAATGACGCTGAAGGCATTGCTTGCCGAGGTGAGTACCGCCTGCTTCTGGTCCCTGTCCATGCCGCTCAGGTTAGCGAGTTGGGCGTCGAAGGCGGATTTGACCCGAGCCTGATCGGTATCGCCATCGCCTGCCAGCAAATGTCGAATCCTGGCGGCGATGAAATCCTCGTAAAACCAGAAGCGGTTCAGGTACAGGCGATGACCATCGAGAGTCATCGGCGCTATTACGCCGGGTGCACCGACGCAATCACAGGCACGCAATTGCTGACACCAGTTTGCCGTTGGCGCCGCTTTCGGAATCGAATCGGCATCGAACCCGGCGCCGCTAAACATGGGCTTGCCGGCAAGCTCGGCCAGGTCGATACATACGCTGCCCTGTTGGTTGGCCTCGCACAACATGGCCGCGCTCAGGCAAAGTGGATCGTCGATCGTGGCTTGCGACTGCGCGGCGATAAACTCGGCGAAATGAAAACTGAGCCAGCTGATTTCGCCAACGCGCGCAAGCTGGTATAGCAGTCGCTTCATGCCATCACCGGGGCAACAGGCGTGAAGGCGAGCAGGGATTCGAGCGCGGTCATTTTTGCATGATCGGGACGCTCGAAATGAACACCGCGAGCAAAACCGTGTTGCGGGCGCATGGCGCGCAGGAAAAGATAGTAGCAGCCGCCAAAATGCCGATCGTAATCATAGTCGGCCAGCCGCTGATCGAGATAACGATGCAAGGCAACCGAGTAGATAAGGGCCTGCAGGTCGTAACGCCGGTCTAGCATCGCTTGCGCCAGTTGCTGTGGGCGGTAATCGTCGAGGCTTGCACCGAGGAAGTTGCTCTTGTAGTCAGCCAGGTAAAATTTGCCGTCGAACTCGAACACCAGATCGATGACGCCGGTCAACAAGCCGCGAAAACGCGACGCGGCGATCGGCTGCAGCGGGCTGTCATTATCCTGCTGCAGCAGATCGTTTACCGCGCTGACGTCGAAATGGTCGAGCGCAAAATCGAATTTCAGCTCGTTGAGGCGCTGTTGCCGGCTCAGCAGGTTGAGCCGTAATCCCTGCCGGTCCAGTTCGGTGGTGACGATTAGCTGCAACCATTTCGCCAGCGTCTGTTGCTGCTCGCTGCTGGTGACGGCGTAGGCGGGCGATCTTTGCTGTATCAGGATTTTGCCCTGCGATTCGATGTCCTGTTGAAAGTCGAGGTGCTCGAGCAATTCATGCAACAGTAGCCCGATATGACTGCCGGCGGGGAAATCGAGTATGGCGTCGCCCTGCGACAGGCGTTCGCCCTCGAGGCCCGCCTGGTGCACGTCGCGGGTCAGACTACTGAAGCTGTTGATGCGCCAGGCCGGACCCATTTCGCGAGTGAACTGCCGGGCCCGCGGTTTTTCATCGGATTCGCGCGCGTCAGGGGTAGCGCCGGAGACGCCCGCCGAAGGCAGGTCGAGCAACTCGATATCGGGGCATTCGGCGGCGATCTGGCGCAGTTCGTCGAGCATCGCGGTGGTACTATCGAATCCCTTTGGTATCGACGATTCGAGGTCTTCGGGTGACTGTCGCGAATGCAGCAGCCAGGCAAGCGCGCTATGCATGGGTTGCCCCTTACTGCGCCCGTCTCCGGCGTCGCCCCAGGCCAGATAGATCGAGGATTTGGCCCGGGTCAGGGACACGTAAAGCAGGCGCAGGTCTTCGGCCAGCCGTTCCTTTTCGGCGATGTATCCGTGATCCGTGAAGCGCTCGGAGCCGAGGTCGATATAGGCGCGGTTTTCGTGATCGTGGAAACGCAGAATCGATGCCGATTTAGTCACCAGCTTGCAGCGCCACAGGAAAGGCAAAAAGACAACCGGGTACTCCAGACCCTTGCTTTTGTGCACGGTGATGATTTTGACCAGCTCGGCATCGCTTTCCAGCCGCAGCTCGGCCTCCTCGCCGGCGTCGCCGGCCATCTGCGCCTGCAGCCAGCTCATCAGCGCATCGACGCCGGGGCTGTGGCGAGATTGCTGCTGCATCAGCTCACCGAGGTGCAGCAGATTTGTCAGCCGGCGATCGGCATCGCTCTGCCGCGACAGGGCCTGGCCCAGATCGAGCGATTCGAGCATCTGCTGAAACATGACGATGAAACCGAAGCTGTTCCAGCAAATCTGCAGCGCCTGTAAGCGATCGATCCAGTGCTGCCAGCGCTCGTCGTCGTCGAAGTACCCGGCCAGTTCGACATAGTCGAGATTGAACAGGCCGCTGGCGCGTGCGCGTCGCAGGCAGCGTTCGTCGCCGGCATGGGCAATGCCTTCGAGCAACTGCAGCAGCCCCTGCGCTTCGTCGCTGGCAAACACCTTGTCACGGCCAATTGAAACCGATTCGATACCTGCCGCGCTCAGACTGTTTCGAACTTGCTCGCCTTCGCGGTTTTCTCGCACCAGAACCGCGATATCGCCGCTTTGAAGCGGCCTTCCCGCGACCGTTGCCCTGTTCTTCGGGTCGAGCAGGCGAGTGATCTCGCCGACCAGGGCCTGGTTGATCGATTCCTGGGTCATGCCGACATTCCGGGTTTTGCCGTTTTCCTGCAGGGGAAGTTGCCAGATCGTCATCGCCGGCGCAGCCTGCTCGGCAATCGACAGCCTGGCATCGTCGTTGATCGCGGCCGCGCTAGCGGCGGTGAATTCGATCGCGCGGCTGTAGATGAAGGGATCGCCGCGACGGCTGAAAACATGGTTGACCGCGTTGACCAGTCCGGCCTGGGAGCGCCAGTTGGTTTGCAGCGAGAACACACGTAGCGCGGGATCTTGCCTGGCCTCGATATAGGTAAAGATATCGCCGCCGCGAAAACCGTAAATGGCCTGCTTGGGATCGCCGATCAGCGTCAGGCTGAGGTCCCGCTGCTGGAAATAAAGGCGTTGAAAGATCTCGAACTGTACCTGGTCGGTATCCTGGAACTCGTCGATCATTGCCACCGGGAATCGCGCTCGCAGGCGTTGCGCCAGCCGTTCGCCGGCCGTGTGCTGCAGCGCCGCCAGCAACAGGTCGAGCTGATCCTGGTAAGCGAGCTGCGCGGCATTTTGTTTCTCGGCCGCTACCCGCTGGCTGGCGTATTCATGCGCTTCGCACAGGGCGCGCGCCTTCAAATCTCTCAAAACCGAGGCCCAGGTATCATCCGCGGGATCGATGTCGGCATGTTGCTGCAGCAACCGCGAGAGACTGTCAGCGACATCGGGCACGATACGATCCTGCCGATGCTGGCGTAGTAGCCGATGCCAGCCCGTCAACTGTTGCAAGCCGGGGATCGCCTGGTTGAGCAGCGACCAGGCCCTGCTCGACAGCGGGTAGGTATTGAGGCGCCACCAGTCCTTCAACGCCTGTTCCCAGTAATGATCGTCGCTGCTGACGATTTCTGATTCGAACTGGCGGTTGCTTAGCAAGGCGTGATCCTGCAGCGCCGCGTGGCAAAATCCGTGAATCGTCGAAATCATGGCTTCGTCCATGCTGCGCAGCGCGTATTGAATCAGGCGTTCGTTTCGCCGCTGCTGCTCGGCATCGAGCGCACGATGCCGTTGCAGCAGCAATTGAAGAAACTCGTCGTCGGGGCAAACGCGGGTCTCGAGTGTTTTCAGCGCCTGGTACAGGCGCGCCTGAATGCGTTGATGCAATTCATCGGTGGCGGCGTTGGTAAAACTGACCACCAGGATTTCAGACGGCTGGCGCCCGTCGAGGATATGGCGCAGGTACAGATTCGCGATGGTGTAGGTTTTACCTGTGCCGGCGCTGGCCTCGATCAGGCTGACGCCGTCGAGATCGAACTCGAGGCAGGCGCGGGCATCGAGCGGAATTGTCTGGTTCACAAGGCTTCACCCTGTTCGAGCAGCTGCGCGTACAGGCATTGTGCATAGTGATCGAAATCGTCGCTGTCGAACGGTAGTTGGTGCCCGGCCCGCATTACGAGCTGGATATACGGATCGTTGCTGTCGCCACCGACGCTCCATTCGGAATGCCAGCCGCGCGAGATCCTGGTCAGGGCTTTATCCTTGTCTGGTTCGCGGGCCCAGGTAAAACTCGAGTCCGGGAAAACCGGCAGCGGGCGGCAGATGCCGGCCCGGTAAAGCTGGCTATATTGTTGAAGCTGCGCCCGCGCCGCGCCCGCGTCCAGCGGCGCCAGGCGCCAGGTTTTGTCCTTGCTCAACAGCAGACTGCACTCGTTTTCCGGCAAGCGTTCGTCGGCGCACAGAACCAGGTGGTCGATCCATAGCGCCAGCAATTGGCGGCCCTTGAAGCTGCCGCCGTGGTAAGCCATCAGTCCCTTGCCGGGATAATAGTTCGCAACCGCGCCGGCCAGGCGGCAGCAATCGTCGAGCACGAGTTCGGTGGCGAGTATTTTTACCGGCAGCGCGCGATACTCCGTCAGCGCCTCGAACCAGCCGGACTGCTGCTGCCGGATCGTCTCTACCTGCGCCGCCGCGGCGTGCCCGTGGGCCAGCAATCCTTGCGCCAGCAACCGCTGCTCGCCGTCCTCGCGATCACCCAGCGTATCGCTGGCGAGTTGTTGTTTCAGGCGCCATTGGTCGAGATAAGACAGATCGAAGGTTTCGTCATCCCCCGGCAGTTCGTCATCGCCGAGATAAATACCGAGGCACTGGCGAAAAAAGTACTGAATCGGGTTGGCGACAAAGCGCTGCAGCTGCGTCAGGTCGATAACCGAATCGGCGTCGGGCACCGAGTTCAGGGTCTGCGCAGGCCAGGGTTTGTCGGACAGAGCCTGGCGCTGCGCAAGCTGCCGCGCGACATCGCACCAGTACTGGTGGTAACTGAATTCTGTTGTGCCGTAATTGGCGCCGGAAAAAACCTGCATCGGGTGAAACCGCGTCAATTCATGACTGAACTTGCGCGCCTCACCGGCGGCGTGAAAATGCGTGTCGATGAAGTCCACCAGTTCCTGCAACAGAACCGACGGTTGCAGGTCGCTATTGTCCCTGAGGCTGCGGCCGGTATAACTCAGGTAGAGTCGCTTGCGCGCGCACAGCAGGGTTTCGAGCATCAGGTAACGATCCTCGCTACGATGGCTGGGATCGCCAGCCTGAGGGCTGGCCGACATGAGTTCGAAATCGTTATGCGGATCGCGCCGTGGAAAATCGTTTCGATTCATGCCCAGCAAACAGATCACCTTGAAAGGAATGCTGCGCATTGGTCGCATGCCGCAGAAGGTGACGCCGCCCGAGTAAAGCTGGCCGCTTTGTTCGCTGGACTGCAGCAATTGTGCCATCAGGTAGCCCAGTAACTGCGGCGAAATATCGCTGCTGCCGGCCGCGGGCAGCTCGCTGATAGCATCGCGCAACTGCTGCAGGCGGGATTCGCGCGGGTTCGTCTCGACGAAAAAATCCTCCAGCAGTTGCATCAGCAACAGCTGCCACTCGCTGGCGTCGCGTTGCTTGCCGAGCCGATCGCGCCATTGACGCAAGCGCTCGAAGAAATGCCAGAAACGCCCGAGGGTGACCGCGTCGCTATCGTCCCCCGGGGATAGCGGTGCGATACCGTGCCACAGTTCGTCGCTGGCCAGCGAGTAGCCGGCGAAAAAGCGCTCGCGAACCTGCTGCCAGGTGTTGCCCGGGGTCGATGGCAAATCGAAATCCAGTTTGTGATCGGCGTCGATACCCCAGCGCGTATGCCCCTGCTCCACCAGCGCGCAAATCGCGGCCAGCCCCTGGTCGTCGAAATCGAAACGTCGCCGTATCGATTCATTATCCAGCAGCGCGAGTATTTCGCTGATGGTGAAACGGCTCTGCGGCAGCTTCAGCAGCTGTAAAAAAGCCTGCACCATGGGATGCTGGTCGCTGAGCCGGATATCGGAAATATTGCAGGCGATACGCTGCGCCTGGAATACCGCCTCGATATAGGGCGCATAGGCCGCGATATCCGGCACCATGACGAGAATATCTTCCGCGTTCAAATCGTCATCCTGCTCCAGCATGGCCAGGATCTGATCAAGCAACACCTGGCATTCGCGCATCGCGCTGTGGCAAACGTGAATGCTGACCGAATCGTCCGGCTCGAGCGCTTGCGGCGCCGGCTCGAGGTTGAAAATCGAACGCTGTATGCGACCCAGCAAACTGCCGTCGTCCGGCAAATCGAACATGTCGATGTCGATCGACTCGGCGCTGATACGATTCAGCAACAGGTCCTGGAATACCTGTCCCTGGTGGCCCCAGGAGGCGAGTAGTTCGTTGCCGGCGTCGAACAGGTCCTGCTGATGCGGGCTCGACAGGCGCCGCATGGATTTGCGCTTTTCGGTTTCCAGGTCGGCCCAGTACTGATCGGAGGGGCTGTGCAGATACAGGTTCAGCTCAGTCAATGGCGCCAGTACGCGCAGCACCTCGAGATAAAGCGGCGGCAGGCTGGACAGAGCGAACAGGTTGACTCGCCGCGGCAGGGCCGGCAAATCCGCCGCCTGCTCGAGCGTTTCGATCAGCCGCGATATGGTGGACACGCGATGCGCCTGCCCGCAGGCGTCGACCAGTTTACGCCACAGCCGCGCCTGCCAGTGGTCGTCGTCTCCCTGTGACCAGGCCTGGATAGTTTGCGGACGATAGGACTGGTATCGGTCGAAGCTGTCGGCGATGCGCTGCGCCAGTTGCCAGCGCTTGATGCCGTTGCGGTCGTCGTCGAGATAGTCCTGCAAAGGCTTGAAAGCCCTCTCGCCGAGCAATTCCGGTAACAGTCTGAAAATTTGCCAGCCAAGCGCTTCGCGCGAGTATGGGTCCTGTTGCGGCAGCTCGGTCAGCACCGAAGCCGCCAGCCGCCAGACCCATTCACCCGCCTGCGGGTAATGGATATTGGCCGCGATTCCCTGCTGCTGCGCCATGCGCAAATTAAGCCATCGCGCCATCGCGTAGGTCGGAACCACGATGACCTCGGCCGCGAAAGGGTCAGCCAACGGTGCCGTCGCCAGCTGCTGCCGCAGTCGGGACTGCAGGGTTTCGACGCGATTCGAGCTCAGGATGGTTAAAGCCATGGATGACGGAGTTTACCGGTCTGTGGGCTGGTGATTATAAATCGCTTGCGGCTCACAGCATGAGCCAGGGCAACGGGCAACGCCGGACTTCATTCAAAAAATTAATTGATTACCCCGACAGAATTCATAATATTGTAGCCGGATTGTTATATTATTGTCAGATCCTAAATGGTAGATATAGCTTGCGGACCCGATGGCAACCGCTGCCAACAATAGCCCCCAACCAGCCAACGGCGACCGCCGTAGCGTCGATACAATAGAGTATGTATTTTACGACGGTTACTGGATTCGATATTACGCGCCGCTGCAGGATACGCTGGCCAATCGCAAGCGCCTGATCGATAGCCTGACACGCCGCGCCTTCCATCACACCGAGGCCGGAATCAATACGCCCGGCAAGAGCCTCGATCTGGCGCGCGAAGCCTATCAGAGCGAAACCGACCCAGAGCGCAAGCGGGTAAACGCCGCCATGCTGGCTGGCGCCCTGTTCAATCGCGCCACCGATCTGTTCACCTCGATCGTGGACCTGGGCGAGCTCGGCGTGCAGGTCAGCCATAACAACGAGTTGATGCGAGAGTGCAGCGACTGCTTCCAGGAAGCGCTGACGCTCGGCAAGCAGGTCAAGCATCACAGCGGCTGCGAGGGCATCGACGAGGTCTGGGGCGAGCCGTTCAAGGCATTTACCATGCCGGTGGGAGATTTTTACAGGTCGCGTTTCGTTAAAATCGCGCAAAGCATGCGCGACATCGACCTGGTCGCCGATTGCATGATCGAAGTATTCTGCGGCCGCGCGCTGTTTGCCGAGACCAGGGAGTTGATCGTCGATTACGCGACGGCGGCCCGCCAGATCGCCGAAACCATGAAAAAGGATCCGGTGATTTTCCGCGTTTGGCCGAACTTCGTCGCCCTCGGCGAACAGCTCGACGCCTTCAAGCCCACACTGCCCGAGGATGCCGATCAGATGCTGCGCATGCGCGTGGCCTACGGTCGTGACCTGATCCAGGAGGGCAGGCGCTTGATCAGCTACATCGCCAGCGCGCGCGTGCCGATGCCGAAGAGCAGCCAGATGTATATCGACAAGTGTCAGCGTTATAACAGGGCATCGCTGCCCTGATTCACGTATCATGGGCTCATCGACAAAGCAGTAAATCACTATGGCGAAAAAACCGAGGTCGGATGTCAATCCGAATACCATCCAGTTGTGGCCGAGCACGATTCTGGCCAAGCGCTTTGCGCATTACCAAAAGGTCAACCCGGCGTTGCTGGAACTGTTTTACCAGCACCGCGACCGCGAGCAGCGCAGCCCGCAGCAAGCCTATGCGAGTAACGACGATTTGCTCAGCCAGTATCCGCTGCACAAGGAACTGAACGAACTCGCCGAGTTCATCAGCCAGGGAATCGTCGAGGTTTCCAGGGAGGCCAACCGCGGGCTATGGCGCGAAGGCGAAAGAGTCAGCGTCACGCTGACCGGTCTCTGGTTCCAGATTTCCAACGGATATTCATTCCATGAAATGCACGTACATGGCAACTGTTCCTGGTCGGGCGTCTACTACGTTCGCGCCGGCGATTGCAGCACTTCGCCCGAGTCGCATCGCGGCCAGCAACCGAACGGCGTGACGCGTTTTTACGGGCCGCACGTCGAGCACATGGCGGGCGGTTTCGGCGACTACGGCAACCTGTATCTGCACGACAACTGCTTCGATTCGTATCCCGAGGACGGCAAGCTGTGCGTGTTTCCGTCACACATCAAGCATATGCCGTTTCCCTACAATGGCGAGGAAGACCGGGTCATCGTTTCGTTTCATGCGCAGGTGTTCAACGCCAGCGGCGCGCAAAACTACGACTATTCGTTCAATAACTAGCGCCGAACGAATCAATAAGTCATTCCCGCGTAAGCGGGAATCTGGAGACAATTGGCAGGCCTTAGTTGCAAGATACCAGCTTGCGTGGGTATGACTCTATAGATCAACCTCAATTAGACCAATAAAACCCCGGCATTGGCCGGGGTTTTTATCGAGATTACTTCGGTTTACTTCAACACCGGCATCATGAATTCCGCCTCGAGACCGCTTTCTGACCAGCGCGAGGTGACGGTCTTGACCTTGGTGTAAAAGCGCAGGCCTTCCATGCCGTACTGGTTGTGGTCGCCGAAGGCCGACGCCTTCCAGCCGCCAAAACTGTGGAACGCCAGCGGTACCGGGATCGGCACGTTGATGCCGACCATGCCGACTTCGACCTTGTCGGCGAAGGTGCGAGCGGCGGCGCCGTTTTTGGTGAAGATGGAAGTGCCGTTGCCATAGGGGTGATCGGTGGCCAGCGCCGCGCCTTCCTCGAAGGAGCCGACGCGCATGATTTGCAACACCGGGCCGAAAATTTCTTCCTCGTAGGATTGCATGCCGGGCTTGACGTTGTCGATCAGCGAGCCGCCGAGGAAAAAACCGTTCTCGTGGCCGTCGCAGACGAAGTCGCGGCCGTCGACTACCAGGCGCGAACCTTCGTCCTGCGCCATCTGGATATAGCCCATGACCTTTTCGCGATGCTCTTTTGTAACCAGCGGGCCCATTTCGAGGCCCTTGTCGAGGCTCGCCCCGATGCGCAGGGCCTCGACCCGCGGTTTGAGAATGTCGATCAGCTTGTCGGCCACTTCGTCGCCGACGCAAACGCCAACCGAGATCGCCATGCAGCGCTCGCCGGCGGAACCGTAGGCCGCGCCCATGAGCGCGTTGGCGACGTCTTCGAGGTCGGCGTCGGGCAGGATCAGCATGTGATTCTTGGCGCCGCCCATTGCCTGGCAACGCTTGCCGTTTGCGGTGGCGGTGGCGTAAACGTATTTTGCAATCGGAGTCGATCCAACAAAGCTGATCGCCTTGACGCGCTCGTCTTCGAGCAGCGTGTCGACCGCTTCCTTGTCACCGTTGATGACATTGAACACGCCGGCGGGGGCGCCGGCTTCGATGAACAGTTCGGCCAGGCGCAGCGGGCAGGAGGGATCCTTTTCCGACGGTTTCAGAACCACGGTGTTACCGGTGATCAGCGCCATGCCCGCCATCCACAGCGGAATCATCGCCGGGAAGTTGAACGGCGTAATGCCGGCGACCACGCCGAGCGGCTTGCGCATCGAGTAGATGTCGATACCGCGCGCGACATTGTCGGAGAATTCTCCCTTTTGCGCATGCGGCGCGGCGCAGGCAAACTCCGCCACTTCGATGCCGCGCAGTACAGAGCCCATGGCGTCTTCGATGACCTTGCCGTGCTCTTTGGAAACCAGCGTCGCCAGTTCTTCCTGGTGCTTGTACAGCAACTGCACGTAGCGCGCCATGATGCGCGCGCGCTGCAGTACCGAGGTCGCGGCCCAGCCGGGGAAGGCGGCCTCGGCGGCGGCGATCGCGGTCTCGACTTCGGATTTCGACGCCAGCGGGGTTTCGCTGGTTTTGACGCCCAGCGTCGGATTGAATACATCGCCGAAGCGGCCACTGCCGCCGGCGACGTGTTCGCCGTTGATGTAATGGGTCAACTGGGTGATTTCGGGGGAAACGGCTTCGGCTGGCTGGCTCATGTTGGCTCCGTGTAGTGAGGGTTGTTCGATAGTCAGGCGCGCAGTATAGACAGGATATTTATGCAAGGAAAGTGTGTAAAAAGCCCAACCAATGTGCAAATATACACACATATGGGTCATTCCCGCGAAAGCGGGAATCTTCAAAACGAGGCGGCATTGAAAGATATCCCCATCGCGAGGATGACTATTTAAAGCGGCGCCTTTACAAGATCCCCGCTTGCGCGGGGATGACGTTTAGGAGAGTCATTTCTGCGTGGCAGAAATGACGGATAGTTTGAATGTATGACTGGAACAACCTGCGTTACTTCCTCGAGCTTTCGCGCCAGGGCAAGCTGCTGCGAGCCGCTGCGCGCCTGCATGTCGACCACACCACCGTCAGCCGGCGGATCACCGCGCTCGAAAAGCAGCTGGACGTGCGCCTGTTCGACAAGTCACCGAGCGGTTACCAGTTAACCGACGCCGGTCTGCGCCTGTTGCCGCTGGCCGAGCAGATCGAAACCCGCTGTAACCAGCTGTACCAGGATATCGCCGGCAAGGACGCCCGGCTCGGCGGCACGGTGCGGGTGGCGACGCCCGAGGCGCTGGGCTCGCAGGTTATCGCGCGTCGCGTCGCCGGCTTCCGCCAGGCGCATCCCGACATCGAAATCGAGCTGGTGGCGGAAACCCGGCGCATGAGCCTGTCGAAACGCGAGGCCGACATCGCGATCAGCTTTTCCCGTCCCGAGAGCGGCCGCCTGATCGCGTGGAAGCTTTGCGATTATCGCCTCCGGCTTTACGCCACGCGTGATTACCTGGCGGCGCACGCGCCGATAAATGCCATCGAGGATCTTGCCGGGCACGATTTCGTTTCCTACATCGACGATTTGATCGAAATGCCGGAGCTGCGCTTTTTCGACAACACCATCAAAAACGCCCACGTGGTTTTCCGCAGCACCAATGTCAGCGCGCAGTTCAACGCGATTCTCGACGGCATCGGCCTCGGGCTGGTGCATTGTTTCATGACCCAACAGGACGATCGTCTGCAGGTGGTGTTGCCACAACAGGTATCGGTGGAGCGCACCTACTGGCTACTGGTGCACGAAGATTTGCGTCACGTCGCGCGGGTCGACGCGGTGTGCCAGTTCCTCACCGGCATCCTCGGCCACAACCCCGCCCTGATGATGGGGGATTAAATTTCATCGCTGGCGGCAGAATCCGGCCAGGCTTTCGAGTCAAAGTCGATCGCCGCGCAACCGCAACACCCGATCCCGCATTTCCTCGAGCGTGGCGTCGGCCGCTTCGATAGCCGGGCCCGCAACTAGCTCGATGCGGCTCAGCATGCCGCGCGGCAGCAGGCGGGACATGGCGCTGCCATAGGCGCGACTGAAGAAACTGCCCCACAGACCGCGTAGCGCCAGCGGCACCACCGGTACCGGGTTACGCTCCAGGATACGACTCACTCCCGGTTTGAAAACATCCATCTCGCCGTCTTCGGTCAACTTGCCCTCGGGAAATATACACACGATTTCTCCCTCCCGAAGGGCCGCGCTGACCGCATCGAAGGCGCCTTCCATCATCTCGGGATCCTCGCCCGCGCCGGCGATCGGGATTGCGTTCGCGGTGCGAAAAATAAACGAAAGCACAGGTAACTGGAAAATGCGGTAGTACATGACAAAGCGTATCGGTCGCCTTACGCTGCCGGCCATGACCAGCGCGTCGACGAAGCTGACGTGGTTGCAGATCAATACCGCGGGACCCTCATCCGGAACATTGTCCAGGCCGGTTTTGTCAACGCGATAAATGGTATGCACCAGCAGCCAGATCAGCAGGCGCATGATAAATTCCGGCACCAGCAGGAAAATAAACATCGCCACCGCGGCATTCATCAGCGCCATGATCAGAAACAGGACCGGGATCGATACGCCGGCGTACAGCGCGAAGGCACCGTAAAGCGCGGCGACGACCATAAACAGCGCATTCAAAACATTATTGGCGGCGATGATGCGCGAACGCTTGCGCATTTCACTGCGCTGCTGAATCAGCGCGTACAGCGGTACGATATACAGGCCGCCGGAAATACCCAGCATGATGATGTCGAAACACACGCGCAGGCTCGAACCCTGGGCGAGGAATTCGGCCGGTGTCAGCAATTCGCCCCCTGGCGATAGGCCCTGGTTGAAATACAGGTCGATACCGAACAGGGTCAGGCCGAGCGAACCGATCGGCACCAGTCCGATCTCCACCAGTCGCCCGGAGAGTTTCTCGCATAAAAAAGAACCCGCGCCGATCCCGATGGAAAACATGGCCAGCAGCAACACGTAGACCTGCTGGTCGCCACCGAGCTCGTAGCGTACGAAGTTGGGCAGTTGCGTCATATAGGTAATGCCGACGAACCAGAACCAGGAGACGCCCATTACCGAGTAAAACACGGTTCGGTTTTCGCGCGCGTCGCGCATAATGCGCACGATCTGAACGGGAATGTTGAAACTGATCTTCAGCTCCGGCGCGCCGGCGGCGAGCGGGGGTATGCCGCGACTGGCCCAGTATCCAAGGCATGCGACGCCAATCACCGCGACGCCCATTGCGGTGTTCCCCAAACCGATGACGTAAACGCTGGCGATTAGCCCCAACAGGATGGCGATAAAGGTGCCGAATTCGACCATGGCGTTACCGCCGATCAGTTCGCCGGGTTTTAGCGCCTGCGGCAGCAGGCTGTACTTGACCGGGCCGAAAAGCGCCGACTGCATTCCCATTAAAAACAGTATCGCCACCAGCATTGCCACGCTGTCCAGCATGAAGGCGATCGCGCCCAGTATCATGATGCCGATTTCGAGCAGCTTGATGCGCCGGATCAGCATCGATTTTTCGTGCTTGTCGGCGAGTTGGCCGGCGATCGGGGAGAAAAGGAAAAACGGCAGAATAAACAAAAAGGCGGCAACATTGACCAGCGTGTTGCTGTCTTCCTGCGATACGCTGGCCGCCTGGAACGCGATAAAGATGGTTAAACCGTTTTTGTAAAAATTGTCGTTAAAGGCGCCCGCCAGCTGGGTTAAAAAGAATGGGCGAAAGCGCGGTGTCGACAGTAGCTTGACCGAATCAGGCATGCAGGGCTCTTTTTTTTAAGCTTACAGGCTAAAAGAATGTGACCCCGAGGGCAATTGTTTCTAGAATGTAGTGCATCGATTGAGGGCAGAAAAATGAGTGATCTGGATTACGGGCCGCTGGCCGGCCTGAGCGGAAGCTGGCGCGGCGACAAGGGCCAGGACGAATCACCGGAACCCGACGGAATCGAAAAAAACGCCTATACCGAAACCATACACTTCACCCCCGCCGGCGACGTCGATAACGCGGAAACCCAGGAGCTGGTGGCGTTGCACTACCACCTCGAGGTGCACCGTATCCCGGATGGCAAGGCGATACACAACCAGACGGGTTACTGGATATGGGATTCCGAATCGCAGCTGGTGATGCACGCATTCACCATTCCGCGCGGGGTGGCAGTAATCGCGGGCGGGCATTACCGCGGTGAAACTGATGTCGACGGTAATATCGTGATCGAAGTCGAGGCGGAACTCGGACATCCCGACTGGCAGATTATCCAGTCGCCATTCATGCAAAAAAACGCCCTGACCACCGGCTTCTCGCAGCGTCTAACGATCGGCCCGGCCAGGCTCGAGTACAGCCAGACAACGCTGGTCGACATCTATGGTCGGAAATCGTTCGAGCATACCGATCGTAATCTGCTGTCACCCCTGTAATCCGGCAGCCTGCCAGGCAAGATTTTAAATACCCCGCGAGACTCCTATTGCGGGCCAGATAGCGCGCCAGGTCACAGTTTTGGCTGAAAAGTGTCTGCCAGGCAGGTAGCGGCCATCTAGTTGCTCAAACTGAGCAGACAATCCAGGTTTAATGGACTATAAGACATCCATTAGCTACCCGGGTTTCGAATTAGCATAGCTTGAATGGCGTTACTTAAATCCCTGATAAAACGGGACTGGTTCATAGGGCTGGTCATAACATTCCTGTTTCTGATTATTGCGGAAATCGGCGTGTTTTCTGCGTTCGATCGTCAGGCATACAATCTCGGGGTGAAGTTTTCCACTGCGCGCGAACCCAACGAAAAAATTGTGGTGGTCGCGATCGACGACAAGTCGCTGCAAAAGCTGGGCTCGTGGCCCTGGTCGCGCGATGTTCTGGCCGAGTCGATGAAGTTATTGACCAGCACCAAACCAAGCGTGGTTGGTTTCACCATGCCGTTCGACACCGCACAGTACCAGGCAGGGCTGTCGTCGCTGTCCGAATTGCGCAAGCTGCTCAAAAAACAGAAAAAACTCAGTCGCAGCGTTAACCGGGTGCTGCGAAAGACCGAATCGGCGCTGCATGGCGATAATAACCTGGCCAGAACCTTTAAAGCCGGCGGCCGCATCGTGCTGTCGATGCAGTACATCCCGACCAGTGAACCCGTGCCCGGCATGACTGCCTCGCTGCCCAAATACATGCAGAGATTTGCTTTGCCCAGGGTCAGCATTAATGGCAGTAACAGTCGTGACATTGGCTGGCCCACGCCGAACGTTACCCGAGCCGAAGAATTGTTTCCGCCGATCGAGGTGCTGGCCAGGCAGGTTGGCGGGGTCGGTGTCATGAGTTATGCAGAACACTTCAGTAGCGAGCCACTCATTGTCCAGTACGGGCGCAACTTTTTGCCCTCGTTCGCGTTGATGCTCGCCACCCGAAGCAAGGGTATGTCGATGCAGCATATCGAATCCAGGACCAGCATCAGCCCGATGCTCGGCGGTAAGGACCTGGGTGCGGATATCGATTTCAATATTTACCCGCGCTTTTATGGCGACAGGGAAGGCAAGCCCGCGTTCGACGTTTACTCGCTCATCGACGTACTGGATGGATCCGTCGATCGAAGCGTGTTTCACGACAAGATCGTTATCGTCGGGCTGACCTCGCCGCGGCTGGCTCAGCCGCGCCTGACGCCGGGCGGGCAGTCGATATCGCCGACGCTCGCGATCGCGCATACGGTTTCGAGCCTGTTGAACGGCGACATTTATCGCCTGCCTGAATGGGCCGGCTGG
>Ga0224508_10001267_pt1 | contig 22899 bp, 20 predicted proteins | sample SF_Jan12_sed_USG_4_FD_170157 | JGI IMG/M metagenome (GOLD analysis project Ga0224508, IMG submission 170157) | Sediment microbial communities from San Francisco Bay, California, United States - SF_Jan12_sed_USGS_21 | ecosystem: Environmental > Aquatic > Marine > Sediment | place: USA... | reverse complement strand
GGGTATGGAATATCACTGGGAAGAATATGCACGATTGGCTCACTCAATGCGCGCCGGCGCGCAGGCGATTGGACTGGAATTGTTCTCAAAACGACCAGCGGATTCAGTGACAGCCATCAGGGTTCCACCGGAAATCGACGGCCAAGAATTGATCGATCGCATGCGAAACGAATACGGGGCGACGGTGGCCGGCGGGCAGGACCATTTGAAGGGGAAGATCTTTCGGGTCGCGCATATGGGGTATTGTGATCACCTTGATATGGTAGGCTTTGCGTCGGTTATGGAACTCGCGTTGCGAGACTGTGGCTGGCGATTCGAGTTAGGAACAGCGGTTGCCGCCGTACAAAGTGCGTACGCCGACAGCGGAAAAAAAGCGTTAACGTGAGCGCCGAGCTGGACCCGTGCGTATGGTCTGCTTCGGCCTCGCGCCCAGCTGAGTTCGGATATCGGGGCTGGTTCGGGCTGGTTCATATTCCATGGGTGCGATAATAGAGCGTTGCCGAGATTGGTTGCCGGCTAGGTTGGATGCTAGCCGCTTACCACCACGTGTACGCGATGCGATCCGGCAGCACCAAGAATCCAGCGAAATTCTGATCGGCTGGATTCAGCTTGGTGTGGTCGTTACTTTCGCTATGTTGTACGCACTCTCGCCAAAAACGTTTACGGAAGAGGCTGAATTTGCCCCGGTGCCGTGGGTGTTGGCTGCCTACTTCGTGTTTACGGTTTTGCGACTGGCACTCGCCCACCATGGGCGTCTACCCCATTGGATGCTCTACCTTTCCGTAGTAGTCGACATGTTTCTGCTGCTCGGTCTCATCTGGAGCTTCCACCTCCAATATCAACAACCCGCATCGTTCTATCTCAAGGCACCTACGTTGTTGTACGTGTTTATCTTTATCGCATTGCGTGCACTGCGTTTTCAGGTTCGTTTTGTCATCATCGCCGGCATTGTAGCGGCGCTCGGGTGGCTAGTACTGGTGGGATACGTAATTAGTGTCGATCCGCAAAACACCATGATCACACGCGACTATGTGGAATACTTAACGTCAAATAGTGTGCTGCTCGGCGCCGAGTTCGACAAGATTATTTCGATTCTCATGGTCACCATGATAATCGCGATTGCTCTGGCACGTGCACGACAGTTGTTGATTCAGTCGGTTGTGGACAGCAGCACAGCTCAGGACCTGTCTCGATTTGTACCGTCGGAAGTGGTCAGACAGGTTAAGTCTTCCGAGCAACGGGTTGAAGCGGGGCAAGGTGAAGTCGGGCAGGCCACAATATTTTTTGCCGATATAGAAGGTTTCACGACCATCAGTGAAACGCTGTCGCCGGAGCAACTTATCGCGACCCTTAACGAATATTTCTCCGTAGTGGTAGAACCGATCGGGCGGTACGGCGGTGTTATAAACCAATTTCAGGGGGATGCTATTCTCGCCACCTTTAATCTCCCGGAACCGAATCCCGATCACGCAGCGAACGCGGTACACGCTGCCTTGGAGATTCAAGACGTGCTTAAGGCGCGCACTTTCGGTGAGAACATCACATTAAACTGCCGGGTTGGCATCAACACCGGTACGTGTGTCGGCGGGTTGGTTGGTACCGGTGACCGACTTGGCTACACCGTTCATGGAGACGACGTAAACCTGGCGGCGCGACTGGAGCAGCTCAATAAGGAATACGGCACCCGCATCATTGTATCGGAGACCACGGCGGAACTGGCAGGGTGGGAGCGCTTTACGTTCAAACGGATCGGCGAGGTACAAGTTCGCGGTAGGCAGACTGCGACAGTTGTCTACACCGTATCACCGCTACAACTCAAATCGGCGACCTAGCTATACCCTTTGGCGTGCAAATCCTTCATGTAGCGGGCAATGTTGTCCCTGGCAATCGCCTCGTAGCGTGTTTGGAAAAAATCCGTAAAGAAGAACGTCGGCCGGCCTATCAGCGAGTTTAGAAACTTGAGGTGGCCGGCAAAAAAACTCTCGTCAGGTGCGTGGGCAAATTCGTCCCGTACCGCCTGGCTATCCCGCATGAACGCTCTCCAGGGCAAACCGAAACTCGAAAGATCGATATCGACCATAAACTTCTCATCCAGACACTTGGGCTTTTCGGGATGTTTGGTGACCATGATCAAATCATAGACACTTTGTTTAAGCGATGACGGTTGATCATCGGTGATCTTTTCGAAGAGCTGGGCGCTCTTTAGTTCATTGTCGGCAGCGCCAGGTTCTCAGATGACGTCGTGGAACCAAAGCCCCATCTCGACTGCGTCGGAATTGTCCATGAGGTCCGCCGCAAGGTCGAATTGCTTCAGGCAATGAGTAATGTGGTCGCAAGTATGATAGCACCGATGCGGCTCGGAATAACGTCGAACCAAGTCCGCATAGATTGTGGTCGGCCGTTCGCCTTCACTATCAGCAAAACATCTGTTCCACAGTGCTACAAAGCGATTTTCAACCATGGTTTGCCCACTAACTTGCCCCGGAGTGGGGTCTGATTGGGCCGGTAACACCGCCCCATATTCCTGGGCGCGGCGGTAGTGTTTGGCCATTCCCGAAGTATAGATCAGGTCCCCGGCCCTGAGACAGCCGACTGTTACAGAGCATTGTTAGGATCCGTTTCGGTGCAATTTGCTCTGCAGCGCCTCGACTTGTTGGTGGGACAGGGCTAGTTTGTCGCTGAGTTGATGCATGAGATCAAGCGCAACATCCGGATTCTCGGTAACGAGCTTGAGAAACACTTCGTCTTTGATACGCAACACCTGCAAGCGGTTCTTCGCCCTCAGGGTTGCGGATCGCGGTGCCTTATTGAGCAGCGCCAGCTCGCCGAAGATCTGATTGTCGCCCAATACCCCTAGCACCACATCGCCGGCATCGGTGTTAGCCAAAATTTCGACTTCACCACTTATAATGACAAAAGCGCAGTCAGCCGGATCACCTGCGTGGAACAGGACCTCACCATCCTCAAACGTCTGGTACTCACTGGTAAATGCCAACAGCTTGAGTTTTGACGGCTCAAGCTTGGCAAACATCGGCACTTTACGAAGAACCTCAGCTTCCTCGAGCAGATCCACGATAACCTCCAACCGGCGCTCAACCAGCCATCACCAGATCTTTTAGAACTGTATTTGGCTTGTCCAGATCGGTAAACCGGCCCTGCTCAACGACCTTACCATCGTCGAGTACCAGGGTATGATCAAATTCGCTACCTAGACTGGCACGGTGTAGGACCCAGATCAAGCCACGGTCTTTGAACTCGCGAAACAGCGCCTCCATTATCTTGGCCTGGGTCGCGCCATCCATCGCCGCCGTTGCCTCGTCTATGACCAGCAGGTCCGGGCGTTTCAGCACCGCACGCGCTATCGCGATTTTCTGCCGCTGTACCGGACTCAAGCGGCTTCCGGCGATGCCAACTTGATAATCGAGCCCCACTTGCATCACGGTACGACGGAGTCCAAGTTTCTCTGCGATCTCGCTAATAAGCATCCCCACGGTTGCGGCCGCCCTTGGCTTACCGTAGGCCAGCCGACCGAACAAGATATTGTCTTGGATGGAGATGGCCGGGCTATATCGTTCCGGATCGAAGAACTCGATCGCTCCCTTATGTTCCCCCAGGCCTTCGGCAAACGCGTGGCGGGCTTCCAAAAGTCGCGCCTGCAGAGGCGCTTCGACAAGGCTAAGTCGGTGCCGGGCAGGGATCAACTTGAACGGCAAGGACAACAACATGCTTCTATCTTCGGGTGTCAACTGCTCCGACGCCACGCCCTCGATATGGGTGAGCATGCTTTGGAAGGTCGGTAGATCATCGGCCCGAATGAAACTGTATTGCTCGAACAACTCACTGCCCGGTTCCACGTCGGCGAACAAATCAACCATGAGCGCCGCCAGCTTACGCCCAATCTCGATGAACTGCGGCATCAAGCCTGTGTCCTCCAACACTTTTCGCACGTAGTCGTTGGCGGACAGATTTTCTATTTGAAAACGGTCATCACATGGGGTGCCGAATAGCAGATTCTCGGCAATCGTCATGTTGCTGTTATATCGATCTCGATCGAATAGCTCCACTAACGGTGCTACGTCCGGATCGCTAATTCGGTCTCGTAGTGCTTTACGGGCTTGCAGAATCTGAGCCGCAAGCTCAGGCTGCTTCTCCGGATCAATAGTGCCTTTTAGGCCAAGCTGATAGGCGTCTTCATCCATATCAACCATATTCAATATGTCGACCGCTCTATCGTTCAACTCATTCGGTCCGGCGACACCGGCGGCGGCGTAATCAACCCAGTCGGCATTGATATCGTGCTCGGAGTTCCCGGCCATTGCCGCCTCGACGCGACGCAGCTCTTGCTCTTGGCGCACATCTTCATCATAGACAACGGCTCGCAGGGGACGGTGTTTCAGGGTGTAAAATAAGTTATCCCGCAAACTTCCGGACCGCAGCCTTGACTCTTGTCCGACGTAGGCGATTCGGCGTCCGGTCACCGTTTGCGGGGACCCGGTTAGCGTGACATCACCAATCTTCACGCTTCCGTACAATGGTCTGCCCACACCGGCCACCAATTTCGCGAGTCGTTTCTTGCCGCTTGCGCCTTTGCCCAATATAGCGACTCGTTGCTTGAGATCGAACCTGAACGTTGCGCCGCCGACAAATCTACCATCGCCTTCGTCCTCTTCTCGCAAGTCCAAATTCGTGGCCACGAGTTCGCCGGACAGAATCGGAAACTCCTCCGGCTCATCGGCTTGCATGCGTTCCTCCATCATGCCAGCGGGCTCAAAGTTCTCTACCAGCAGTTCGTACTTAATACGGGCGTCTTCCTTGGTCTGGTAGTACTTGAGCAATTCCTTCCATGGGTCGGAGATGTCCTTGTAGGCGGCAAGCACCGCTACTAATGCGCCGAAGGTTAACTGCCCCTTGATGACCAAGTAACCACCGATGGAAAAGAAAAAGAATGGTGTCAGTTTGTCGATAAAGTTATTGAGAAACTTGATAAAAAACTTCAAACGATAGATCTTTAAGCGTATCCCATATATTTGACCCATACGTTGGGAAAAGTCCGCAAGCTCTAGACGCGAAGTGTCATGGGCATGTACCTCCTGGATGCCGGTCACCACTTCGCCGATACGTTCTGATACCTTTCTAACTTCGACGATGCGCTGCTTTCCCAGCGCATTGACCTTGCGTTGCAATTTCGGGATGAAGTAGGCCTGCAGCGGATACAGGGTAATGGCGGCGACACCTAGGAGCGGTTCCTGGACAAACATAAACACGAGTATTGTCAGCAACGTCCCGCCCTGGAAGGCGGGTAATGCGATCGAATCACCAACGAAACCGCCGAGCGGTTCTGCCTCGGCTGTGATCATAGAAACTATCTCACCCTCCGACTGCTTGCGAAAGCGAGCTAACGGAAATCGCAGCACACGGTTGAAGAGTTGATGTCGCAACCGCCGCAACATGCGTTCAGCCACAACGCCCCGGTAAACGTTGACGAAGTACTTGAAGCCACCATTGATAAACACAAGGCCCAAGAAGAAGGCGCACAGCACCATGAGATATGGGATTTGATCGAGTTCGTAGCCGAGCAGCGCTCGCGGAAAATCACTGCCCCCGATGGCCTCATTAATTATGATCTTAGGTAGGTCGAGCGAGAAATAAAGAAATGGGAAAGACGCGGCGGTCACAAGCAACAGTAACACCTGTTCCCGGCGACTGTACTTGAGAATGAACTTGAAGATGCTCGGTTCCATGATTTTCGCCTTTTCTATCGGAGCCGGAGGTGGCTCACTTTAGCCGCTCGTATTTTCGTGCGATAAATTTACGGCGGTGCTAACGGTACGAATCCATACGAACAGGTGCCTACATCTCCGACACGTATAGGCCCCCCAAGTTCTCGGTAACTTCAAGATAAATACTAAACTAATATCCGCGCTGCTACATGCGAACGCGTTCGCTCTTGGGGTCATAGAAGGGCCGAAGCGACACACGGGCTGGAATACGCTCGCACGCAACCTCGATCTCATAAGATCCCGCATTAACAAAGTTCGCATTCACACCATCTTCGTGCTCGACATAGCCCATACCAATCGCACACCCAATGGTGTAGCCAAACATACCAGAGGTAATACGCCCAACGATCTTGCCGTCCCGCCAAATGGGCTCATCGTGATAAAGTAACGACTCCGGATCTTCCAATGCAAATTGTACGAGCCTGCGTTTGAGGCCAGTTTCTTTCTGACGTAGAAGCGCGTCGCGGCCGATAAAATCAGCGTCCTTATCAAACGCCACCGCAAAGCCCAACCCTGCCTCAAGCGGTGTGTCTTCCTCGGTGATGTCGTCACCCCAATGTCGATAGCCTTTCTCCATGCGCAGCGAGTTCATGGCATGCATACCCGCATGTTTTAGTTCCACTGCATCACCCGCGGCGACGATGGCATCGTAAACGCCAAGTGCGAACTCGGCCGGTATATAAAGCTCCCAACCGAGCTCGCCAACGTAGCTGATGCGCGAGGCTCTGACCTTAGCGTAAGCAAGGTTTATCTCCTGCGACGTTCCGAAAGGAAAGGCATCGTTCGACAGGTCAGCATCGGTTACGCGCGTAAGTAGATCACGCGCGCGTGGACCCATTACCCCCAGCACGGCGTGTCCCGACGTAATATCCGTTAATACCGCGTGGGCGCCGTCGGGAATATGTCGCTGCAGCCAAACAAAATCTCTAACCTGCGTACCGGCCGCCGTGACCACAAGATAGCTATCGCCGGTGAGCCGAGTCACTGTCAGATCCGCCTCGATACCGCCGCGCTCATTAAGCCATTGAGTGTAGACGATCTTGCCCGGTGGCATGGCCACGTTATTGGCGCACACGCGACTCAATATTTTTTCCGCATCGCGCCCTTGTAGCAGGAATTTCGCGAACGACGTCTGGTCCAGTACGCCCACGGTGTCGCGTATAGCCTTGTGTTCGGCCCCGGCGTACTCGAACCAGTTCTGACGCCCATAGGAATACTCATACTTTGGCTCTACCCCAGGGGGGGCAAACCAATTGGCACGCTCCCACCCAGCTAATTCACCGAAACAGGCGCCACGGGCAGCCAAACGGTCATGCAGTGGTGTGGTACGGACCGGGCGTGCGGTTTCCACCTGCCGAAATGGCCAGTGCATAGCATATAGCAACCCCAGCCCCTCAATCGTGCGATCGTGCAGATAGCGGCTGTTTCCTTGAAATGGCGCCCAGCGGCGGATATCGACATCCCAAAGATCCATGGATGGTCGACCGTTAACAATCCATTCGGCCAACACCATGCCGACACCACCCGATGATTGAATGCCGATGGAATTAAAGCCGGCCGCCACGAAAAAATTCTTCAGTTCAGGCGCTTCACCCAAGATATAGCGATCGTCAGGCGTAAAACTCTCGGGCCCACAGAAAAACAACTGAATCCCGGCGTCCTGCAACACTGGAATGCGATGCAAGGCGCTATTTAAGATAGGTTCGAAATGGTCCCAGTCTTCTGGCAACTGGTCGAATTCGAAATCTTCTGGAATGCCGTCCATGCCCCAAGGTTTGGCAATCGGCTCGAATGCGCCCACCAGCAGCTTGCCGGCATCTTCCTTATAATAGGTGCAACCATCGGGGTCCCGTAACACGGCCAGGTCCGGGGTTAGCGCTGCTATCGGTTCAGTGACGATATAAAAATGCTCAGCCGCGTGCAGTGGCACGTTAACCCCACACATGTTGCCGATCTCCCGCCCCCACATACCGCCACAATTGACGACGTACTCGGCCTTGATGTCACCCTGATCAGTCGCCACCCCGGTGACACGGCCGACCTCACGATGAATGGCGGTGACCTTCGTATGCTCATAGATCGACGCCCCACCCATTTTCGCCCCGCGGGCGATGGCCTGGGCAACATCGATGGGGTTGAGTTGGCCGTCCTTGGGCAGAAATACGGCGCCAACCAAATCATCGGTATTCAGCAGTGGCCACATGCTACGGGCATCGGCAGGGGTGATGACCTCTACTTCAAGGCCAAAACAACGCGCCATCGAGGCGCCGCGCTTTAGCTCTTCGAACCGCCCATTATTGGTGGCAAGCGACAGCGAGCCATTCTGTTTGAGACCTGTGGCCTGACCAGTCTCCTGCTCCAAGGTTGCAAAGAGGTCACAAGTGTATTGCGCCAGCCGGGTGAGGTTATATGACGCGCGCAACTGACCAACAAGCCCGGCCGCATGCCAAGTTGTACCACAAGCAAGAGTCTTGCGTTCGAGTAGAACAACGTCCTTCCACCCCAACTTGGTCAAATGGTAGGCGACGCTACAGCCAACAATGCCGCCGCCGATAATAACAACCTGTGCCTGCGCTGGAAGTTTCTTAGCCATCGCGTGCTCTCCTAGTCGGCTCTTGCTAACTACTCTCGGACACCCCATTGAATCAGAGTGCAGCCATGACCTCGTCCCATGAGCGGCACAGCGTTACACCGGCCGGTATCACAGATTCTCCATCAAATCCCGGCTTGAATAATATCGCGCGAGTGCCCTGTTCTGACAGGTGGACAAGATGACGTACGTCATCATCTACAAGTACGTTGACGCCGTGCTCCCTACAAAGCGCCTGTTTATCGGTCGCTGCAGAAGAAACGATGTTACTAATGGTATCGGCAGCTCCGTGCTCCGCCAGCCATGTCTTGGCAAATGCAATACGATGTGGCGGACGTGCGGTGATAATATACACGCTACTGTGCAGGCTCAAGGTCCGAAGCGCGTCCAGAGCGCCGGCAATGGGCGCGGCAACGAGTGTGTAGTCACGCTCATAGACCACCAACGACATGGCTTCATAGTTCTCTAGGCCGATTATGGGGACACAGGTCGTCCGATCACACTGCCAAGGTGATACTTCGAGGCCCAAATGTTCCCGAATCCACGTCGCTTTAACGGAATTCGTGTCAGCGATAGTAGCATCGTAGTCGATACCAAGACACGGCATTCGAGTTACCCGTTCACCAGCATTAGCAAGCATCTCAGCTGCAGTTTACTCATCGACGCTGAAGGTGCGATATACATAATCGAGTTTTCTGTTGATGTCCTTGTTGTAGAGCTTGTCGACTTTGGTGTTTTCTTTCAGTCGCCACTCGGTGGTCCCCCTCGCGAGGGCTTCAGCCAAGGTCCACCTATAGTTGAATGTCTTTCCCGACAGATTGCGAATGGTTTCTATCTGCGATGATGTCAGCCAGTTCGCATCGAGCAGATCTATTTTTTCCGATTCGATTACGAACTTGCCGGTCTGCGCGTAGTACAGGGCTGCTCTATCTTGATCACGTGTGAGTACGCGTTTTTCGTGTAACGCATCAAGGAATTGAACACCGGAATTAAAGCTCTTACCGCGCAGCTCTTGGAGAGCCTTGGTCGGGATCTTGTGCTCCGAAAGTTTCTTCAACACCGGCGCCGACAATTCATAACGGGCCTCCCGGTAGACCTGTTGATTGAAAACATTTTGCAGGAAAAACAACGCTACAAAACAAACAACAGCTGAAATGATGGGCGTGATGATCCAACCACCACCGATGTTTGCCAACACTTGCCAACGTATGTCCCGGCCGCCCCGCATAAGCCCAATACCTACCACGGCCCCGATCACCGCCTGCGAGCTCGAAACCGGAACCAGGGGAATCGTCGGCAGTCCGTTGCTTGCAAGCAAATATTCAAGTCCCTGTGAAGCGAATAGAAAAAGAACGATCGAATGCGAAATAACAACCACCCAAGCCGCGACCGGGGACAGCGGCAACAGATCTTGGCCCACCGTCAACATCACTTTCTTCGAATACGTGAATACGCCGACAGCAATGGCGATCGCACCAAGCAAGAAAAGTTGTTGTACAGATGTAAGCGCAAAAAATTCGGCCACTTCGAAATCGGTAAACGGTGAAACGGGAACAAAGACTCCCATGACATTAGCAATGTTATTGGCTCCCAAGCTATACGCGCCGAAGGCGCCGGCAAATATCAGCGCTAAGCGTGTGTACGCATCCAACCGGAGCAGATGGAATTTTGCCCAATGCAGGAACTGTTCCACCAACTTGAATATGGGCACGGCGATGAGGCCGGCCAGCAGGGGACATGCCACCCAGGTGGCAAAGATCTTGATCAAAGCGGTGGTGTCGGTGACAGAGTCACTAAACACGTTCCAACCTACGATGGCGCCGACAACCGCTTGGCTTGTTGACACCGGTAGCCCCCATTTGGTCATCATGTAGACAGTACCGGCGGCGGACAATGCCACCATAAACGCGCCGGCCAGTGCGTTGATCGAACCGAGCTCTCCTAGCGTGTGGGTAGTGCCGCCACCGCTTATGACCGCACCAAGAATGACGAACACGCTGCAGACGATCGCGGCCGTCGTGAATCTGACCATTCGTGTGCCAACCGCGGTGCCGAACACATTGGCCGCATCATTAGCCCCCAAAGACCAACCGAGAAACAGTCCACTGGTGAGAAAGAAAAGTACGGTGAGATCCATAGTCCTTTGTTCGCTAGCCAGTTTGAATGCGGGAAGTTGATCCGGCCAACGTGCTCTTTAACCCGAACGCGGAATGATATCGTGCAACACCCCTAGATCTTGCGCTTAATGGTATAAATCGCTAGTGCGTCAGTAATATCTTCAGCCTCATTGGCAAGTTCATCGACACGTTCGGCGAAATAGCGGAGCTGGGTCTTGTGCGCGAGCTCGAGATCGGAGGTAAAGACGGCCTTTTTCAGCTTAGTACTGATCTTGTCGGCCTCAGTTTCATGAAACATCACCTTACTATTGTGATCACGCACGGCCTCAATATCTCTAAAGAATGCGCGTGCCGCTAGCACCACCGACTCGACGCATGTGACCACGGTTTCCGTAAGTTCCTTAAAGCCCTTGCGAAAACTGGCTGGAATCTCAGGCCCTTCGATGGAAAAGCGATAGAGATTGGCTTTATAGATGTTAAGCAGGTAGTCCATGTCTTCGAGCAGGCTAAGTACGTCGCCTCGCAAGTCGGGGATAAGCGTGTGTGCGTATAAGTCAGTTTCGATGGTGCGGCGCAATTCGTCGCCGCGATGCTCGATGCCCGCGCACTGCTCCAGGAGCGCGTCGAATTCTTTACACTGGCCTTTCTTCAGGTAGAGCTTAATCGCACGATTGAAGACTAGCCCGGCCTCCGAGATCTTATCCAGAAACTCGTCGATCTGATTTTCGAGCGCCCGTGTTCTCCCGAATATACCCTTTTGCAAAGCCATTATTATTGGTCCTTGATCTCTGGGGCGCACCCCAGCGTTATTTTTCCCCCGATTCAGCCAACCCCTACCGTACCATGCCCGATCGAAATCGCTACACTCTGGGTCGGACTTCGGCCGTCAACGACTTGTCGTTGTTTTAGAGCGACCTGCTTTGCGGCGTAAACCGCTCGAACGCGGCACTGCGATGGCACAAAATTGGTACAAACGGTGCCGCTCCGCAATGCCGCTCGCCCATCTCTATTTTAGTTATAGTTTTTAGTGTGTTACAGCCCGTATTGTGCAATCGCGGTCGAGTCGCAGCTGGCCCCGACGCTGGCGCAGAATTCGCTGCTTGACGAAAACAGAGTGCATGGGTTGAAATTCCGCCTATCGGTACTGGGCGCGTCAGAAGGGAAACCTCGATGAGAGGGCCCTTACGACTTTCCGGCGCCGAGTCGGAGGAATTACAGACATTATTAACCGGAGGAGGCAACATGAGTAAGAAGCCAAAATTCCATAACCCAAGCCGCCGTAAGGTGCTAAAGGGCGCGATGGCGGCCGGCGCCGTGGCGGCCGTCGGCCCATGGGTCATTAGCCCGAAAGCGCTGGCGGCATCAGGCGAGATCAATATATTGATGTGGTCTGACTATCTGCCGCCAGATTTTCTCAAGGCATTTACCTCAAAGACTGGCATCAAGGTCAATTACACCGGTATCGGTTCCAACGAAGAAATCATCAATAAGATGAAGGCCACTAAGGGACGTGGCGTCGATATTTGCAGCCCAACTAATATGCGATCACCGCAGTGGATCGAACTGGGGCTGTTGCAACCCTTCGATTCCAGCCGCATCAAGAATCTGGGTAACGTTAATCCGGCGATGTTGAAGGTCGGTGACGAAGAGTGGAACTTCGGTGGCAAGGGTTCGCATTGGCTGCCACACATCTGGGGTACCGAGGCGGTTGCCTGGCGCACCGATAAATATGCGCCGCCGGGCGGCACTCCGAGCTACGGCAACATCTGGAACCCAGATGTAAAGGGCAAGACCATGATGCGCCCACACTCGGGCATGCTCGGCGCCGGTCTTTATCTAGAGACCACTGGCACACTCAGCCCTGGGGACATGAAGCGCGCATACAACGACGAGAAAACCATGCGGGCGACGTGGGAGAAGGTCACCAAGTTCTGCATTACCAACAAGGCGCAAGTCAAATTGTTCTGGAACGATGCCGATAGCCAGAAGAATGGCTTTCTCAACGACGGCGTTGTCGTCGGCCAAACCTGGGATGGCCCGCCATTGGCGATGAAGACCGCCGGCGAGCCGGTGACCTATCAGGCGCCGAAGGAAGGTGCGCTGGCGTGGGTAGACGGCATGGCACTGTCGAAGGCGGCGAGCAACATCGATCAAGTCTACGCCTTCCTGGAGTTCTGTTATCAGGCTGAACCAGCTGGCAAGGCAATCGACAAACACGGCTACAACTCGGCCGTCCTGGGCGCCGATAAGTTTGCCGGTGCGGCATACAAGAAGAACTTCTCCGAGGCCTATCCTGGCAACGCATTGGCGAACCTATGGCCATGGCCGAAGGAACCGCAGTGGTACGCCAACGTCCGTACGGAGTACCGCAATAAGTTCGTAAACGCTTAGTAGCACTTGCATGCACCCCTCGGATCACATGATCTGAGGGGTGGCCCTTGTGGAACAGATTGGGATTGGGTTTACCAGCAGCTGCATCACTACCAATCTAAGAGCACAAAAACGAGGCGCCCGCGATGGGTGCACCCAGGGAGTCGGTGATCGATGAGCGCTAACGTTGAACTAGATGATGTCTGGATAAGATTCGGGGACTTTGTTGCCGCTCGGGATGTAAATATCACCATCGAGGGGGGCGAGTTCTTCAGCTTTCTAGGACCCTCAGGTTGCGGCAAGACCACGATATTGCGTGCGGTCTCTGGATTTCTTGCGCCGAGCCAAGGTCACGTGCGTATCGGTGGTCAAGACATGGCCGGGATCGGGCCTAACAAACGGCCCACCGCCCTGATCTTCCAGAACCTAGCCCTATTTCCACTCATGACGGTGTGGGAAAACATTTCTTTTTCGCTTGAGGTCAGGGGCGCGGGTAAGGCCGAACGTCGCAAAAAGGCCGATGAGCTTTTGGAGCTGATCGCGCTCCCGGGGCAAGGTGACAAGTTTGTCAATGAACTGTCCGGCGGCCAGCGCCAGCGGGTGGCCATTGCCCGGGCGTTGGCAGCGGAACCCAAAGTGCTGTTGCTCGACGAGCCGTTGTCGGCGCTCGACTTGAAGCTGCGGCAGCATATGCGCACGGAACTACGCAGCATCCAACAGCAGGTTGGCATTACTTTCATTTATATCACCCATGACCAAGGCGAGGCATTGACAATGTCCGATCATGTCGCGGTCATGAGCGCGGGCGTAATCGAGCAAGTGGGCGGTGGTACTAACGTCTACGATCATCCAGAGAGCGCCTTTGTCGCCTCGTTCGTCGGCGAGAACAATCTGTTTAGCGGCAAGGTAAGCAAGGTGTCCGCTGATAGGGCCACGGTCGAAACCAATGTGGGCAACCTAACCGCCGCAACCCCAAAAAGATCCAATGGCGCTAAGCTAAAGCGCGGTGACGATGCGTATGTCTTCATCAGGCCAGAGTCACTTAAATTCGCTAACGGCAGCAACAGCTTCGATAACACGATCAAGGCGCGGATTGTACAACAGGAATTCGAGGGCAACCTCTGGCAGGTTTTCCTAGACGCCGCTCAGGGCAAGCACATCAAGATGTCGATGGTCAATGACGGCCAGTCGCTAGGCTATGACAGCGGCAGCGAAGTGGCATTGGGCTTTCCCTCGGAACTGGCGGTGGCTTTGCCACGGGGTCCGTTGGCTGCAGAATAAATTAGTACAAACAAAAAATAGTTAGATTGATCTGGTCATAAGCATGATCCAATATTTTCAGGATTTTTTTCATCGCCACGGCACAGCGCTGTCTATCTTCCTGCTGGTCACGGTAGGGTTCTGGATCTTTTTGATGATCGTCCTACCGCAGGCGTTCATGCTGGATTTTTCGTTTCGATTCAATTTACCGCCAGCAAAGGTTGGTGGCCCGGAGGATGTTTACACGCTATCCAACTACAAGTTCATGGTCTACGGTAGCGCCGGCAACCCTGATTCGTTCAATGTCATTGACGTAACTGTCTTCTTCCGGACCATCTTAGCCGCAATTTTTGTCACGGTGTTCGATCTTGCACTGTGTTACCCGATCGCTTTCTATCTCGCGCAGGTTGCACACGGGGGCTGGGCGCGGTTGATGGTGCTATCGCTGATCGTACCTTTCTGGGTGAATGAAATCCTGCGAGCTTTCGCCTTTCGCATCATGTTCGGGTCGAATGGCGTCATCAATTCATTTCTAATAACGGTCGGCATAGTCGATGAGCCAATTGATCTCATCGGGGCTAACATCGCGCTCTATGCCGGACTCGGCTACGCCTTCATCCTGCTGATGATATTCCCGTTGTACAATGCCATTGAGAGTCTCGATAAGAATCAGATCGAGGCGGCGCGTGATCTGGGCTCGCCCTGGTGGCGTATCCACTGGCGAGTAGTTATGCCATTTGCCAAACCGGGCATTACCTCGGGTTGCACCATGGTATTCATGCTGTCGGCAGGTGCGCTCGCGGCACCGCAGATCCTGGGTGGCCCCAGTAGTCTGTGGTTTACGCAGATCATCTATCAATGGTTTAACACCGGTGGGAACTGGCCGCGGGGGTCGGCCTACGCCATCATCTTACTCGTATCCTGTATCGTGCTCGTGCTGCTGATGATGCGGTTGTTCAAGGTCCGACTGGGAGAAATCGGACGGTGAAATCCGATAACTTTCTAAAACTCTGGGTCGGGCTTTTCGTACTAGCATTTTTCGCCTACCTGTTCGGACCGCTCATCTTGATGAGCGTCACCGCCTTTAATAGTTCCGCCTTCCCAAGGGTCGCGCCGTGGGAATGCTTCTCGGTGGAATGGTTTAATGTCCTCGTGCAGGACGATAAGCTTATGCACGGGCTGAGAAACAGCCTAATCATTGGCGCCGGCGTGGTGTTGATCGCGGTCCCCATCGGGTTGGCTGGCGCCTTAATGCTGACGCAGGTCAGCGCAAGGGTACGCCCCATCTACTACACCATCGTCATCTCGCCGATCCTGGTACCGGGTGTAGTACTTGGCATTTCAACCCTGATCTTTTGGGATCGGCTCGGCAGCATGTTCGGTGCCGAATATGACTCGTTCTTCTACGATGGCATCTTCTTGACGATCATCGGCCAATCCACGTTTATTGCCGCTTATGCCATGCTCGTCTTTATTTCACGTCTGCAACGTTTCGATCCTGCGCTTGAGGAAGCGGCTTTAGATTTGGGTGCTACTCACGTACAGACATTTCGCAAAGTACTGCTGCCCTTCCTCAAACCCGCCGTTGGTTCGGCCGCCGTGCTCGCGTTCTTGGCGTCGTTCGAAAATTACAACACGACGGTGTTTACCATCGTGTCGGAAAGCACCCTTACTACTGTACTGGCGAGCAAGGTTCGCTACGGGATTAATCCGTCTATCAGTGCGCTAGCCGTCATCATCGTTGCCCTGACTTTGTTGGGCGCGGTCATCTACGAAATCATGCAACGCCGAGAACTGGCGGCCGAAAAGGCAGCGGCCAAGGTAGCGGCCGACGCCGAGACGGCGGGTGTAGCAACGACGACGCCGGTGGCGACCCGCGCTAGTAAGGCCGGCGCCTTCGCCGACCCTGCCGTCTTTATCGTGTTACTCGTGTTCGCGGCTGGACTCGGTACCGTGTACTTTGCCGGTACCTACGGCCTCGAGGAATGCAAGGTAAGGGTTGCCGAACAGAAACGCGCACTTACCAAGAAGCGCGTGAAGGAACGGCAAACGCTTGAGATGTTCAAGGGCGCGGCGCCGTCCGAAGACACCGGCGCCGCTGGTGGTGGCCAACCAAAAATAGAGGCCAAGGGCACCGAAGGTTATCGGGGCATCTTCGACCCGGGCAATCTCGAAGGCCAGGTCGAATCGGAGAAAAACGGGAAGGTCGAGGCCAAGGGCACCGAAGGTTATCGGGGCATCTTCGACCCGGGCAATCTCGAAGGCCAGGTCGACTCTTCGGAACAGCAATAGACCTGACCGACCGGTCTTACCAGCACTAAACACGGCGAAATCGCCATGCGTCTCCTGACCACCTGCATCGGTGCCTACCCAAAACCTGACTACGTCATCATTCCGGACTGGTTCAAGAGTACGGAAGGTCCGGATACGCGCACACCCACCAAGGACTGGGCATCAGCCGTCGAAAAACTCGGCGATGAGGCGGAAGAAATCTTTGCCCGCGGTACCCGTGATGCGATCGAAGATCAAATCAACGCCGGGATCGATATCCCCACCGATGGTGAGATTCGCCGCGAAGACTATATCCATTACCACTGCCGTCATATCGACGGCATCGACTTCACAAAGCTAACCGAAAAGGTACTTCGCGACGGCGCTTATCGTGCGGAGTTGCCGACGGTCACGGGCCCCGTGCGGGCACGCGGCCATTTTCTACCGCATGATTGGCGAGTGGCACAGTCATTCACAGATAAACCGGTAAAGATGACCATACCCGGACCAATGACGATTTCAGATACCATCGTCGATCATTACTATGATGACCCGGTACGGTTCGGCGCTGAACTCGCCAACGCACTCAACGATGAGGTACTGGCGTTAGCGCACGCGGGTTGCAGAAACATCCAGATCGACGAACCCTTATTCGCACGGCGACCACAAGAGGCGTGCGATTTTGGCATCGAGAACTTGGAGCGCGCCTTCCATGGTTGTCCCACCGGTGTCGTACGTACCATGCATATGTGTTGTGGCTACCCAGACCGACTCGACAACCCTGACTATCCTAAGGCGCCTGCGGAATCTTATCCGCAGCTGGCGGATGCAGTCGAACAGTCATCCATCGATGCGGTATCTATCGAGGACGCACACCGGCACAACGAGTTGACCCTGCTGGAACACTTCAAAACGACAACCGTCATCCTCGGCGTCGTCGCTATCGCCAACAGTCATGTTGAGTCTGCGGATGAGGTTCGCGCACGCCTAGAACAGGCCCTTGGTCACATCGACGTCGAACGCCTGATAGCAGCGCCGGATTGCGGCCTTGGTCTATTAGGTCGTGAGCGCGCGATTGCCAAGCTCCGAAATCTCTGCACTGCCGCCCACTCGCTAGGTAAGTAGATGGCAAATATGGTGCTAAGCGCTTTGTTTAGGCTTTGGCTTCGCCTCGACTAAATACATTACGATTGCATTGTCTTGTCCGAACTCCAGATGATAGGCATCGGACATCTGTTCGATGCGGCGAATCTGATCAATATTGTCTTCGAACGATAAACCAAATAGTGAAAACCAAATCAATGACTCTCGACTCCAGAACAACTTCCCCCATAAGCTCAGTTGTCGCATTTGCCGTCAAACCAACGTGCCGGTGGTTTCGCCAGTCGATTGCTCCCGCTAATTGGCGCCTGAAAGTTCGCTAAGGTCAGCCAGTTTTCGTCGAATTATTTCCGTGCCCAGCTTTTCCAAGGGCAAATTGACAAAAACAGACAGCGTATTGTTGATACGCCCATATACCTTGGCGAAGAATGCCTGTGTTTCGGCTTCCGTGCCCTCGAATTTCGCCGGATCGGGAAAGCCCCAATGAGCGGTAACTGGCGTGCCCGGCCACACCGGGCAGGCTTCACCCGCGGCCCGATCGCAGACGGTGATGACGAAATCCATGGTTGGGGCATTCTCGCCGCAGAACTCATCCCAGCTCTTGGATCGCAGATCCGCTATCGGATGGTCGAACCGAGTCAGCAACGCCAGTGTATGGGGGTTGACGCTACCGGTAGGATGACTGCCGGCGCTATAGGCAGAAAAACGACTCTGTCCGATACGATTGAGGATGGACTCTGCCATGATGCTGCGACAGGAATTGCCGGTACACAGAAACAGAACGTCATATAAGGTATGGCTCACACGATGCCACCTACGAGCGGCAGCAACCGCTGGCGTCCGATCGGTTTTCCGCCCTCTCCTCTACCAGGCCCAGCACATCGGCAGACACGCTGGTGTCATCGGCATAACTATAGAAGGTCTCCCAAGGTATCCCCTGGGGATCGGCCACCCAGACCTTGTCCGAAACAACGTAACAGCAAGCAGCTTCATTTTGCTTAAACATGCGCTTATCCGCGGCCTCAAGTCGAGCCGTAATCTCCGTTAGCTCATCGCTACTATCGACCTGTATACCAAGATGATCAACCCCGATACGATTGCCGCTGCGAGTGGAAACCGCAAAATTTACACGCGGATCGTCCAATAACCATTTGGCGTAGTCGCTCTTTTCGACCGTAGGCTTCTCACCGAACAAGGTAGTATAAAACTCGATGGACCCAGCAAGGTCCTCAACACCAACGTGAACGTGTAGTCGCTTCATTGCTTACGCCTTTGTGCCGAAACGCTACGCTTTCTAGACGAGCTCGACAGTAGTGATTGTGAACGGACGGCGTCGCCAACGCCGTAATGACCCGCTTGCTGTTATATTTCGATATTATTGGAATTATCGAAATATTTCAAGCAACGCTAAGCCTTGCCCGAGGGGGCAACGTGATCGACACTCTCCAAGAAGGCGCGCACGATGCGAAGCCGTCGACGCTCCTGTAGGCATACGACATGCTCAGTGATCTCCAGGCGCGCATCGCGTACGCGCAGCGCACTCAGGCGCTTATCACGGTCAAACTCGGCTTCCGACACCACGCCGATACCGAGTCCGGCTGCGACCGCCTCGCGTACCGCTTCGCGGCTCTCGATCTGCATTACCGCCTGCGGTCGCACATTGGCCTCCGCCAAGGCCGCTTGAAAGATCTGCCGCGTCACCGACGCTGACTCACGCAATATCATGCGTTGCGCGCCCACCTCCGCCAGGCGAATCGATGAACGTTTGGCCCACGGGTGGGTCCGCGGTACAAACAGTACCAAACGGCTACGCCGGTACGGGACGGAGAAAAACCGTGGATCATCATCGATCTTGGCCAATACAGCGACGTCGATTCTGTGATTGCGAAGGTCTTCTAAGACCTTGTCCGCGTTACCCATCGACAGCGACACGTCGAGACCCGGATGGCGCCGGTTAAACGCGGCCAGAATCGGAATGATATGATGTGGGCCGTCCGCCCCGACTTTGATTTGGCCCCCTTGCAACTCGCGCGCGGCCCCCAATAGATCCTCAGCCTCCTCCTCCAAAGTGAACAGGCGTTGGGTGATCGTGAACAACGTGCTGCCGATTTCGGTCGGCACCACACGCCGACCACGTCGATCGAAAAGCTGTACGCCATAGGCCGACTCCAACGCCTTTACCTGGCTCGATATGGTCGGCTGGGTCACACGCAGCGCCCGTGCTGCAGTCGAGAAACTACCTTCCCGCGCCACCGCATGAAACGCGCGCAGATGTAATGAATTCATTTTATAGAGTTAATCTATTTGAAATATTTATCATAGTGATTTGACTTATGAGTAGCAACCGGTGATAGTACGCGCGCTTTTGCCGCCCCGAGCGCCGCCAATGCCGCAACCACCTAGAGACCCCTATCTTCTAACCCCAGGCCCGCTGACCACGTCGGCCAGTGTCAAGGCCGCTATGCTGCATGACTGGGGGTCTCGCGACCGCGAGTTCATTGCCACCAACCGTCGCCTGCGCGAGCGCCTGGTCGCACTGGCCGGCACCGAAGACACCCATGTGTGCGTGCCACTACAGGGCAGCGGTACCTTCGTGGTAGAGGCCACGGTTGGCACCTTGGTGCCAGCTGATGGCAGGTTATTGGTTTTGGTGAATGGCGCTTATGGCCGCCGAATCGCCAGGATGTGCGAATATTATGGTCGCGCTCACACCATCCTTGAAACCAGCGAAGACCTTCCCAATGACCCCAGCGCCGTCGATCAGGCGCTCGCCAGAGACGAAAGCATCACGCATGTTGCCGTCGTCCATTGCGAGACGACCTCGGGCATCCTTAATCCGGTTGAAGCGATCGCAACCGTGACCGCTAGCCATAGACGCGAGCTTATTATCGATGCCATGAGCGCGTTTGGTGCCATCGCACTCGATGCGCGCAAGGCCCCATTCGCCGCCTTGACCGCTTCTTCTAATAAGTGTTTGCAAGGTGTGCCCGGCATGGGTTTCGCCATTATCCGCAAGGCCACGCTGGAGGGTTGCGAGGGAAATGCACCCTCTTTGAGCCTCGATCTCTACGATCAATGGAAAGCCATGGAAGCGAACGCGCAGTGGCGCTTCACACCACCCACCCATGTCATCGTCGCCTTCCATCAAGCACTCGACGAACACGAGCAAGAGGGCGGTGTCAGCGGTCGCGGCGCTCGCTATCGCCGTAACTGCGAAATCCTAATGCACGGTATGCGCGAGATGGGTTTCGTTAGCCTCTTGCCGGATGAGTTGCAAGCACCGATCATCTTGACCTTTCATATGCCCGCCGATCCAAAGTTTAATTTCAAACACTTTTATGATCGATTGAACCGACGTGGGTTTGTCATCTATCCGGGTAAACTCACTGTGGCCGATAGCTTTCGTATCGGGTGCATCGGCGATCTTGGTGAAACAGAGATGCGCGCGGCGCTAGCCGCAATTGGCAAAACTATCGACGAAATGGGTGTCACTCATTGTGGTCCGAAACCGAGCGAAACAGTAACCGCTTGATTTAAAAATGATTCGAGGGGAACGCTGGCCAAAATCACTCCGCTATAAGTACCGTTGCCGCAACTCAATCCGCCATAACTCGGCCGTCAATTGATTGACGCGTCCCGCCGACGCATCCCCCTATCTTCAATCACCGATCCAATTATCGACCCCATTCGGCCTCCCGTCGGCCATGTCTTGAGTTCAGTTCCCCAAAAACTAAGAAAGACTAAGGAACTCGGCTAGATTTACCGATAACTATTGTGACGGAGGAGGGCCGTTTCCGACGTGACTTAGCGCGCTTGTGCGCTTCGTAGGGGGTCCTCTTTCGTGAAACAACAACTCGCACGTATCGTGCTAGGGGTACTTGTCCTCTCGGCCAGTGGCTGCGCCACCTGGTCGGATCGACCACAGGCAGGGCCAAACGCTAGTCGCTTTCAACGCATACGGCTAGCAGCGGTGAATGCCGCACGCGACCCCGCCACCTGGATACCCGCGGCCGGGGCGGTTGCATTCCGAATGGGCGATCTCGATGAGCGCGTCTCAGACTGGGCCTACGAGCATACCCCCATCTTTGGCTCGCCTGAGGATGCCAATCAAGCTAGCACTGACTTGCGCGCCGTAGCTTGCGCAGCAGCGATACTAACGCCACTGTCAATTCCACCGCCGGCAGATTCAGCTCGGGCCGGCATGACCAAGACGCAAGGCGTCAGTGGCGGACTGGCAGCGACCCTCACTAATAGTGCCCTCGTTGGCTTTATGAAAAAAGAGACGGACGAGACCAGACCTAACGGCGGTCATAGCAGCTTCCCCTCCTCGCACACGTCTCAGGCTTTCGCCTGTGCCATCAGCGCATCGCGCAGCTTGGAGTCGGTTCCAATGTCCGCCGGGATGAGAAAGGCATTACGTATCAATCTTACTGCTGTCGCGGCTGCGACTGCATGGGGTCGCATCGAGGCCTACCATCACTATCCTTCCGATACGCTGGCGGGGGCAGCACTCGGTAATTTCTTGGCCAACTTTATCTTCGATGCGTTTCTAAAACCTGCTAATGCCAGCGAAGAACAGGGCGCCAAGGCCGATGTGTCGTTAGATCTCGTAGACGATGCCACGTGGTTGAAGTTCACTTGGGGTTTCTAACCAGCGCCGCTGACCTGCACAATCTTGGTAGAAGCCTCGGGATCAAATAGGATCAGGCAAACGATCCTGCAGAAGACACGCGCACCCTATTCGCTCATCGAAGAATTCGAGCTTCCCTAACTGCCGGGCTCGGGTGGTACGCCTGGGCGTCCTTCATAAAACAGGTTTCTAACGCCCCGTAGAAGAGTAGCAAGTAACCCATAAATTCGGCCAGCTCTTCGGCCACCCGCTTGACCGAGCGCACATAGTAATCCCCCATGAGCGCCTGCCACAGTTCGGCTTGGCCGATAATTTGACCGTAGACCACCACAAGAACTGCCGCCACGAAGAAATAGAAGGGAGCGGTCTTGGTAAATCTTGCCAGCGTCTTCGTAAGCGTCCAGCGGTGGATCCACGCCAGATAAACGAACAAACCCAGTATCACACCGTTGATGACTTTGTATGCGCCGTCGAACACGAGCTCATCCAGGAAATGGTCGAGTTCGCGGAAAGCCGCGAACAGCGCGAGCAGGCCGCAGAGCTCGAGAATATGGGCATAGATCTCATTGCGGCGTGCATTGACGAAACATAGAGCGGCGCTGACCGCAAAGAGGGACAACTCTATCCACTCCCAGGGGCCATCGTCCTTAAATAAGGCGACCGGGTTGGGACTTTCCACCGCCACCATCACAATCGTGCCGAAGGCGGCAACGGTGACCATAAGATAAAGCACGAGACGCAGAACGGAGAGTAGGCTTGTGTCTACATTTGCTAGCTTCG
>Ga0224508_10001266_pt1 | contig 22906 bp, 18 predicted proteins | sample SF_Jan12_sed_USG_4_FD_170157 | JGI IMG/M metagenome (GOLD analysis project Ga0224508, IMG submission 170157) | Sediment microbial communities from San Francisco Bay, California, United States - SF_Jan12_sed_USGS_21 | ecosystem: Environmental > Aquatic > Marine > Sediment | place: USA... | reverse complement strand
GCCCGTACCGGATGGAGCACGGCGTACAGCGAGGGTCCGTGTCGGACATGCCGCAGTATCCGGGCGACCCGTTGACCCCCGGGGTAGGTGCCACGGCGGACGCGGAGCGTCTCAGCCGCGAGGAATCGCCCACGCTCATGAAGATCCCCGTGCTTCCGGTCTCCTACGCAGACGCATTGCCCTTTCTGAAAGCGCTGGAGGGACCGGTGGCTCCCCCCGCCTGGCGGGGCGCGCTCCCGATCACATACCACATCGGGCCCGGCCCCGCCCGCGTGCGGGTGCATCTGGAGTTCGACTGGGGGCTCGAGACCGCCTACAACGTGATCGCCACCATGGCTGGATCCGAGTTCCCCGACGAGTGGGTCGTCAGAGGGAATCACCGGGATGGCTGGGCCATGGGCGCCGCCGACCCGATCTCGGGCCACGTGGTGATGATGGAGGAGGCCCGAGTGATCGCTGAGCTGGCGCGGGCGGGCCAGCCACCGCGGCGGACGATCGTCTACGGATCCTGGGATGCGGAAGAACCCGGTCTCCTGGGATCCACCGAATGGGTGGAGCATCACGCGGACGAGCTGCGCCGGAAGGTCGTCGCCTACATCAACACGGACGGGAGTGGTCGGGGGTTCCTCGGGGTCGGAGGCTCGCACACGCTCCAGACCTTCATCAATCAGATCGCGCGATCGGTCGAGGATCCCCAGACCAGCGTGTCAGTCTGGGATCGGCTGCATGCCGCCCAGTCGGTGGGCGGCGCCCGTGAGCCGGGCGACGCCTCGGACATCGCGATCAGCCCGCTCGGTTCCGGGTCTGACTACACGCCGTTTCTACAGCATCTCGGCATCGCCTCGCTGAATCTCGGGTTCGGCGGCGAGAGCGGGGGCGGCTCGTACCATTCTCAATTCGATTCGTTCGATCACTACACCCGTTTTGGGGATCCGGGCTTCATGTACGGTGCCGCACTCAGCAAGCTCACGGCGCGAGCCACGCTACGACTCGCAAACGCCGACGTTCTGCCTTTCAGGTTCGGGCCCTTTGTCGCGAACCTGCAGACGTATCGGGACGAGGTGATGGCCCTCCTGGAGACCACCCGGGAGGAGACCGCGCGCGGGAACGCGCTGATCGAAGCCGGCGCCTACACGCTCTCTGCCGACCCGACGAAGACCTACGTCGCTCCCGACGCGCAGGAGGAGGTACCCTACCTGAACTTCGCCCCGGTTCAGAACGCGATCGCGAGGCTCGTCGAGAGCGCGAAGGCCTACGACCAGGCGGTCGGCACGGCGTTGGGCGCACACGAGCTCTCAGACGTCGAGGAAGGGGACCGAGCGGCCCATCTCGAGATCATCACGGAGCTGAACGCGGCGTTGATCGCCACGGAGCGTGTGATGACGCGAGATGATGGGCTCCCACGCCGGCCCTGGTTCCGGCACCAGATCTATGCGCCGGGCTTCTACACCGGGTACGGGGTCAAGACGTTGCCCGGGATTCGAGAGGCGATCGAGGAGCGGGGGTGGGGTGAGGCGGCACAGCAGGTCGAGCGTCTCGCGGAAACCCTCGAGCGTCTCGCGGATCAGATCGACCTGGCCGCCGGGTTCATGAGCCGCTAGGCGCACGGGGGCGGGCGCCGCAGGCAAGGCAAGGAAGGGTCGTCTGCGGAGGATTAGTCCGTGACGGTCGTCTCGAACGCGGCGGTCTGAACCAGGCCGCCACGTTTTACCTGCACCCAGATCGTGTAGTCGCCATCTCTGGGGAAAGCGAAGGGGAACTCGACCACACCCGCGTTATCGGTGCCGGCCATCCCCGGCATCTCGCCCCCGTCCCCCCCGAGCTCGGGTCGCATGAACTCGTAGTCCCCCTGTGGACCGCCGAAATTCGTGCGAAACGTGGTGTCCCCCTCGGCGCGTGCTTCGAGGACACCCAGTGAGCCCATCGAGATCGTGCCCGTCGGGTGAAGGTGGACGAACACCGCGCCGTCCCGGCGGGTGACCGCAGCATGGCTGAGCATCCCCATGTAGAGCTCGAGTCCGTCCGGCGAGCCGTCCGGCCCCACGAACTCGAACCGAAGCGTGGTCGGCTCATCGACGACCGGAGAGCCGTCCCGGACCCAGGTCAGCGTCGAGCCGTCGGGTAGCGTGGCGACCGCGGGTCCGGTGTCGGGCTCCGCGACGGCGCTCCCGGCCCAGGCCGAGTCGTCCGCATCGGGCGCGATGGTCGCGAGTGCACCGGTGGGGTCGGGTTCGGCCGTCGACGCTCCGGAGCTCTCTCGCCGGGACGTCACCACCTCGGCGTCGACGACGACCGTGTCCACCACCGTCTGGGCGAACCCGGTCTCGTGGACGACATCGCCGTAGATCCGGTACTCGCCGGGCGGAAGATCGGGCCACGCGACCCTGAACGAGGCCGAATCGACGGGCACGGGGTGCACGTGCGCGAACGCGCCCATGTCCGATCGCACGACGAACATGTGCATCATCTTGCCATGATCGGGCACGAGCGGGCTGTAGCCTCGTTCAAGCCACTGCGGATCGGTGATCGCGAGATCGAGCACCGCAACCCCGCCCACCGTCCCGGCTCCCGCCTCGACCTGGAGGGGCTGAAACAGGCCGCTCCGCGCCGCCTGGTCGACCGAGTCCCACCAGGACTTCCCACCAAACGCCGTGACGGCCACGACGAGACCACCGATCGCCATTGCGACCCAGCCGCGCCGGCGTGCCCGTCGGTCCGGCGTTTCGGACGCGTCGAGCACGCTCTCTCGGGCGGCCGCCCCGAAGATCGTGATCGCCCCGAAGAAGAGGAAAAGGGTCAGTCCGACCAGGACCCAGCCCAGGCCCGGCGGAAGGTCCAGAACCGTGGTGGCGATCGACGTCACCGGGACGCTGACGACGCCCCCTCCCGCAGACCCCTCGACGGTCACATCGACGCGATAGGCGCCGGCGGTCATGAGCCAGAGCTCCGCCGCGTACAGATCGGCGGTCCCGGCGACGAGCTCCGCGATGTCAGGTCTCGGCGCCCCATCTTCGGGTGCCGTCGTCCAGTACGTGGGCTGGACCGTGATGCGCTCGACCCCCTCGCCCTCGACCCGCACGGAGATCTCGGCGAGCCCCGGCACCACCTCGGGCGGCCGGATGACCACGGTCAGCGGGTACGATCCGGCCTCGCCCTGAAAGACGACGTTCCGGTTTCCCACGTGCGCCGATGTGGTGAGCATCAGAGCAGCCGACAGGATGCCGGCCCGCCCGATCCTCATCGTCGGACCCTCGCCATCCAGTTGCCCCACATGAGCCCGGCGCGTGCGGACACGATCCCGATCGGGATCGCCCACCAGGCGCCCGCGGCGAACGCGCCCGCCGTGATCCGACCGTCCGCGGCGATGTCCTCGTTCCAGAACTCGTGCTGCCAGCCCCCGACGGACGAGGTGTACGGCCAGTTGTTGTCAGCCTGGAAGACGTAGTTGCGGGCGGCGGGCGAGAGCAGGAACTCTGAGAAGAACCAGCTCACGGCGAGGAACACGAGGACGAAGGCGACCGAGCCGACGGCGGCGATCCCCCAGTCCTTCCAGCGACCGCCTTCGCCGGTGCGCGCGAGCACGAGGTCGATCGCGATCGCGGGGAAGACGAGAAGTAGCGGGAAGGTCGGCGGTACCATGTGAGTCACGGTACGCCGGATGGGTGCGAGGAGCGGCTCGGCCGGGAAGAGCGGCAGAATCCACATCATCGCGAGGATCAGCCCCGAGTACACGAGTGCCGCCACCGTCGCCGACCACTTCATCCCTCCCGCCCGGCCGACGGCGAACAGGACGAGCGGGAAGGCGCCGGCGGTGACCCGGTAGAACGGCGACGCGTGCATATCGTTCGGGTAGGTGTATTCAGTGAGCAGGACCGCGAACGTGGCGATCAGCATCCCCGCCCCGTAGAGGTAGGCGAAGGAGAGCCGGCGGTTCCGCTCGCCCTCGGCTCCAGAGCGGTTTTGCCAGGAAAGCGCCATGATCAGCGCCCCGACCTGAATCGCCATGATCCCGAGCGCGAGTACGACGTGGGGCGGGCTCAGGATCTCGACGTCCAGGCCGTACGCGTTGTGCCACCAGTCGTCGAACGGAGCCGATGTCACCATCGCGAACGCGCCCCAGATCGCGATCCACGCGCCGAGCGGAGCCCGAAAGCCCCAGAACTTCACGCTTCGTCCCTTCTCTTCCTCGGTTCCCCCGAACGTCGTCTTGAGTGCCAACCAGCCGCACGCGATGCCGGCAGCGATGCCACCCAGGTAGATCGCGATGTGGGCCGGTGTGAGGAAGGAATCGCGCCCGATCGTCTGGTGCCAGGAGATGTCCCAGATGACGCCAACGATGACGCTCGTCGAGGCGAAGAGCACCGCAGTCAGATACCAGGGGATGGCCGCGGCGCGCGCGTCGGCCCGCGTCCCACCTGCCATCAGGGTGTCGGGAGAAGCGACAGAAGATTCCACTCGACCTCGTCTCCGCTGGGGTCTTCCCGTCTTAGCGCCGGGTCTTTCTCGCTACACGTCCGGCCGCGTAGGCTCAGAATCGCGATCTCGACCGCGCTGCGGCAGGCGCTCTCGAAACGCCGGCGTTCCCGCGGCCGTTAGACGATATGCGGCCACAGGATTCCCGAGCCAGACCGGAGGTCAGATGTTCCACCGAATCATAACGATTTCCGCCGTTACCGGTTTCGCGTTTTTCGGAGCGACACCTGTCGAAGGACAGCAAACGCGTGAGGCACTGGTGTCGGCGATCGATGCCATCGCGATGGAGGGCATCGAAGAAGGTCGGGCGGCCGGAATGTCGATCGCGGTGGTTCGTGGGTCCGAGACTCTGGTGCGGAAGGGCTACGGTTCCGCCGATCTCGAGCTCGGCGCGCCGACACCGGAGGAGGCCGTGTACGAGATCGGCTCCGTGACGAAGCAGTTCACGGCCGTGGCCGCGCTCATGCTCGCGGAAGAAGGGAAGCTCTCCCTCGACGATGATCTGAGCCGCTGGTTCCCCCACTACCCCCTGGACGGCCGACGCATCCCGCTCCATCGGCTCTTCGACCACACGTCGGGGATCAAGGGCTACACCGAGATGCGGAGCTTCGGCGCGCTGACCACGCAGGACCTGCCGCAGGATTCGCTGATCGCACTGTTCGCCGCGGAACCCTTCGATTTCGAGCCCGGAGAGGCGCTCATCTACAACAACTCCGCCTACTTCCTCCTGGGGAAGGTGATCGAGCAGGCGAGTGGAATGAGCTACGAGGAGTTCATCGAGGAACGACTCTTCGCCCCCGCCGGCATGACTCGTTCGCGTTACTGCCACAAAGACGAGCTGACGCCAAACCGGACGAAGGGGTATCAGCCGGGTCCGGATGGCCTGCGCCCCGCGGACTACCTCAATCACATCTGGCCGTACGCTGCCGGTTCTCTGTGCTCGACGGTGGGTGACCTCGCCGCCTGGAACCAGGCGCTTCACGGTGACGGGAGCGGAGGGACCCTGCTGTCGTCGGAGAGCTATGCATCCTTGATCACCCCCGGGACGCTGACGGACGGGACGCGGGTGCGGTACGCGAAGGGTCTTACGGTCACGGATCGGGATGGCCAGGACAGGATCTCGCATGGCGGCGGGATCTTCGGGTACTTGAGCGAGCTTCGGTATTTCCCCGAGCAGGACCTGACGATCGCTGTCCTGATCAACACGGCGGGCCCGGTGTCGCCCTCAGCCGTGGCAGATGAGATCGAGGACGCGGTCCTCGGCCCGGAGGCCCCCATCATCGAGCGCTCCTACTCCGGCGACCTGTCCCGGTTCACAGGCACGTATCGCGGGGCGGCACGCGGGCAGCGACTCACCCTGAACGTCGGCGTGTCAGACGGGGTGCTGACCATCAAACAGGGGAACGCGGGGGAGGAACGGCCGATCCGCTGGCTCGGCTCCAACACCTTCGCGCGCGGAAGCGCCCGCTACACGTTCGTGATGGAGGGCGACCGGGCGGACGTGCTTCAAGTGGATCAGGTCGGCGGGCTCTACGTCCTCGAACGAGTCGGCGGCTAGAGGCGCTGGAGGTCGCCGGACCGTGCCTGACTCCAGAGAATGCAGCGCGCGGGGCGCTCTCGTTGCTCGGTCCATCTGGGGATACAGTGTTCGGTGAACTCGAGCAGGGAGTAGACATGCGTTTCCAGCCGTTCGCGATCCGCCCCGGACCGTTCGTTGCGATCGCACTTCTCGTCGCGGCTTCGGTCCCGTCCGTGGCGGTGGCTCAGTCCAGCGTCCCGGAGGCGGGACCTCTCGTGGCGCTCGAAACGAGCACCATGCGCGACCTCGTCGAGCGCTACGCGGCCGACCGCGCGGGGCTCGCACGGCGTTGGACCGTCCCCTATTCGGAGACCCGTCGCGAGCGGTTTCGCGGCTTCTATTCCGGTTGGTCTCAGTCGATGAACAGCCTGCTGTACGAGGGACTCGGAGTCGAGGGTCAAATCGACTACCAGCTGATGCGGAACGAGCTCCGATACAGACAGACGCTCCTGGATCGCGAAGAGAAGCTGCAGCGCGAGATGGCGGCGTTTCTCCCGTTCACCAACACGATCGTCGAGCTGGAGGAGCGACGTCGGGATCGCCAACCCGTCGCGTCTGAAGAGGCCGCGCGGCAGCTGGCCGACATGCCTGGCGTCATCGCCGACGTACGGGCGGCGCTGACCGAGGAACAGCGCGCCGCGGAGGAGGCCGGAGGCGAGGGCCCCTCCAGGATCGTCGCTCTGCGTGCCGCCGAAACACTCGGGCAGATGACGCGCCGGCTCGAGAGCTGGTACGAGCACTACGCGGGATACGATCCGCTGTTCACCTGGTGGAACGAGGATCCGTACACACGGGCGAAGACGGCGCTCGAGGAGTACGCCGCGTTCCTGCGCGAGGAGATCGTCGGCGCCCGCCCCGGCGAGGACGAGCCGATCGTCGGCGACCCGATCGGCGCGGACGGCATGGCGGACGATCTCCGATACGAGATGATCGTCTACTCGCCGGAAGAGCTGATCGCGATCGCGGAGCGCGAGTTCGCGTGGTGCGAAGCCCGCATGCTCGAGGCGTCGCGCGACCTGGGATACGGCGAGGACTGGAAGGCCGCGCTGGAGCACGTGAAGACGCTCCACCGGGCTCCGGGTTCGCAGACAGCGCTGGTCCGCGAGCTGGCGAACGAAGCCGTGGCGTTCCTCGAAGTGCACGATCTGGTCACGGTGCCTCCCCTCGCGAATGAGATCTGGCGGATCGAGATGATGTCGCCGGAGCGGCAAAAAGTCGCGCCGTTCTTCCTCGGCGGAGAGACCATCCAGGTGGCGTTCCCGACCGACGAGATGGAGCACGACGACAAGTTGATGAGCATGCGGGGGAACAACGAGCACTTCTCCCGCGCGACAGTTCACCATGAGTTGATCCCCGGACACCATCTCCAGGGGTTCATGACGCAACGATACAACTCTCACCGCGGCGTCTTTTCGACCCCGTTCTGGGGTGAGGGCTGGGCCCTTTACATGGAGATGCTCCTGTGGGACCTCGGCTTCCCACAGACGCCCGAGGACCGGGTCGGGATGCTGTTCTGGAGGATGCACCGGGCCGCCCGGATCATCTTCTCCCTGAGCTTCCACCTCGAACGGATGAGCCCCCAGGAGGCGATCGACTTTCTCGTCGACCGGGTGGGGCACGAGCGGGCAAACGCGGAGGCCGAGGTCCGCCGCAGCTTCAACGGGTCCTACTCGCCGCTCTATCAGGTCGCGTACATGATCGGCGGACTGCAGATCCGGGCGCTGCACGAAGAGCTCGTCCAGTCCGGTCGGATGACGAACCGCGAGTTCCACGACACCATCCTGCAGGGAGGTCGGATGCCGATCGAGATGGTCCGGGCCCGTCTGCTGGGGCAGGCGCCCAACATGGACTTCGTGTCGAGCTGGCGGTTCTACGGAGACCCGCTGGACGGCGGTCCGTGAGGTCGAAGCCCCGGGTGGGACCCGGCCGGGCAGCGAGCCGCTACGGTCCGATCGCCCTCTGTCTGGTCGGGTTCGCGGCCTGTTCGGCGGAAGACGCGCCCGAGACGGACGAATACGCGGGGCCCCGCGCCGGGGCCGAAGAGTTCCGCGTACGGATCCAGACGTCGAAGGGCGTCTTCGTCATCGACGTTCACCCCGAATGGGCACCGCTCGGTTCCGGTCAGTTCCGGAATCTGGTGACCAGCGGATACTACGATGACGCTCGTTTCCACCGGGTCGTGCCCGATTTCATCGTCCAGTGGGGACTCGCCGGGGATCCGAGGACGACGGCGGGGCGGATCCTCACGACGATCCCCGACGACCCGGTCGTCGCGTCCAACACCCGGGGTCGCGTGGCCTTCGCGTTCACCGAGCCCGGAACCCGAAGCACACAGGTCTTCATCAGTCTGGTCGACAATTCCCGGCTCGACGAACAGGGGTTCGCGCCATTCGGCGAGGTGGTGGAGGGCATGGACGTCGTCGTCGCGCTGTATTCGGGATACGGGGAGGAGTCCGGCGGCGGATTGCGCCGCGGCGATCAGAGGCGGATCGTCGCCGAAGGGAACGCCTACCTGGACGCGGAGTTCCCGCTGCTCGACCGTCTGATCTCGGCGACCGTAGAACGCAACCAGTAACCCGGAGACCACTCGTGGAGCGCATCGACACGACGGACGCCCCGCCCCCGCGCGGGCACTACTCGCAGGCGATCGTGCACAACGGGCTCGTGTTCGTATCGGGCCAGCTCCCGATCGACGGGGATGGCGAAATCATGAATCGCGCCCCCGCGGCGGATCAGGCTCGGGCGGTGATGCTGAACATCGAAAAGATCCTGCAGGCAGCCGGGAGCGGGCTCGACCGCCTGTTGCAGGTCACGATCTACGTCACCGACATCGACTTCTGGCCCGAGGTGAACCAGGCGTATATCGAGGTCATGGGTGACAGTAAGCCGGCGCGCGCCGTGATCCCGGTCCGGGAGCTACACCACGGAGTCGTCCTCGAAGCACAGGCGATCGCCGCCACCTGATGGGCGGTGGCGACCTGGTGGCCTGATCGCGGGCGACGGCCCCGGGCTAGCCGAGGGTTCGGACCGCCGCCTTCTGCATGTCGCGTAGCTGCGAGATCCCCACGACGCCGAGCGCGAGCAGATCGTCGAGCTGGTCGCGGGAAAACGGCGCACCCTCGGCGGTCCCCTGAACCTCGACGAACCGGCCGTCATCCAGGCTGACCACGTTGAAGTCGACATCGGCGGCGGCGTCCTCCACGTACTCGAGGTCGAGACGGGGCTCCCCGTCCACGATCCCCACGCTGATGGCGGACACCCACTGCCTCAGCGGACTCCGATCGAGCGCGCCCTCCGCGACGAGCCGCTGAAAGGCGCACTCCAGCGCGACACACGCCCCCGAGATCGAAGCGGTTCGAGTACCGCCGTCCGCGACGAGCACGTCGCAATCCACCGTGATCGTCCTCTCGCCCAGCGCCGCGAGGTCGACCGCGGCGCGTAATGAGCGACCAATCAGGCGCTGTATCTCCTGCGTGCGACCCCGCGCACCCCTACGCTCACGACTCGTGCGGGTCGTCGTGGCTCGCGGCAGCATCGCGTACTCGGCGGTCACCCAGCCGCCCTTTCCTTCTCGGAACGGAGGAACTTCCTCAGCGACGCTGGCCGTGCAGAGCACCCGCGTCGCACCCATCGAAATGGTGCACGACCCTTCGGCGAAGGGTGCCGTATGAATCTCCATCGTGGTCGGACGCAGGGCGTCGAGCGGGCGTCCGGCGGGGCGTGCGGGCATCGAGGTCTTCCGGTCGTGGGAGGGGGCGGTGGTCGCGAGCACCAACTCTACCGACCCTCGCGGACTTCCGCGACGGACGACTATCATGGCAGGCATGTCACCGCTCGAATCCGTCGTCCGCTTCCTGGTCGCCATCGGCGTGGTCATCGCCGCAATCTCCAACTACCTCATCATCAACAAGCTGTGGAAGCGGAAGCACCTCAAGGATGTCGCCGAAAGCGTGTCCATCTCGGCGGCCCTCCTGGGCCTGTTCACGGCCATCCCGCTGCTGATCCAGGGTGCCGTCTACGACGAGACCCCCATGCCGGCGTTGAAGACGGGCATCGGAATCGTCACCGGAGTGATCTTCGTGATGATCGGTTCCGGCATGTGGGTGAAGGGCAATCGTGAGACGCCCTTCCGCCAGCTCCTGCTGCGCTCGCTTCGACTGGAGAAGAAGGAGTCCGCAGACCTCCTCAAGGCCATGAGCCGGCCGAAGGGTGCCGGCAAGATCATCGAGATCCTCGAGCTCATGGCGAAGCTGGACCGGCACGTCCACGAGAGCGAGATCGCGTTGCTGAAGCGGTTTGCCGAGGACTGGAAGATCGAGCCCCCGGACCTGCGCGTGGGCAGGGTCCTTGAAGACAGCACGCTGCTCGAGGTGCGCACGGCGGTCCAGGACTATCTCGCGCTATCGCCTCCGCACGAGCAGGCCGCTCACCTGCTCGACGTGTTGAACCTCTTCGTGAAGGCCGATGACGACGTTAGTCACGAGGAGCGCGTCGTCATCGAAGAGGTGAACGGGCTGATCCAGATGTACGTCGGCGGCGACACGATCGACCGACAGACGTACGAGGTGGTCATCGTTCCGCAGAGTGCCGAACAGTTCGAGGCGGTCGAAGCGATCATCCCGGGAGCATCGGTGAGCGAACGGCGCGGCGGCAAGGTGATCTCCGTGGGGACCTTCTTCTCGCACGACTACGCCGAAGCGGTGTGTCAGAAGTACATCGCCCTGGGTCTGTTCACCGCGCAGGTCGCCGGCTGAACAGGCCGGGTCAGCCCTCGGCGCCTTCCAGCATTTGCAGAGCGAGCCAGAGGTGCCGGTCGCCATGCGACAGCAGCACCTCGTACGCGCTGAATAGCGGGAGCTTGAGAGCTTTCAGATACGGCGATCGCATCTTCGCGCGATCCAGGTCCACGCCGCGCGCGCTGTCGAGGTTCTGAACCAGCTCCGACCGAACTTGCTCGAACCCCTGGACGACCTCTTCGTTCGTCAGCTCGGCGGCGGGGTGCAGCCGCTTCGGAGTCTTCATGCGCCGCTTCACAGGGGGCGCCATCGAGCGCGCGAACCAGTTCCCGATCTTTCCACCGCGGAACGGGCCCTCCGACGTTACGCCCCGGATGCGGGCTTCCCGAATGGTCGTGTCGATGACATCGAGATAGGGGCGGTCGGTCAGGGTGATATGCGCGATCTGCTCGCCTGGAGACCACCTCCCCTCCCACACCCGCTCGAGAAACCGGTCTGGGTGATCCAACGCGAGGGATCTCGCATCTTCGGACTGACGCTTCGCGCGGTCGATCATCTCATCGATTTGCCCGCTCATCGCGGCTTCTCCTACCATGGGACATGCCTACTCTGATCGAAGCACCCGCGATCGTCGAAGCCGCGGGCACCAGGCCGAAACGGATCGAGGAATACACCGGCCGCGTCCGCTCGGGTCACGAGACCGTGAGCGTCGCCCGCATGGTGTCCCCTCAGGGCTGGGTCGAGCCCGGCCAACGTCCCGACTTCGAGGAGATCACGGTCGTGCTGCGCGGCCTGCTTCACGTCGAGCACGAGGGCGGATCCCTCGATGTACGTGCCGGTCAGGCGGTCGTTACCGCGCCCGGCGAATGGGTCCGGTACAGCACTCCGGAACCGGAAGGCGCGGAGTACGTCGCCGTCTGCCTGCCAGCATTCTCGGTCGAAACGGTGAATCGGGACGTGGAGGGCTGACGGCGCTCGACGCTTCGCGCCTGCGACGTCAGGTCGGCGCCCCTGCCGCCTCTTGCCGGGTCAGCGTTTCTCCTTCAGAGCGGGCCACGACGGCCGCGGCGGTCAGGTCGCCCGTCACGTTCAGCGACGTGCGACACATGTCGAGGATACGGTCCACTCCGAGGATGAGCGCGATGCCGGCCGCCGGGTCCACAGTCGCCGGCAGGGCCTGCTCCAGGACCACGATCAGGATGATGATTCCCGCCGACGGCACACCCGCAGCTCCGATGGATGCGAGCGTCGCCGTTAGCACGATCGTGAACTGTGCGGTGAGGCTCAGGTCTCCCACGAGCACGGTCGCGATGAACATGGTTGCCACGGCCTGATAGAGCGCGGTCCCATCCATGTTGATCGTCGCGCCCAGGGGCAGCACGAAACTCGACACCTCGTTGCTGATACCGATTTCCTCCTCGGCCGTCTCGATCGTCAGCGGTAGGGTGGCGTTCGAGCTGGATGTCGAGAATGCGACGAGCTGCACCGCGCGAATCTTCCGCAGGAACTGGAACGGGTTGAGCTTCGCGAGAAAGCGAAGTGCGGCGGTGTACGTGATGAGCATGTGGAGGGTCAGGCCGAGCACCACGACGAGACTGTAGACGAGAAGCCCGCCGAGCACCTCGGCGCCGAACTCGGCAATGACCGCCCCGATCAACGCGAAGACCGCGTAGGGCGCGAGCGTCATGATCCAGTGGATCATGATCATGGCCGCCTGGTTCACTCCCTCGAAGAACCCGAGGACCGGATCGCGCTTGGCTGCTGTCACACCCGAGAGCGCCGCCCCGAAGAAGATCGAGAAGAAGAGGATCGAGAGCATGTCGAAGTTTGCGAGGGCCTGGACGAAGTTGCGGGGGATGATGCCCCGCAGCACCTCGACCAGCCCGGGCGCCTGCTCCGCCAGCTCGACTCGGCTCTGGCCCTCGGCCAGGTACTGGCCGCGCAGCCCCTCGAGGGCCTCGGCGCTCATGCCCGCGTCGCCGCGCAGGAAGATGTTCGACAGAACGAGCCCGATCGTGACCGCGACGGCCGTGGTCACGAGGTAGTACGCGACGGTCTTGCCGCCGATCCGGCCGACCTTCGTGATGTCGCCGAGGCTCGCCGTACCGACGATCAGGCTCGCGACGACGAGCGGGATGACGACCATCGTGATGAGGTCGATCCACGCGTCACCGAACTGGCGGATTCCGACCAGGAACGCGACGAGCCACCCGAAATCAAGGAGGTTTGCTACGAGTCCGACGGCGACGCCCAGGATCAGGGCGATCATGATCTTGGTATACAGTTGCATCGGGACTCGTTTCGACGGGGACTCGCGTCTCGAGGGGCTGCGCGAACGACACAATGTGCGGTCCGTCGCGCGAGGTGGCCAGCGGGCCGCTACCTCGTGTCGCTGTTGTCCGCCCGCATCTCCCGATACAACCAGGCGCGAGCCGCCGCCCAGTCGCGTTTCACCGTGGCGGGCGAAATATCTAGCGCCTCGGCCGTTTCCGCGACGCCGTAGCCGGCGAAGAAGAGGCACTCCACTACGCCGGCCTGTCGTGCGCTGAGCTCCGCGAGCTTCTCGAGCGCCGCATTGAGGGTCAGGAGATCGTCCAGCGCGTCATCCGCGACCAGGTCGTGGTCTCGGAGGGTGACTGGGGTCGCGCCACCCCCGCGCTTCGCCGCGCTCTTCTTCTCGGCGTAGTTGATCAGTATCTGCCGCATCGCCGTGGCTGCCACCGCGAAAAAGTGCCCCCTGCTTTCGTATCCCGCGTCGGGGCGGGCCGCGATCTTGAGATATGCCTCGTGGACGAGTGCCGTCGTGTCCATCGTGTCGTCGCCACGCCAGCCGCGTCGTCGCTGCTTCGCGATATCTCGCAGACGGGGGTATACGGAGGCGAAGAGCTCTTCGTTCGCCTCCATGTCGCCCCCCCGGGCGGCGTCCAGCATTCGCGTGATGTCGGTCGCGTCCATGCGGCCAATGATCGGTGCGAGGCTGGAGGCACGCCAGCGCTGGCCAGCGAAGACGTGGGGTTCGATCTTCACAGCCGATCGGCCCGCGCGTTCAAGGCCGTGATCGATCGACACGACAACGACGATTCGAGGGATGGGGCGATGGAATCGAGAACGGAGATGGCGACGCTGGCGGGCGGGTGTTTCTGGTGTCTGGAGGCGGTCTACGAGCTGCTTTCCGGCGTCGAGTCCGTGAAGTCGGGCTACATGGGCGGGCACGTCGATGGTCCGACGTACGAACAGGTGTGCACCGGGGGCACCGGACACGCCGAGGTGCTGCAGGTGGCTTACGACCCCGCGATCATCTCTTTCCCAGACATCCTGGACGTGTTCTTCACGATCCACGACCCGACCACGAAGAACCGGCAGGGGGCGGACGTGGGCTCGCAGTACCGCTCCGCGATCTTTTACCACGACGAGCAGCAGCGCATGGACGCCTACACCAAGATCGCCGAGGTGGGGCGGGAGGGGATCTGGAACGATCCGATCGTGACTGAGCTCGCGCCGCTCGGCGAGTTCTACCCCGCCGAGACGGTTCACGACGAGTACTTCCGGAACAATCCGAACCAGCCGTACTGCCAGGCGGTCGTCGCGCCGAAAGTGGCGAAGTTCCGCAAGCAGCACCTCGATCGTCTCCGGGCCCCGGCGGGCTAGAGCGGTCATGCCCGTCACGTCGTTCGGCCGGTAGCCGAGCCGGACTCGCGCGACTCTCCGACTGCGTCTTGCCTTCACCGACCGTGGACCGCGCGGCACGCTACCCTCTCGGGGCCGGGATCAGGCTGGATGCCCTCGCGTCGGACCCGTATCCGGCGCTGGCGGAGCTTCGACGGCAGGAGCCCGTCAGCTGGGTGCCCGAGACCGGAATGTGGTTCGTCACGCGGCGCGACGATGTCCTCACCGTTCTGCGGGATCCGGAGACTTTTACCACGGACACGCCGGAATCCACGATCCGGGACATCTTCGGCGCCCACATGATGACGACCGAGGGCGCCACGCAGCTCCGCTACAAGAAGAAATGCATGCCGCCGTTTCAGGTGCGCAGGCTCGAGGAGGAAGCGCTCTCCGGGCTCGAGCGTGAGGTGGCGCGTCTCGTCAACGGCTTCGATTCCGGGGGGGAGGCGGAGCTCTGCCGCGTCCTCGCGCGTCCGATCGCGCTCCACTCGGTGCTCTCGCGACTCGGCCTCCCGCTCGATCAGACCGCACGCGTGAACGAATGGTACGAGCACTTCGCGCGCGCTCTCGCGAACTTCCAGGGCGACCCCGGGCTGCGCGCGGCGGGGAAGGCGGCCGCCGCCCAGTTTCGCCGGGCGCTGCAGCCGATCCTGGATGACCTGTCGCGCTCCCCGGATCGATCGCTCCTGAGCGATCTGGTTTGCGATCACGCCGACCCGCTGACTCGGGAGGAGATCGAGTCGAACGCGCTGATCATCCTGTTCGGCGGAATCGAGACGACCGAGTCGATGATCGCCAACGCCATATGGGCGCTGCTGGCGCACCCCTCGGAATGGGGTCGGATCAAGGACGGCCGCGTTCGGGTCGACGAGGCGATCGAGGAGACGCTGCGATGGGAACCCGCGGTCCAGTCGGCCACGCGACACGCCACGCGACGAGTGACGCTGCGGGGCGCCGTCATCGAGGACGGAGAGGCCGTGCAGTGCATGCTAGGGGCCGCGAACCGCGACCCCGCCCATTTTTCCGATCCAGACCGCTTCGACATTCGCAGGCCGGATGCCGGCGACCACCTCGCGTTCGCGATCGGACGCCATTTCTGTCTCGGGGCCTCGCTGGCCCGGCTCGAGACCAGGGTCGCGATCGAGGCCCTGGTCGATCGTCTGCCGGGTCTTCACCTGGACCCGGATCGCGAGACGTCTCCGCACGGCTATGAGTTCAGGAAGCCGGAGACGCTCTGGGTCCGGTGGTGAACACGGGTCGCCCGCCGCTCATCGGTCGTGCTGGTGGTGCTCCGCTTCCTCGTAGTGTCGTCTGAGCAGATCGTCGCCGAAGTCGTTCTCGGGGTCGCGCCAGACCGTGTGCACATGGTTCGCTCCGCCCTGGACGTTGTCGTACTCGATCAGGATCGTCGGGCCGTGGATCCGGAAGTAGTGTCCCTCGCCGGGGCCCAGGCTCCCGGCCCAGGCGAAGTGGAGCCGGTCGAGCCCCGCCTCCTGGATCCGTCCCATCTCGAACCGGGCGACCTCGCTGTCGACGTTCAGGACGTACTCGGCGAGCAGGCGCAGGAGCGCGCCCTGGGCGCCCGCGCTCATCTCCGACACGGGGATCCCTTCGAACGCGTCGAGCTCGACGGCCCGGGCGTTGCCCGTCACGATGTCGCTCGGAGCTTCATCCGCGATCGTCGCACGGCTCAACTCGTCGGCGCTCAACGCGGCGAGCACTTCGCGCACGTGCGCCTCTTCGGCGCCCATCAGCTTCATCCCCGATGACGGGCCTTCCGGGACGACGTGTGGGTTCGACCCCATGAAGGCGGGCGTCACCGATGGGAACTCGCCCGGTGCGGCCGTGAAGTTGAGCGACAGGTGGTGGCCCTCGTATCGCCAGGCCCACGGCGAATCGACGGAGGGCGAACCGAAGATCGACACGTAGTAGCCCTCGGGGTCGCGGCGTTCGGGACGGCCCTCGATCGCTCCCAGAATGCCCTCGAGCTGCATGACGCCGGTCGCCTTCAGATAGCCCTGGGAACTGAGGATGCTGTGGAGCAGGCCATGGGCGGCCGCGCGCTGCCCGTCCGTCATGTCCTTGAGCGGCATGCCCTCGCGCTCGCGCGGCACGAAGTGCCAGTCGAAGCGGGCGTCGTCCTCGAGCGACCAGGTCCCGCGGTCCCGGCCGGCCGCGTCGAGCGTACCTAGATAGGCGCCCGCCGCCTCGCTCATCTCGTGGGGAAGCTCGGCCGAGGCGGGCGCCGAGCGGTCGACACCGCTCCGCGCGATCCCGCTCGCCGCGACCGCGCACACGGCGGCTCCGGCGATGATCAGCGTGCGTGCGAAACGACGCGTCTCGCCGTCGAGTGATCGGTAGCTTCGTGACATGTCGACGCTCCCCGGGAGCGACCGGCGTACGAGCGGACTCCGCCTAGCAGGCGGTGCCGCAGTGCGCGTCCACCAGTCGGGTGAGTATGCCCATGTAGTCCCCCCACCCCGTCTGGTTCGTCGGCACCGTCTTGTGCGCAACGACCATGTCCAGCTGTGGCAGAATCGTGATGTACTGCCCGTACGCCCCGCGCCCGCTGTATGCCCCCTCGAAGGCGCCTGATGCGTTGGGTCCATCCCAGACCCACCACATGTATCCGTACCCGAAATCCTGGCCCCGCATCCCTGCCGGGTTCATCTCCCCGACGGGCGTGACCAGGCTGTGAACCTCTCGGGCCCACTCGGCCGGGATCACCTGCTCGCCGTTCCAGTTCCCGTCGCGGAGCATCAGATACCCGATTCGCGCCATGTCGCGGGTCGAGAGGACCATGTGGTACGCCAGGTTTCGGGACCTCGAGGTATCCCCGGACTTCCGATGGATCGAGCGATCCCAGTCCTGGAAACCGAGCGGTTCCGCCAGGTCGCTCCCGAGCGCGTCGTAGATGTTCCGCTCGGTGAGTTGCTCGAACACCGCCCCGGCCGCGTTGAAATCCCAGTTGCTGTAGAGGTAGTACGTGCCGGGCTCCTGAGATCCTCGAGGCGGGGCGTCGGCGAGATTGTCGCCCGGGTTCGACGCCGGGTGATAGATCCCGGAACGCGCCGTGATGAGGTCGTAGACGGTGGCGCGCATCTCGATGGGGAGGAGACCCTGGACGTCGTCCATCCCCATCTCCTCGAGCGTGAGGTCGAGGTCGATGGTCCCGTCCTGGACGTAGTTCCCGTAGAGCACGGCGAGGATGCTCTTTCGCACGGAAGCGAGGTAGCTGAGCGAGTCGACCGGACCGTGCTCGAAGACGACGCGGCCACCGACCACGGCCATCACCGCGCTAGTGCTGATGGTCTCGATGTAGTCGTGCAGCCGGTCGAAGTCCTCGCCGGAGAATCCCGCGTCCTCGGGCGCGACGCGTTCCCACCCCCCGTTCGGGAACGCGGGTCCGAGGCTGACACGCTCGGCAGGCATCGGCGTGGGGTTCGGGTTCTGCGGGCCGGTCTCGACGGTGGCCTGACGGGCGCACGCGAAGAGCGTAATTGTGGCAACCGTCAGGAGTGCGAAGTTGCGAGCTGTCGTCGGTTTCATGCGTTCGCCACCCGTGAAAGTCATCTGTCGCGCCTGGCGGAGGCACCCGAGCCCCGCCCCGCGAGGACCTCGACCAGCGGAGTCCCCGTCGCCCCGGATGGCACTCCGGTCCCGACGAAGCGCGCCAGCGTCGGAGCGAGGTCGATCGTGTGAACTCTTCTGTGAACCGTACGCGCCGGAACGCCGGGTCCACTGAAGATAAGCGGGACGAACGTGTCGTACCGCCAGGGCGAGCCATGATGGCTCGCGACCGTCAGTCCGTCGAAGTCGTTGATGAACCAGTGCGGCTCGAAGACAACGAACACATCTCCCGAGCGCGTGGGGTTGAAGTTGTTCATCACCGACCGGGTGAGCGGCATCTCGGCTACCGCGCCCCTCCGGAGTGCCGTGCTGGACAAGGCGAGCGCGACGCCCGGGAACTTCATGAGCTCTTCGGCAATCGCCTCCTCGACCTCCACCCGCTCGAGCCCGCTGGTGTCCACGACGTCGTTGTCCAGATAGACGTAGGGATGGGCGTACGTCTCGATCAGCGCCTCGCCGACTCCGAATCGCTCCTCGAGAGCGGCGATCGCGGGTGCGCGATCCCATTCATCCGGCTCCACGTACCCGGCCGGCACCCCGAGTTCGGCGAGGTAGCCCGGGACCTCCGGCCCCCCGTGGTCCGACGAGAGGACGATCAGCGTGCGATCCAGCCCAACGTGCTCGTCCACGAAGGCGAAGAGGTCAGCGAGTACGCCGTCCAGATGGAGAAGGTTGACCTCGCTCTCCAGGCTCGAGGGCCCGAAGAGGTGCCCCACGTAGTCGGTCGACGAGAAACTGACGCCGAGGTAGTCCGTCACCTCGTCCGTTCCCAGCTGCTCGGCCACGATGAGCGCCTTCGTGAAGTCGAGGGTCAACGCGTCCCCCGCCGGGCTCGTGGTCAGGAGCGTGCTGAAGTAGCGACCGACCGCCGGCCCGTAGTCGTGGGGAAACGTACGTCCGAATCCCGCGAGATCGGTCTCCCACTCCCGATCATCCTCGTCCCCGAATAGAAAGGTCGACCGATCCGCGGGGAGGTTCCACGTCGTGCCCCCGTAGGAGGCGGGCAGGCCGCGGGCGTTCCAGTCGTCCACCCACCGTGGGTAGGCGTCGTAGTAGTAGGTACTCGTCACGAACTCGCCGCTCGCCTTCGAGAACCAGAACGCCTTCCCGGCGTGCCCGGCCATGGACACGGCTCCACGGTCCTTGATCGAGACCCCGAAAATTCTCGCCCGCCCCGCGGTACGGATCGCGAGCTCATCGCTGAACGTGGAGACCAGGATCGAGGCCGGAGAGCGTCCTTCGGACCGGGCGGCCCGCTGGGTCGGGTCGATCTCCGTCTCGGCATCGACGTCTGCGCCGGCGGACACGAGGCGGTAGCGAGGGTCCTCGATGTTGTAGGTCGTGAAGCCGGTTTCGTGATCGAACCAGACGTTGCCGATCATGCCGTGTGCCGCCGGGTGCGCGCCGGTCGCCAACGTCGTGTGTCCCACGATGGTCTCAGTATTGGCGTGGGCGTGGTGTCCGTCCGTGTATACCGTTCCGTTCTCCAGCAGAAGGCGAAAACCGCTGTCTCCGAACCGATCGAGGTACCGCAGCGGCAGATCGCCCCTCAACTGGTCGACCGTGATCTGGAGGACGAGGCGGACGGGCTCGGCGGTCTGCGCGACGGCCCCGCACGGTAGCGCCAAGGCCAGTCCCAGGATCGCTGCCCGGCCGTGTGTCATGCTCGTCTCCGTCTGGTGAAGTGGCCCGCGCCAGTATCGGGCATGGCCCCGCCGACGGCCAGCGGGCAGGCCGCTACCAGCCAGCCCCGGCCGCTAATAGCTTTCCCGTCTGTCTTGAACCGGAGGAGCCGTAGATGAAGCCGTTACCGGGAGACCCCCGTGCCCGACCTGCCCTCGTTTTCGCAATCGCTTCGATGACCGCCGCCGGCTGCACTACCGACGCCGGAGCGCCGGTCGACTTCGCTTCGATAGAGGCGCCCACCGCGAACGTCGTCCCGCGGCAGCTCGAAACGCACGGCCACATCCGCGTCGACAACTACTACTGGCTGAACGACCGCGAAGACCCGGAGGTCATCTCGTACCTGGAGGCGGAGAACGCCTACACCGAAACGATGATGGCCCACACGGCGGATCTCCGTGGCGAGCTGTTCGACGAGATCAAGGGTCGTGACAAGCAGACGGACCTGTCGGTCCCGGTCTTCCGAAACGGCTACTTCTACTACTCGCGCACCGAGGACGGGAAGGACTACTCGATCCGGGCCCGCAAGGAGGGCTCGCTCGACGCGCCGGAAGAGATCCTCATCGACGAGAATGTCAGAGCGGACGGGAAGTCGTTCTACCGACTCGCCGCGTCGAGTGTCAGCTCCGGAAACGACCTCCTGGCGTTCGCCGAGGACGAAGTCGGGCGCAACCTCTTCACCCTCCGCTTCAAGAACCTCGAGACCGGCGAGATCTTCGACGAGGAGATCCCGGGAATCTCGGGGAACGTCGTCTGGGCCGAGGACAACAGGACGGTCTTCTACTCGAAGCGCGATCCGCAGACCCTGCGCTCGTACCAGGTCTACCGGCACGAGTTGGGCACGGACCCCTCGGCAGACGTGCTCGTCTTCCAGGAGGATGACGAGGAGTTCTCGAGCTTCGTCCGGAAGACCAGGTCGCGGGACTACGTCGTCATCGGTTCCTCACACACGCTGACGAACGAGTACCGGTACCTCGATTCGCGGAATCCCACTGGAGACTTCACGGTCTTCCTGCCCCGCGAGGAGGGGCACGAGCACTCGATGGACCACTTTGGCGACCACTTCTATATCTCCACGAACACCGGCGGTGCGTCGAACTTCAAGCTCATGCGGACGCCGGTGACCGCGACGGGCATGGAGAGCTGGGAAGAGGTGATCGGGCACCGGGGCGACGTCCTGCTCCAGGGCTTCACTCCGTTCGAGGATCACCTGGTCGTCAACGAGCGCAGCGCAGGCTTGATGAACATCCGCGTGATCCCCTGGGACGGTTCGGGAGAGCACTACATCGAGTTCGACGACCCGGCCTATCTGGCGTACACGACGGGCAACCCGGAGATGGGGACGACGACCCTGCGTTTCGGCTACACGTCGCCGGCCGTGCCGCGCACGATCTACGACTACGATATGAACACGCGCGAGCGGACGCTTCTCAAACAGGACGAGGTGCTCGGCGAGTTCGACTCGGGCGCCTACGTGGTCGAGCGTGTGATGGCGCCGGCGCGTGACGGCGTCGAGGTCCCCGTCTCGATCGTCTATCGCGACGGGGTCGAGAAGGACGGGTCCAACCCGACGCTCCTCTACGCCTACGGCTCGTACGGGTCGTCGATGGACGCGACGTTCTCGTCTTCGCGTTTGAGTCTCCTGGACCGCGGCTTCGTCTACGCGATCGCGCACATTCGCGGAGGCCAGGAGATGGGCCGGCAGTGGTACGAAGACGGGAAGATGTTCAACAAGATCAACACCTTCACCGACTTCATAGACGTCGCGGAATTCCTGATCGAACAGGGTTACACGACGCCGGAGCGGCTCTTCGCGAAGGGCGGAAGCGCCGGCGGCCTGTTGATGGGCGCGGTGACGAACATGCGTCCGGACCTGTTCCGCGGGGTGATCGCCAACGTGCCGTTCGTCGATGTCGTCACCACGATGCTCGACGAGTCGATCCCGCTCACGACGTTCGAGTTCGACGAGTGGGGGAATCCGGACGATCTCGAGTCGTACAACTACATGCTCTCGTATTCGCCGTACGATCAGGTCGAGGCGAAGGACTACCCGAACCTGCTCGTGACGACAGGTCTCCACGACTCGCAGGTGCAGTACTGGGAGCCGGCGAAGTGGGTCGCGAAGCTCCGGTCGCTCAAGACCGACGACAATCGGTTGCTGCTCAAGACCCACATGGACGCGGGTCACGGAGGCGGGTCAGGGCGCGATCGGCGATACGAGGAGACGGCGTTCGAGTTCGCGTTCATGCTCGACCTGCTGGAGTCCGGCGCCGAGCAGGGCCAGTAGTTGCCCTCGAGCGGACAGGCGTGGGAGACACTGGGGACGGTCGGCCCCGCAGATCTCGTCGACGCGCGGCTCGAGCTGCACTGGGCGCTCCAGGTGGCGGATGCGGTCGGGCGCTCCCTCTTCGCGCCCGAGCCGGACGGGAGCCAGATCTCGTTCAGTTGGTACGACCCGGCCGGTGCGCTCGTATCGGGAGCGATGGCGGACGGATCCAGGGTGGGCCTCGCACTCGCCTCGTTGGAGCTGATCATCATCGGCCTATCGGGTGAGGTCGAGGAGCGATTCAGTCTCGCCGGGCACACCATGCACGACGCGACCTCCTGGGTCCATGACCGGGTTGCCAACCGGCTAGGTCAGATGCCGGGGTGGACCGACCACAAGCCAGACGTACCCGACGCGCCGGTCGGTCGTGGCGAGCCGTTCGGCCGCGCGACGGACCGCCACGCGGAGCTGGCCTGTTGGTACGGCAATGCGTCGCGGCTTCTCGAGGCGATCCGGGCCACCGATCCGCGTGCCGCTCCTGTCCGCGCATGGCCGCACCATTTCGACATCGCGACCTTCATCAACCTGGACCCGCATGTCGCCCAGTACGAAGGCCGCTCGATCAACGTCGGCTGGTCGCCCGGCGATGCCACGTATCCGGCGCCGTACTTCTACGTCGTCCCCCACCCGGAGCCCGTCGCGAGCGATTTGCCCGGGCTGGAGGCCGGCAGGTGGCACATAGAGGGCTGGATCGGGGCCGTTCTGACCGCGGAGGACACGCTGGGTCACACCGACCCTGCGGATGTCGCGGCGGCTTTCAACCGCGAGGCCATCGCGTCGCTACGAGCGGCATTGGGCGACGGTCGAGAGAGG
>Ga0224508_10001265_pt1 | contig 22921 bp, 17 predicted proteins | sample SF_Jan12_sed_USG_4_FD_170157 | JGI IMG/M metagenome (GOLD analysis project Ga0224508, IMG submission 170157) | Sediment microbial communities from San Francisco Bay, California, United States - SF_Jan12_sed_USGS_21 | ecosystem: Environmental > Aquatic > Marine > Sediment | place: USA... | reverse complement strand
AGCTACAACCACCATGCTTTCGGGAGCCTGCGCCCCCGGAAGGATTCGAACCTCCGACCAAGAGCTTAGAAGGCTCCTGCTCTGTCCACTGAGCTACGGGGGCGAACCGCACCGAGCGGGTGAAGGGAATCGAACCCTCATAGCCAGCTTGGAAGGCTGGAGCTCTACCATTGAGCTACACCCGCGGATCGGGCAACAGGATAACGCCGGAGGGGCCAACCGCCGGCTATCGCTATCGCGTGGGAGTTGTGTCACACCCAGCCTGCACAATCAAGGGGTGTCAGAGCTAAAGACCTGCCCGAGATGCGCACTCGACCTTCCTACCGAGGACTTCAACTTTCGGGATCGGGCCCATGCGAAGCTGCAGTCCTATTGTCGAGCATGCTCGAACACAGCATGGCGGTCGTGGTACTCCCAAGCATCGAATCGCCAGTCACATCGACAGCTCGTCTCAAAACGCCGACAAAGACGGATCGCCCGGCACCGCCAAATAGTCGCAAGTGCCAAATCGGTTCCATGCGCAGACTGCAGTGGCCGGTTCCCGACTTGCGTTATGGACTTCGACCACCTCGACGACAAGACCGGAGACATCTCGCGAATGATGTACTCCGCCGGCACTGACGCGCTACTGAGCGAGATCGCCAAGTGTGAGGTCGTGTGCGCGAACTGCCACAGAGTCCGCACTCAAAGGCGATCGCGAGGGCCGTGAGAGGGCTATGGGGCTGGTCGCGCGACAGACAATCCGGTCGGGGAACGTACAATGCCTGCCGACGGGCTGTGGCGCAGTTTGGTAGCGCACTGCGTTTGGGACGCAGGGGTCGTCGGTTCAAGTCCGACCAGCCCGACCACCTTTCACCCCTCCCTTTGGGGGTGGGGTGAAAACGCGTTCCTGTGCTCTCGCTTTCACTCACTATCGTCCCCCAATGACATTCACCATCCCCGACACACCTTTCGGCGAACGAGTCCGTCGCCGCCTCGACGAGGAAGTCGTCGGATGGCTCACCACGGTCAGCCCCGACGGGACGCCCCGGCCATCGCCGGTGTGGTTCCTGTGGGAGGGCGAGTCGATGCTCATCTACTCCAAGGACGGGACCTCGCGGACCCGCAACCTGGCCCGCGATTCTTCGGTCTCGTTCAACTTCGACGGGAATGGGACCGGTGGAGATATCGTCGTCCTCGAGGGAACCGCCGTGGTCTCGGAGGACCCGCCGTCAACCGAGATTTCGGCCTATCAGACGAAGTACGCCGAAGAAATCCCCAATATCGGGATGACACCGGGAGAGTTCGCCATTGGCTACCCGGTGCCCATCAGATTCACCCCAGAACGTCTACGCGGCTTCTAGCTGTTGTGATGGACTTCCTGGCCGAACACGGTCTCAGGTCCGTCCGGACCGGCCTCGTAGTAGAGCGAGTAGTGCTTGACGACCGGCGTCTGATCACAATGAGCATTTACGCGAGCCAGTAGCTCATCGCCGAGGCCCTTCTCTTTGAAGGCTTTGGCACGCTCGACGGTCGCAAACTGGGTGACTGCCGTAACCCGACAGGCATTCTCATCGTCGACCATCACCATGTGCTGTTCCGGGCCGTTTTCGTCCCGCAAGGCCAAGCGCTCCCAAGTCTGCATGGCCGACGTGAACGATTGCATCTCACCCTGGGTGACCAGAAACTCTGCTACCTCGATGTGCTTCATGACTCCAACTTAGCGAATCGGGCCGCGCTGGGGAGAGAAGCCGTCAGGGACTCATCCGGTTCGGTAGAGTCCTCCTGCGGCTCGCCCGGGGAGGGCGACCGATGGTTTCGGCCTTGCTGTGCTGGCAAGGCCGAAGCGCCGCAGAACGAGCTGGTATCGAAGGGGAGGAATACTCATGATCTCACGAAAAGTGATGGTGACGCTGGTCACGCTTATTGGCCTAATTGGCCTGTTATTGGTAAACGTCGGAGGAGCTTCCGGCCTTCACACCGTGGCGGAAGAGCCAATCTTGAGGCTGCACCTCGACACCGACGCCGACAGCGACGGCGACACCGACTATTTCAAGCACGGGGACACGAAACAGCCGCTCGACGCGAGCCAGTGCTTGGTGGACGGCTCGAGTCAGACCGGCCCACTCGTTTCGTTCCCAGGCACCACCAAGTTGGGACTTAGCTTCGACTCTCTCGGAGTGCGCTCAAAGGGTCCCGGTCGCTCGTGCGGTCGGGTCGACGGGAATGAGTCTTTCTCGATCTCGATCAACAACGCGTCTGGTGACATTCTCGACGGCCTCAACTTCGACCGGATGGAGTTGGACATCGAGGCAAAGCAAGACGCCTGGGTTCTCGCAACGGCAAAGCTGGGAGGCGACCCAATCGGCACCTTCGAACTGCGCAGCGGCGGAAGCGTGGTTGCGGGCGACGGCACCGACCCCAATCCCAGTACCCCCTGGTTAGCGGTCTCAACCTCGGCAGCGCCCGTCGCGAACTGCCTTGACCGTTCGGACTCCGGCTCCGACAACGGAGCCAACGACAATTGCCGCTGGGTGGTTGACCCCGATGTCCCGTTTGATACCGTCACCTTTGAGGCGATGGCCGGTGAGTTTGGGCTGGAGGGAGGAGAGGACGGTACACTGCCGGCCACTGCGGGTGAGAACTCTGACTCTTTGTTCTACCTCACCGATGTTGGCGTGCTGAACTGCGGTGATACGGTCACAACTGATGACCTGGGGGATCCCGCGGTCAGCGTCACGAGGAAGTTCCAGGACGGCTGCAAGCTGAAGGAGTTCTTGCTCTCTTCTTCTGCCACTCTTCCGATCGCGGGCGCCCAATCGTTCACCTTTGTCCCGTCCGGCGGGGAGGTGGGACAAGCCGGTGCCACCTATGACCTCACGGTGATTTGGGTGCCCGAAACTGCTCAGAATCCTGTTCCTGCGACTCAGATGGATTTCAACAGCGACGGAGACACCCTGGACGCCTTGGAAGGGGATCTGGTGTGGTGCGAGGGCACGACGGACGCTCCGGTCTTACCCCAGGTCGAGGTGACACCTGAAGTGTTCGAAACGATACCGTGGTGTCTGGTCAAACAACTCACCGAAATCGTTGGCGGGGGCCAAATGCAGGTGACCGAGTACCTCTTCGGGACGGAGGACCCGAGCGGGTTCCGGTAAGCGAACCGCCTAGACGGTGACGGGTTGACGACCGACCCCGAGGCGGTCCAGGAGGGCTTTGGCTTCCTGCGCCGCCTCGGCGTCGGAGGGATCAATCTCTGATTTGAGCCTGAGTAGGAGGCCTTGCTCGTAGGCCAAGTCGCGTTCGCGGGCTTCGGCCAGACCGGCTTCAAGGGCATCCATCGCCTCGTCTTCCCGGTTGAGCGCCGCGAGGACAGCCCCACGAACTCGGGCAACAACAGCGCCCTGCCACACGAAATCCCCACCGTCGGCCGGGGCGGATTCGTTCAAGATCTTCAGTGCTCCCTGAGCATCTCCCTGGGCAAGCATGCACTCGGCGAGGAACGTCGCCGCGTCAGTTGCCGACATGCTCGTGATACCCATCGAACGGGCTTGGTCCAAGGCCTCTTGCAGCACAGCTTCCGCTTCCTCCAACCGGCTCAGCCCGGTGAGGGCCCTGCCGAGTTGAATCGAACCAAATGCCACCCCGTCGAGGAAGTCGGATGCCTGCAAGACTCGGATGGAGTCCCGCAACAGCGGCTCAGCCTCATCGAAGCGTTCCTGGTTGACCAACACCTCGCCGATGTTGGATGCGCCGTGGGCGGCATGGACGGCATTGCCGGCCCGTCGGAAGGCCTCACGCCCTTCCTCATACAGCCGGACTGCTTCGTCCCACCGGCCATCAAAATAGGCCGCGAAACCTTCATTTGAGATCACGATGGCCTGGGCCCCCAGGTCACCAAGTTCTTTGTAGATCGCCAGCGCCTTCTCGCCGTAGACCGCCTCGTCAGGGCGGCCGAGGAACAAGTTTGCCCAGTCGATGCGGACGTAAGCCGATGCCAGAGCCTCCCGGTTACCTGAGGCTTCTGCCACTGCTGCTGCCTCCGTCGCCACCCGCAACGCGTCCTCAGGCTTCTCTTGTGCCTGGTGCACCTGGGCCCGTGTGGCCAGCAGTTGAGCTCGTACGGCGGCAGTGGATGCTGAGTCCACGCCATCGAGTAAGTTCTCAGCAGTGGTCAGCTCACGAAGTGCTTGGGAATAGGCGCCACTGCGTTCACGGGCTCGCGCCCGCTTGTAGAGAGTCTGCGCCTTGCGAACCGGATCGTCCCTAACGAGGCGAGATGCCTTGGTGTACGCCTCGAGCGAAGCCTCGAACAGGCCCGAATCCTCCCGGGCATCTCCCAAACGGGTCCACACGTCGGCGACATCTCCGGGAAGGAGTCCTTTGAGGCCGCGGGCAGCACGCAGGGCTCTCTCATATCCTTCGGCGGCCTCGACGTTGGCGTACACGGCCCGCGCCCGATCTCCGGCTATGCAGCCGTAAAGCCATGCTTTCTCGTGTACACCTGCCAGCTCGAAGTGCAGCGCCAACATGTCGGCGACGGTTTCCACGTTTTCGCCCGCCTCCGCCTCTGCCACCACCCCCGCCCGGCCATGCAGTTCGGCCCGTTTCCGGAACGAGAGGCTTCCATAGGCGACATCACGGAGCAGAGCATGGCGGAACTGCAGCCGGTCATCGCCTACTCGGTCAAGAAAGCCAAGCAACTGGCTCTCCCCCGCCGAGTCGAGCTCCACTTGCTCCTCGGCGAGCAGTTGATTGAGGCTGGCAATCCGGAAACTACGACCCAGAACGCTCGCATATCGCAGGAGTCGGCGGGGAAGCGGCGACAACGCGTCGATCTGGGTTGCCACCACCGCATCGAGTGAATCCGGCAGCGCGTCCACCCCGCCTGCCTCGCGCGCTGCCCCGATGATTTCTTGGAGAAACAGAGGAAGGCCACCGGTCCGGGCGATAATCGCGTCAATGTCGTGTGGTCGCAACGGCGCGGCCTCCGTTGACTCCATCACTAGTTGTCTCGCTTCCTCATCAGACAACGGGCCCAATTGGAGTTCATCAGCCTGCGGCTCGAAGCCGCCACTCTCATTTCTGCGAGTGGTGAGTACCAACCAGGGAAGGTCCTTGGTGGCTTTGGCGATCCGACTCAGCACGTGCACAGAGGCGTCATCCATCCAGTGTCCGTCTTCAACGTCGAAGACAACAGGGTCGGGGAACACCTTCTGGAGCAGAGCAATTAGGACCTCGGTCGCCCGGTCCTGCCGAAACCTCGGTTCGATGGCGTCGGCCTCCGGAGTAGACGCCACCTCGACCATCGCAATATCGGCGATCAGCGGCACCATTGGGAGGAGTGTGGGATCCAACGCCTTGATCCCCGCCTCAAGTGCGTGAGCCATTTCGGCCTGAGTAGCCCGCTGAACGCCGAGAATCGCGCGGACAGGGTCGCGCAACGGCCGGTAGGGCGTACCTACGCCGTACGGCTCTGATCGGATGTTCACGTGCTCAGAGCTGCCCAAAGCAGCCAGCGCCTCGTCCACGAGACGGGTCTTGCCAATACCCCTCTCGCCGACGACGCTGATCGTCCCACCCTGGCCCCTCTCCAGCCGAGTCAATGCGTCGGTCAGTTGTCGAATCTCCTCGACCCGGCCAACGAATGGAAGCTCGCCACCGCGGTCGGTCGGGCGATCTCCGGTCTCCGGACCCACAGCGAACGCCGCGACCGCCTGCTCTTTGCCCTTGACATGGAATGGCTCAAGAGCGGTGGTCTCAAAGAGGGTGTGGGACCGATCCAGTACCGCGGGCGAGACAAAGACCTCGCCTGGCGAAGCAGCGGCCATGAGCCGAGCGGCCAGGTTCACGGTGTCACCCATGATGGTGTAAGTCGCGCGGAATTCAGTGCCGATCTCACCGACGAACACGTGACCCTGGTTGATGCCGATCCTCAGTGCCAGCGTGGAGTCTCTATCGGCGATCCGGCGGGCGGCTCGCAGCACCCGGCCCTCGTCGTCCTCTTGCACACCGGGGACACCGGCTACGAGGATGATCTTGCCTCCGTCCTGGTCGATGTCGGAGGCCAGGAAGGTCACGCCCTCATCGTCGACAGCCTTCTGAACCGAGCGGACCAATTCGTCGAGGGCTTCTGCCACCGCCGATGGTCCGCCCGCTTCCATCAAGGCATCGACACCCTGATACTTGATGAAGCCGACGGTCGCCATGTGGTGCTCGGGCTCGGCGATGCCGACCTGGAGATATTCGCGAAGGGCAGTCGGCAGGCCGACGGCCACCGCCTCGGGGTCGAGCGCGACTCGGGGGCTCCAGCCACGGCATTCGATCCTCGCCTTCCGCCACCGCAGCACCCAGCCCTCACCCTTTTGGACGGTGGCGGAGCCTGCCGGGAGAGCATCCTTGGTCGAGGCGCTGATGAGAATCTCGCCGGCTTCGGCAGTTTCCTCCATCGTCGTAGTCATTGAGGCGGCGGGCCCGGTGAGAATCAGCTCCTTGTGCGACTCTCCCACCCGGAACAGGTGCACGACGCCGCTGTGAAGTCCAACCGACATCTTGAGGTGCAGACGGCCGGCAGAAGTTTCATAGCTCCGAGCCTCTCGCAGCGCTGTCTGCATCTCCACGGCCGCGCTGCACGCTTGGATCGGATGGTCGGTGCCGCGGAACAGCAGCAATAGCGCGTCGCCGCCGAACTTGAGGAGGCTGCCGCCCCGGTCATAGGCGATGGCCAGCATCTTTCCGAAGACGTAGTTGAGGACTTCAGTGAGCTCCTCGGCGCCGATTCGCCCCCGCCGTGCCAGCTTCTCCGACAGAGCAGTGAACCCGGAGATATCGATGTAGCAGAGCGTGCCACCGAGTTCCCGCCACAGCTCCGAGGTATGCAGGTCCCACTCAGCGTTGAGGCGCGGCACGTAGCGTGCCAGGCCGTCGGCTACCGGTGTCTCTGTCGCCATGCCGCCCCTTCCCAATAGCGCCCAAGGGTACGGGAAAGTTACACCGCCTGTGACGGCCTCCTCCTTTCCGTTTCCCGTGAATACCCCTAGAGGAGGCGGTCGAGTAGCTCCTGGTGGACCGGCAGTTCCTTTATCGCGTAGCGGTACCCGGCTTCGATGATCTCGTCCAGGCGGTCGAACGCCAGCAGCCCGAATTCGGCCACGTCGGGATGGAGCACGATGTCGGCCTGCTGCTCCAGGCGCTTGGAAGACAGCACGTTGCCGGTCTCGGTCGCACGTAAGAGGAGGTCAACGATCCCCGGCATGCCGCTCCCCTTCCCCACTGGGTTCAACCGCCTGGCGAATGGTCCCCAGCCGGACATCACACCGGAATCAGTCAGGCCGGCGCTGGGCAGCTCGGCCGAGCCCTTCAGGTTGACGGCGATGATCGCTCCTGCGTCGCTGAAGGTCTGCATGACATCAACCGGAAGGTTGTTCATCACGCCACCGTCGACCAGCACGTCACCCTCCTCCGAGGGCACCGGCGGCCACAGCCCGGGAATGGCCACGCTGGCCCGCAATGCCTTCCAGAGTGGGCCGCGGGAGTGGACCGCGACTTCTCCGGCGGACAGGTTGCTGGACACGCAGTAGTAACGAAGCCACAAGTTCTCGATCAGAGTGTCACCGAATCCGCGGCGAATCCCCGCCGTCACCTTGGCGCCTTTGGCCAGCGAGACGACCGGGGCGGTCAAGTCGACGGGGCTGCCTTGGGAAACAAAATCCTCGGCGAACATTCGCCGCTGCTCATCCCAGGGCCAACCCATCGCCAGCCCGGCCGCGGCGATGGACCCAAAACTCGAGCCGCCCACCACATCAATCGGAATGCCGAGCTCGGCGAGTGCCCGAAACAAACCAAAGTGCGCAATGCCCCGCGCCCCACCACCGCTGAGGACGAGGGCGATCTCCCGGCCGGTCAGTGCCCGGGCGACCCGTTGCAGGTCGTCCCGGCTTGTCAATCGAACATGATGGAGGCGGTGGACGGGCCGCTGCGCCAGCCATCGCTGCCCGTGACGAGGTTCGGCCGCCTCCGGCGGTTGGGTCAGGACCAGGTCGACCCGGGCCCGAACAGTCGAGCCGTCCCGGCCGAACAGCTGCTGCTCGAGCCGGCTCAAGCCCGACTCCCGATCGGCCTGGCCGACCACGACCACCCGATCGGCTTGCCGCAGACACCGGTCCGTCCACGCTGATGGCTCCCGGTCGGCCAAGTAGAGGAGGAGTTCCTGGTCGCGCTCGAGATCGTGAAGCAATCGGGTCAGCTCCTCGTCGTCGCGCACATGGTCGACGTCGGCGCCCACCACCAGCCGGGCCTCCCGTCCTTCAGCCAGAACCGACGTCAGGAAACGGGCGAACGCCCCGGCGTCATCTCCCTCACCGACGGGGACGATGGCGATAGTGCGCACCGAGGACCCGGGAGCCTCGGCCCGTATCGACCGCCGAAGTCGGGCTATCAGCAGGCTGGTGAGCTTGAACATCTCTTCCGGTGAGTCGTGCAGGAACCCGATGAAGGCGTCGCTCGGGATCCGGACGAGGTTGGAGTCACGTAGTGCTCGCACCGTGGCCGACCGGCGTTCGTCGGCCAGGATCCCCATCTCGCCGATGACCTCTCCCCGCCCAATCTCCCCCACCAGGGTCTCCTCGGACTCGGTGCCGACAAAGGCCTGGAGCCGTCCACTGGCCAGCACGTAGAGGGCATCCGAGGGGTCTCCCTCGCGCATCAAGGTCTCTCCCCCCGGAAGATGGACCGATTCTGCGTGGCCGGCGAGTAGATCGAGAGCCGCCGGACCTACATTCGAGAAGAGGTCGATCCCGGCCAGCAGCTGGGCGATGCTCCCTTCATGCGGAAGTGTCACGCCGTCACCTCCCTGCCTTTCCCTACAGCTCAACCTGCATACCGGCGAACGCCGCCTCCGTCGCCGGAAACCTGTCTCGGGCCTTGGTCAGCAGCTCATCGACGCCCGCGTCGGTCCGCTCCGGGTCGTGGCTGACCAGCACCAACCGTCCCACCTCAGCCCGCTGGGCGGCCGTGACCGCCTCCTCCCACGTTGAGTGCCCCCACCCCGCGTGGAAGCCAATCTCATCGGGAAGGTACTGAGCGTCGTGGATGAGGACGTCGGCCCCCCTGGCGAGGTCGGTCAACGCTTGATCCGACTCCGGGTTGCCGGCCTCGACGTCGGTGGCCAGCACCAAACTGCGTCCGTCGAAATCGATCCGGTAGGCGGTAACCCCCTGAGGATGGTCAAGCACAGCCGACCGAACCGAGACGTCGCCCACTCCCCAGCTCTCGTCGACGGCTTCGTGGAAGGTCTTGGTGGCGGGCGTGTCCGAAAGCGGAACGGGGAACAACGGCTGGCTCATGACTCCACTGATTCCCTCTTCGACGGTGCGGTCGGCCCACGGCCGGGCATAGAACGCGAAGGTGTTGCCGGGAACATACAGCGGAGCGAAGAAGGGAAGCCCCAGCAGGTGATCCCAATGGAAATGGGTGACAAGGAACGAAAAGGTGAGGTCGTCGCGCTCGGGCAGGTCGTGCTGGAGTTGGCGCAAGCCGGTACCGGCATCGAACACCAGATAGTGGTCGTCGTCGAGCTGGCCGCTGATGCAGATCGTCGAACCGCCGTAGCGGACGCTGTCGGCTCTATCAATAGCCACCGACCCGCGAGCGCCATGAAAAGTGAAGGTGAGGCCGTCCGGCATGGGACCACGCTAACGGGCAGGATGGTGGCGCGTCGGTCGGATTAGTCTGCCTGCGGGAAAAGGGAGGGCATGAAACTCGCAACGTTGAGGCCGCCACGGCTTCGCACCAAAGACGAAGAGGGACACCGGACCGCTACCTGGCTCGAGCTGTTCTACGACCTGGTCTTCGTCGTCGCCGTGGCCGGGCTTGGACATCGGCTGCTGGTCGATCCGAGCTGGCAGGGCGGGCTCGCTTTCGTCGGGTTCTTCATCCCGCTGTGGTGGGCATGGGCGGGGTACACGTTCTATGCGGACCGGTACGACACCGACGACCTCGGTCAGCGCAATCTGGCGGCTGCTCAAATCATGGCCGTGGCCTTCATGGCTGCCAGCGTCGGAGGAGAGGAAACCGACTCGACGTTTGCGTTCGCCCTGGCCTTCATCGCCGCCCGGGGAATTCTTGTGGTCATGTACATCCGGGCTCGCCGCCACGTTGCCGAAACCCGAGAATTGGTCACCGGATACATAGTCGGCATGTCGGCGGCGATCGCCGTTTGGGCCGTCTCGCTCCTCGCGCCCGAGGAGGTACGGGTCGCCCTATGGGCGATTGCGCTGGCCATCGACTTCTACACGCCGTATCGACTGCGCAAGATCCAGGCGAAGGTCCCGCTCGATGTCTCGCACCTGCCGGAGCGGTTTGGGCTGTTCACCATCCTGGTGCTGGGTGAGTCGATTGCCGCGGTTGTGGCCGGCCTCGAGCACGAGGGGTGGGAGCTGATGCCCTTCATCTCCGCCATCCTCGGGATCGTGGTCGCCACCAGCCTGTGGTGGCTCTACTTCGACAACCTCGAGGGCTCTGTAGTCCGGCGTCGCAAGGGGCAGCGGACCGCCTGGAAGCCAACGGCGTGGATCTACAGTCACCTGCCCCTCGCCATAGGTCTGACCGCCTCGGGTATAGGACTGGACTTCATCGTGACCCAGGAGTGGCATCAGGAGCAACGGATGGTGGTGTCACTCGGAGTTTCGGTGGCACTCCTCGCTATGGGCGTCATCCACATCGCAACCGAGGCAGGCCCTGAGCGACACGACGAGGCCAAGGCCCGAATCCGGTTTGGGGCGGCGGGCATCGTGTTGCTGCTCGGGTTGGTCGGGTTCGGGATCTCCGCAACCTGGTTTGCGGTGCTGCTCGCCGTCATTGTGCTTGTTCAGGTCGGACTCGACCTGTACCTGGAACCAGCGGAGAGGCCCGACGTCGTAGCCGGGGTCGATATGAAGGCCGCCACCGCCCAAAAGGAAGTCCACTCCGAGGAGTAGCCGGGCTACTGGTAGGTAATGAGGTCGGGAACCGGATCGAACTTGGTGAACACCTCGAAGGGCGTGAACATGTTCGTGTCCTCGTCAAAGAACAGCTTCAGACCGTTGTACCAGGGCGGGGGGTCGAGATGCAGGTACCCGTAGGTCTCGAGTTTCTGGAACTGGGGGCCCAGGCCGTCTACATGGATGGTGCTGACCAGTCCAGGACGGGCCGCCAGCAGCTCCCGATTGGTGATCATCGAGAACGTGAACTGATGGATGATGAACAGCTTGTCGGGAAGGCCCTCTGAGAGAACGATGTCCGACAACCAGGCCGAAACTTCGTTCACCTCTGAGGCGTCGACCGAGCCGATCGTCTGGGCGGGCACCTCGTTCGGCCCCATCCGCCACTCCGGATCGAGGGCCAGGCCGACTCCTGGCTGGCGCAGGAGCGATTCGTACCGTTTCACCTCGTCGACAAAGGAGCTGCGGCCCGGCTGGATATCGAGGATGACCAGCAAGCCGTTGGCCCGCCCGACGTTGATCCATGCCTGGAGGTCGGCCAAAGGGGTCGGCGCGCTGTAGTCGCCGTCGGCGCCAGCTGAGGACTGGGCAACCGAGGCGATCAGCTCGAAGGCGCCGAGGGCGGGACGGTCCTCGGTGGCGAACGGGGCGGCGGCCGCCAGCACCCGGTCGACGGCCGCCTCCGGGCCGGTCTCGCCGAGCACCCCGAGAGCAGGCACCGCAGTGTTGCCGTAGTAGGCGACCACCCGGTGCTGGGGAAAGATCCGCCCATACACCGGGCTGCCTGCCCGCCATAGCGAGAACGTGCCCGCCATCACCGTGAGGTCGTGCGAGGCGAAGGGGTAGGCGGTATTGCCGGATTCGGGGAAGTGGGTGCTTCTCAGGAGCACCTGTCGCTCGGTCGGGTTGACGAGTCCCAGCGTCTCGTCACCGTCACCGTCCCAATCTCCGACGAGGATGCGGCCCTGCTCACCTCCGTAGGTGAAGGCAGTGTCGGCAAAACCGGTTGACTGTTGATTGCGGGTGTAGACGACCGAGTCGGCAGCCCGGTACAGGCCGACCGAGTCGATGCCGTCTCCATCGAAATCGCCGGCGAACGGACGGTCGCCGGGCACACCGAAGTAGTAGGAGGTGTCGGCGACGGAAGTGGCGAGCGTGTTGCCCAGAAACACCTGGCCGGTCGAGGGCCGGTACACACCGAGGGTGTCGCACCCGTCGCCATCCCAGTCGCCGACCAGCGGCAGGTCTCCGCTGATTCCGAAGTAGAGCCACACGTCGGGTTTGCCGGCCGAATTGCTGTTGCGCAGGTAGGCCAAACCGTCGCGGTACATGCCGACCGTGCCGATCCCGTCGCAATCCCAATCACCAAACAGCGGAGTATCTGCCGGGTTGCCGAAGAAGAACGTGAAAGCCGGGTCCTCCTCCCCCAGGCTGTGCAGGAACCACCGCCCGGAGCTGTGATCGAAGGCCGCCAGGCCGGTGCTGGTTGAAAAGTCGGAGGCCTCCGCGTTCACCTGAGGAAATGCTGTCGCCAGAACGAATACCAGCACGGCAGCGGCGAGCGACGAGGACTTCACGCCGCCCAAGGTAGCCCGAGGAGAGGTTGCCGCCCTCTGTCACACCCGGCCCGTATGTTCGCACCGTGGATATCCCAACCGACCTGGCGCTGGAAATCGGGCAGTTTGCCGCTCTCTCGAGATGGGAGCGGGCCGAACTCGGCCGCGCCCTCCGCCGGCTTGGACTCAGCTACGGCGAGATCCGCGAACTCATCCCCGTCCCCAAGGGAACCCTGGTCGACTGGTGTCGGGAGATCCACCTGAGCGAGGAGCAGGTCGCGCTCATCAAGCAAAGACGCGGGCCGCGGGAGGGACCCCGGGACACCCAGTGGAAACGGCGAGCTGAGGTAGAGGCCATTCGGGCGGAGGCGCGACGGTTTGCCCGAGACCATCTTGAGGATCCCGTGTGGACCGCGGGAACGGTGCTGTATTGGGGCGAGGGATCGAAGACAACTCGCCGGCTCGAACTCTCGAACGCCGATCCCCGCGCGCTCCGGTTCTTCATGGGGTGGACCGCACGGTATCTCGACACCGCCCCTCAATTCGTAGCCGCCCTCAATCTCCACGCCAACAACGACGCTCGCCGGGCACGGCGGTGGTGGGAACGTGAGCTGGGTCTCGCCGAATCCGAGTTCACCAAGACCTACATCAAGCCGGATGGCACCGGCCACCGAAAGAACCATCTCCCGAATGGAGTTTGTCGCGTGAGGCTGCGGCGCGGAACCGACGCCTTTCTGCGCACCATGGTTTGGGTTGATGTGGTCGCAGACGCCTGGGCCGCGCCTCTCTCGACCGACGGACTAACCTCTCCCCCGGGTCGCTAGCTCAATTGGCAGAGCAACCGGCTCTTAACCGGTAGGTTGTGGGTTCGATTCCCACGCGACCCACGGGAACCCCTCGGGTTCCTTGCGAGTTGGCTATGTCAACTCGAACTGTGCGTTCGGGCCCAATGAACGTACAACCCACCAGGCGGGTGTAGCCGAACTGGTATAGGCGCCAGATTTAGGATCTGGTGGGGAAACCCATTGGGGGTTCGAGTCCCTCCACCCGCACCAAAGCAAAGAGCCAGTGGATACTTAAGAGACCTTAAGATCTCAGCGCCAACCCTCGGGACAGCCCCATGACTGCAAAGAAATTCACCACCCTCGACATGCAGGCTTGCAAGGATGAGGGCCGCAAATTCACGATGCTGTCGATCTACGACTACCCGACCGCCGCGTTGGCAGCAAGATGAGCTAGTTTGCCAATCGAGCCAAGACGTTCGAGTCCACCCGCACCATCAGCCGCCGGCAATTACAGAGGAGGACACAATGGCCGTCAAGAGGGTGGAAGCGTTCCCAGTCGCATATCCCGAGCCGAACGACAACAACAACACTCGGCGACTTCTCCTTTGCCGCATTGAGGATGAGAGTGGTGCGGTTGGATGGGGGGAGGCGGTCACCACGCTCCCGGAAGTCACGCTGGCTACCAAGGTGGTCGTCGAAGGCCTGGAGCAGCTTATCGTCGGCCGCGATGCCCTGGACAACGAAGATATCTGGAGACGAATCAAGACGCACACCTGGTATTACGGCCATGAAGGTATCGCCAGCTATGCCCTTAGTGCCATCGATATCGCCCTGTGGGACCTGAAGGGGAAGATACTTGGAATCCCCTTGGTGCAGTTGCTAGGCGGAGCCCACCAATCAAGGCTTCCAGTCATTGCGAGCACAATTGCCAGCGACTCTTCGATCCAGGTTGAGGCGGATCGCCACGGCGAATACATCCAAGCGGGCTACAAAGGCGTGAAGGTCGGATTCGGGAGTGAAAGCGCTCGCCTGGGTTTTGATGTGGACCGCGATGTCAAGTTCATGGCTGCCCTCCGCGATGCCGTCGGCCCCGCGGCCGACATCATGATCGACCGCAACCGCTGTCAGGTCATCACGTGGGATGTGGTTTCGGCGATCCGCCGTACGAACGAGATGGAAGCATATGGACTTCGTTGGATGGAAGAACCGGTCGAACCGACCGATATTGAGGGTCTCAGGCATTTCCGGGGCAACGTCAAGACGCTCGTCGCAGGAGGCGAGAGAGAATGGCACTCGCGAGCGTACGGCCGCCTCATCGGGACAGGCCTGATTGACGTCGTGTGCTTCGACGCGGGAAGATCCGAGGGAATTACTGGTGGTCGAGAGGTGGTCGCTCTTGTCGAGAAGCAACACTGCTGGATCAATGCTCACTCGTGGAGTAGTGCGATCAACACGGCTGCGAGCATCGCTCTCTCCGCGATTACACCTCGCACCTTGGTCTTCGAGATGAAACCTGATCTCAATCCAATGCAACATGAACTCGTCGAACGGCCCTTCGAGCAGACGGACGGGTGGATAGATGTGCCCTCGCTTCCCGGGCTTGGAGTGGAGATCCGGGAGGAGGTCGTCCACAAGTATGGTTTCTGATCTCCTATCTGTGATTTCTTACGCACGACCAACACGGCACATCGACACCGTCACCGGCTAGCGCGATCCACCACGACGGCAACGCCCCCTTCCACCTCGAGCAAGGCGTCGACCAGCCCGGAGAGACCTGACGAAACGACCTTCGATCGTCCGATGACTGGATCGACAACGATACGGGTCGCGTGAGTTGCCTCGTGCTCATCGATGGCCGCCGCGGCCATCGTCATGTCCCCTCCCGTCAACCCCCAGACAACTGACGATTCATCTTCAATCGACAGAACTCTCTCGCCAGCACCGATCTCGATGAGAGGCCTCGGGCGGTAGCTTGCAGGTCGCGACCGTCCTCCATGAAGTATTGAGTTCATATTCCGAACGGCATGGAAAGCGGGCCGGGGATTGGAAAGCCGGTCCAAGAGCCCCTGCGACACGGACGCGGTTCGATCGGAATCCTGCAGCGGGTCGATAAATAGGCGACTCCCGTCGACGCATGCCGAGGCCAGCGCCGCAGCCAGCGTCTGAGGGACCGCCTCGTCGCCGTCCGCCAGCATCAAGATGAAATCGAAGTATCCGATATGCGCCGACTCCGTCTGTGCGAAAGCGGTGATCGCCTCCCAAGCCGGTTCGGCGTTCTCGATGCCAAACACCGCCCGATCGACGGTCATGTCTAGATCTGATAGGGCTGCCTCCAATGCTGACAGCTCCCCGAGCTGATACCACGAACGTCCGCGCCGGTGGACCAGTCCCACGTCTTCCATCAAGATGGGAGACAGGGCGATCTCGAGTGAGGGTCGGCGGACCGAGGAGAGGCGCTCTGCTTGCTCCTTTGTCGGCGCCAGCTGTCCCGGTACTTGTACCTCGAGCACGTCGACGCCCGGGAGGAGATGTTCCACGCTGCCTGCCGACAGCGAATCGTCCCAAATGACCATGGCGGTCAACGACATGCCTTCATCTCGCAATAGGCGCAGCCGTTCAGCCTGGAGAGGAGTGTCCAGATCGCCAATCGGGAACCGAACATGGCGTAGCCCGAGCTCTAGGCAAGCGAGTAGCGGGTAATCGTCGCGCACCCGATGCCTCACGTTGTATGGATACCCGACAGCACCGTCGCTGTGAGATGCGATAGGAAGCCGAAGGAATGCCCCCAAATGCGATGTCGGGATCTCGACGGTTGTGCAGGTCAGCACCGAAGCCCAGTCGCGTGGCCCTCCGTAACCGGTCTGGCCGTTGGTCCTGACGAGCTGCAGCGCATGACCTTCCTCGAAGATCCTCAGGACCGTGAAACCGAGTTTCGGGAGGTCCGCCTTGCCTTGAAAGTCGGGCAGGACCGCGAACGCCTCGTAGAAGCCCGGTCTTGTCGTGGTGGTGGAGGGCAGGATGTGTATCCGAGTTTCATCGACCCGGTTGAGGAACCTGAAGTGAGAATGGCCGGCGAACACCGCTTCGATTCCATGACGCCGGCACAATTCGAGCAACCAGCTGCGAGCCGGCTCCCCGATGGCGTCGTAGCTTCCCAGGCCGGGCTCGCTCTCGTCGACTACAAACGGCGGCATGTGGAGAAAGAGAAAAGCTCTTGCTCCCCCGTGATCCTCGAGCTGCCTCTCCAACCACTCCCGCTGGACTGCGGTCTCCCCAAGGTCGCTATTCAGAAGTTGTGAATTCAGGAATAGAAAAAGAAAATCACCAGTATCCACGGAATGAAACGACGGCCCGAAGTCTTCCTCCCAACGTCGCAGCGTCTGGTCGGTGACCCAGCTGGCTGGCATCGTCGGGTCGGGTTTGTCGCCAATGTCCATGTTCCCGGCGGCTATCAATAGGGGAAGGCCGGATCGCAAAAACTGGGCCTTGACTGCAAGTCGCCCCTGTTCAAAACGATCGGAGTCCGGGTGTTCCTGCTGCAGGTCACCAACGTGGAAGACGAAGTCTGTCTCCAATCCTCTTGCCATCTCGAGCGCCCACTCGGCGCGCGCTCCCCAATCGCGCATCAGCTCGGGCGACTGCGAATCTCCTGGAGTCGCATACATCTGCGGATCGAGGAGATGATGCGTGTCAGCCAGGACAGTGATCTCCAGCTGCGCCGGCGGCAAGAACGACCGATCAAACGTCACCACTGTCCAGCATCCTCGCCGAAGGAGTCCTCTTGCAGTGGGCGCCATACGTTCGTCAATTCATCACCGTGCCGCCGCTGACGTTGATAGTCGCGCCGTTGAGGAAACTGGCGTGGTGGGATGCCAGGAACACAACGACCGCCGCCACCTCCTCAGGTTGGCCCATACGGCCTAACGGACAGGCTCGCATGCCCGCCTCAACGACCTCTCTCGCGTTGTCCTCGTGTTGCAGCGGCGTGTCGATCTGGCCCGGCGAGACGGTGTTACAGAGGATTCCGTGCGGCCCGTAGGTCCGTGCAAAACCGCGGGTGATCCCGACGATCCCGCCTTTCGATGCGACGTAGGCGTGACTTCCCCCGAGCGGTCCCTTAAAAAAACCCGCCGAGGTGAAGTTGATGATGCGGCCTCCGCGGCCTTGCTCGATGAGCACCTCGCCGACCGCGCGGCTCAAGAAAAACGGCGCTTTGAGATTCACGCCCAGCTGAAAGTCCCAATCGTCTTCTGACACGTCTGGGAGCGGCTGTCGTCGAAGAGTGGCGGCGACGCTGGCCAGCCCCCACAAGCCGCCCATCTCAGTCCGAGCCTGTGCTACCAACTCGGGAAGCGCAGCTATGTCCTGGAGGTCGAACTCCGCGCTCCCATGTCGCTCGCGGGCCGGCAAGCCTGCCAGGGTTGCTTTCAGCCCTGCTCCGTCCCGGTCGACCAGGAACACGCGAGCCCCCACGGCAGCCAGAGCCTCAGCGGTGGCCCGACCGATTCCTCGCGCCGCTCCCGTGACGATCATCGTCTGCTCACGCAGGCCCGCACCAAGGCTCAGTTGCTCCGTCTGCTGTGAGGGGTCGGCAGTCACTCTCAGTGGGCGCCGACGATAGAGCTGACAACTTCGGCTTTGCTCGTCTCGTCTTTGACGAAATCTGCAACAAGCTGGCCCCGGCGAAGAATCAGAAGTCGGTCACACACGGACCACACATGCTCCATGTTGTGGGAGATCACGATCATCGCCTCCGCTCGCTCGGCAATCAGAGCACGAATCATGTCGAGAACGCTCTCGGATTCCCTAATTCCCAGCGCGGCCGTCGGCTCATCGAGTAAAAGTAGCCTCCCCTCCCAGAACGCACCACGCGCCATCGCTACCACCTGGCGCTGACCTCCCGACATAGTCTGGATTGCTGCATCGAGATCGGGGAACGTAGCCGGGATCTGCGCGAGGGCGGCATGCGCCCGTTTGCGCATCCCGCGGTGGTTAAGGGTCCCGAACCATCCTCGCCAGTCCTCATACTTCATCTCTCTGCCGAGGAATAGGTTGTCAGTCACGTCGAAGGTATCAACCAATGCGAGTTGTTGATGCACTGTCTCGATACCGGCGTCTCGGGCCTCTCCCGGATAGCTGAAGTCCTTCCGTTCTCCGTTGAGGTAGACCTCGCCAGCCGTCGGCTCCAGGGCTCCTGACACACACTTGACGAGGGTCGACTTGCCGGCTCCGTTGTCGCCAAGCAATCCCACGATCTCACCCCTATTGAGTTTGAAACTCACGCCTTCGAGCGCAACCACCGACCCATAGTGTTTCGTCAAGCCCCGTACTTCGAGAATCGGTGTCGTGTCGGTTGTCATGGCTACACCTCTACTCCGCGGAGTAGGCACAGATCGTTCATAAGCCCATCCTGATGCCTCGCTCGCGCCCAAGCTCGTCGAAGATTACGGCGCCGAGCAGGAGCGCACCTCTCGCCACTTCGACCCAGAAGGAAGAGACGCCTAGCAAGACCAACCCATTGTCCAATACGGCGAGAATCACCACGGCTACGACGGTCCCGACGGCGGTTCCGCTACCACCGCGGAGGCTGCCGCCACCCAGGACCACACCCGTCAGGGCCAGGAACTCGATCCCCATGCCGGTGGTCGGCGACGTCGCCCCGATCTGGGAGACCGAGATGAGTGCAGCCAACGCCACCAACAGCCCCAGGAGGAAGAAGGCAATCGACACTTCCCGCTCGAGCCGGATACCCGCCAGACGAGATGCCTCGGGATTCGCCCCAATGGCATAGATGTGCTTGCCGAAGCGTGTGTACTTCATCAGGAAGAAGTAGAAGGCGAAGACTATAAAGAGCGCGATAACCGGCACCGGGACATCGATGAAGCTCCCGATCGGAACCCGCCCCCGGCCGAGCCACTCGAAACCCTCGAACTGCACCGAACGTCCGTTCAATACCAATTTGGCAACGCCGCGCAGCCCAACGAACCCTGCCAGCGTAACGATGACTGAGTTCACGCGCAGCCGGACAATCGCCACGACGTTGAGAGCCGAGACGGCCAGGGCGGCCGCCAGCGCTCCCAGAACGGCCAGGAAAAGCGAACCGCCATCGGTTGCGATCACTGCGAAAACCGCGCCGGAGAAGGCCAGCGCCGACCCAACCGAAACATCGACCTGTTGGGCTACCAGGAGCAGCGTCAGCCCGATCGCCAGGATGCCCACCACCGATGCATTGATGAGCACGTTTGTGAGGTTTCTTGACGTGAAGAACACCGGGCTACGGATGGAGAAGAAGATGACCATCGCAGCCAGCACGCCGACGCGCGCCTGCGTGGCCGTGAAGCGGATGTTCGTCAGCATTTGCCCACGACGTCCAGGTCCGTCCGGCCGCGAACCTGCTGGCATCTGTCACCAGGTGTCAAGACATCGTGGCTCCGGGACGCATGGCCGTTACAAGCGAACGGTGCCATGCGATCCCGGTCCCAAGGCTCTCGATTACCCCAGGGGGTAATACTCGTCGATGTTGTCGGCTGTGATCAGCTCGTGAGTCACGAGGATGTTCTCCGGAACGTCCTCACCATTGGCCAATGCAATTGCCGCAGGCACCGCCAGAGTCCCGTAGAGCTCTGGGAAATACGCCACGCTTCCGAGCCACCGTGGGTCGTTCCGAATGGAGTCCTGTCCGGCGGCGTCGGCTCCGTGGGCAACCACCCATACATTCTCGCCACGACCCGCCGTATCGGCAGCCGCCAGCGCAGTCACGCCGTCGACGTCACCAAAGGGCGCCGCAATCAGGACCACTGTGGCATCCGGGTTTGCGGTCAGCACATCCGTGAAAATACGCCGGATGTTCTCCGGTGAGTCGGCCCCACCCTGCACCTTGTCTATTTGGATGAACTTGTCGCCGGGTACCGCGCCACAGATCGCCTCGAACCCTTGGGTTGTCCCGCCGGCCCGCTGGTCATTGATGTCAGGCTGGCCCGGGAGCTCAATTGAGACGTAGAGATCGTACTCACACCCAAACTCGCTTTCGGCAAACTCACCGATACCCGTACCTGCAATGAGCCCGGCGTTGAAGTTGTCGGCTCCCACGAACGTAACTCCACATGGTTCCTCAGGAACATCCATAGTGACGGTCGGCAGATTCCCGTACGCCTCGCACACGGCTTCCGATGCGTCGGCGATGAACTGCCAGTTGATCATCACGTCGAGGTTCTGGGCAGAGAGGTTGCGGGCGCACGCCAGAGCCTCTTCTGCAGTGAAGTTGGCATCGCATGAGAAGAGCTCAGCTCCCTCCTCGGCTGCGACCTCTTCGATATTCGTTGTTACCTGGAACACGAATGCATCCGCGTCACCGCCGGATATGTAACCGATCCGGACCCCCTCGCCGCCGGAATCGCTGCTGCAGGCTGCGATTACTAGAGCCATGCCAGCCACAAGGACCAAGCTCTTTCTCGTCCAGGTAGACCGCTTTGTATCGCTTCCCATTCGTGCCTCTCCCGTCCACCGTCTCCCGGTTCGGGCGCTCGGGGCGGCCGCCGGAAAAAACGATTCCATAAAAGTCTCGCAAGAGTACTCGTTGACGCAGGCGCCGTGCAACCGGGGCCTCGGGTCGCCTCAGTCCACGGGAGCTAGGCTCGTCGGGCAGGAGGCCGACATGCCGAAGAACGCAATCAATGACTGAAGGACAGGCCTTCGATGTCGTCCCCCGCAAACTCCCCGCGGGCGTCAACGGCGACCGGGCCGATCTCGTAGCGGAGTTCCGCCAGAGCCCCCTCGGCTCCCACTCCCCGGACCTGCAGGCTCTGCTCGACTACATGCGGGGCCGATCGATCATCGGCAAGCACTTCCTACTACTGATCGGGCCGCACACGAGGTGGATGCTTGCGCGGTTCACCCCGGGGTCGCCTCTCGGAACCGAGCCGCTCCCCGACCATGTCTTTGACACCATCGAGGAGGCAGAGTGGTTTGTCTTCGGGCTCCGATGGCGCGAGCTCTTCGGCCAGGACCCGAAGGTGCCTGAATGACCGAGACCACCCCGGCCGTTCTCGCCTATGCCGACCGGCAGAGCGCCCGGCCCGCCGACACCATCGAGTTCAAGGTGTCGGCCACCGGCGTCGAGACCTATCAGGCAGACATCGTCCGCCTCCTCAGCCCGGACGTTGGGCCGGGCCCGCACACCCCGGATTTCCAAGAGATCGAAATCTCAACTTCTATGTCAGGTCAGCACCCGGCCACCTGGCAACCCATCCATCCCGGTTCCTACGTGCGGGTCCCTCTCAAAGACGAGCTGGCAACCCCCGACGGGTTCACGATCCTTCTGAGTGTCTTTCCGACATTCATTGCGGCAGGACGGCAGGCCCTGATCGGCACTTATAACGCTCAAACGCAGACGGGTGTTGGCATCTATCTGGAGGCCGACGGCCGGGTGAGCCTTGTTGCCGGGGATAATTCGAAGTCGGAGTACGCCCTGAGCGATATCACACTGGACGAGAATCGGTGGTCGTGGCTCGCAGTGAGTTGCGAGCCCGGTGGCACGGTCAGCTTCCATGCGTCCACCCATCCTTCGCACCGACTCGAAGCAACGGAATGGAGAACTGAGCACCAAACCATCAAGACGGAAGCTCGGTTCGGGGCCGGGCCTCTCCTCATCGCTGCCCAACAAGACGACGAAGGATCGACGACCGCTTGCTTCAATGGCCGTATCGAGCGTCCCCGCATCCTCGGCCGTGTGCTCGAAGTCGACGAGATCGAGGCCCTCTCGCTGGACGGTCCGCAGGCCGCAGTGACCGACGCACTGGCGGATTGGGACTTCTCGATTGGGATCGACGGTGAGCAAATCTCGGATGTTTCCGGCAACGGGCTTGACGGTGAGACAGAGCAATTGCCGACCAGGGGCGTTGCTGGATCCAATTGGTCCGGGGAAACGGATGATTGGCGGAACCGGCCGGGCGAGTACGGCGCAATCCACTTTCACGACGACGATCTGTTGGACGCCGGCTGGGACACGACCATGTCATTGCAGATTCCCGACGACTGGCCAAGCGGCTGCTACGCCGGGCGTTTCCGGGCAGGTGGCGCCGAGTTCTACGTTCCCTTTTTCGTACGCCCACCAGTCGGCGAGAGCTCGGCTGACGTCGTCTACTTGATCCCCACGGCAACGTATGCGGCCTACGTCAACCTGCGATTACGCGTAACCAGCGACTTCAACGAGCTCGTCCACGGCCGGCTGACCGTTCTCGACGAGACCGACCTCCTCATGCTTCGCTTCCCGGAGATCGGGCTCTCGACCTACGACGAACACAGCGATGGGAGCACGGTCGTTCATTCGTCAATGCGCCGACCCGTCACCAATTTCCGGCCCAAAGGCCGTATCTACAAGTTCTGCCAGGACCTCCTGATCGTCGCCTGGCTCGAGCAGGCGGGTGTTGCATTCGACGTAGTAACGGACGAGGACCTACACAACGAAGGGCTCGAGGCCCTAGAGCGATATCGGGTCGTGATCACAGCGTCGCACCCAGAGTATGTTTCCACGGAAATCCTCGATGCCCTGGAAGGCTTCCTTCGTGTCGGAGGCCGCATGATGAACCTGGGCGGCAACGTCTTCTGGCACCGCATCGCCTAC
>Ga0224508_10001264_pt1 | contig 22930 bp, 19 predicted proteins | sample SF_Jan12_sed_USG_4_FD_170157 | JGI IMG/M metagenome (GOLD analysis project Ga0224508, IMG submission 170157) | Sediment microbial communities from San Francisco Bay, California, United States - SF_Jan12_sed_USGS_21 | ecosystem: Environmental > Aquatic > Marine > Sediment | place: USA... | reverse complement strand
TGAGTCCGTATCCAGGCGCCTGGTGTGAAATGCGCAATGGTGTTGATGTTTTGCATCTAAAAATTTACCAAAGTACTTATTTCGAGGCCGTCCATTCGCTGGATCCGGGTACACTGGTTAAGGAAGGAAAAGAATTAAGAGTGGCCGTTTCTGATGGCTTTGTCTCTCTCTTAGAAATACAATTACCCGGCAAACGAAAGTTAGCGATTGACCAACTGATTCATGGCCTGAGACTTGAGCCAGAAGCTAATCTAAGGTAAAGCCCCATCGTTATTGACATGGCCGAATTTTAGTGTTTAAGGTGTAGTTTATCAACAAACAACCGAAGTTATTAACAAAAATGCCTATTTCCCCCCATTTTACTTGCGCCGAGAGCAAATCCGTATAATTTTGTTAACGCTTTGAAATTAGTAACAACAAATAAATAATTTAGATTATGAACAAAACAGAATTAATTGATGCTATGGCTGCTGATTCAGGTATCACTAAAGCAGCAGCGAAAAAAGCATTAGAGTCTTTCCTTGGCAATGTTGAAGGTTCTCTTCGAAAAGGAAATAGAGTATCACTGGTTGGATTTGGATCTTGGTCAGTAAACAGAAGAAAAGCTAGAGAAGGAAGAAACCCTTCTACTGGAAGAACTATTCAAATTGCTGCGAAAAACGTAGTTAAATTTAAAGCTGGTTCTGATTTAAGCGGTGCTGTTAATTAAGTAACTGCTCAAACATATATTAAGCACTTCCTTTTTGGAGGTGCTTTTTTTTTGTCCAAAACACATTTTTGTTAATTATCTGAATTATCTTATTTTTAATTATTCACTCAAATGAATGGCAGCTCCTAAACCAAATAAAGGGAAACTATTGATCGCAGAACCTTCGCTCACTGGCGATGTATCGTTCAACAGGTCTGTTGTCCTGCTCGCTGAGCACAACGACGAAGGATCCGTTGGCTTCATTCTGAACAAACCCCTTGATTATTCGATCAGCGATCTGATCCCTGAGATTCATATTTCTCTGCCCGTATACAATGGTGGGCCGGTTGAACAGGACAATCTGTATTTTATTCATAAAGTCCCGGAATTGATTACAAATAGCGTTGAAATCTCAAATGGTATTTTTTGGGGAGGTGATTTTGATATTACCGTTCAATTACTCAATGAACAGGTAATTAATGAGAATGATATCCGTTTCTTCCTGGGTTATTCTGGTTGGGCCTCTTTACAACTCGATCAGGAATTGCTATCAAAATCCTGGATCGTCCTCACTAATGAATACGAAAGTGATATCATTCAAAAGACTTCTGACGCTTTTTGGAAAGAAAAGATGATGCAATTGGGAGGTGAATACCTGCTTTGGTCTAATGCGCCTGAGAATCCCAGCCTTAATTAATTTGCAATTCTATTATTTAATGCTTCCAGGAGCCGGGCGGTAAAGTCCGTCCTAAATTCCCTTTTCCTATAATGAGTGATCGGCTGTATCCCTATGCGTGTATTAGTCAAAAACACTTCATCGCACTGTTGCAGTTCAAATGGAGACACCTCAACTTCTTCAATATCATAATCTGGGAAATCCCCTATCATCCTTATTAACTGACGTCTGATAATTCCATTGTAGCATCCATCTTCAATTCGTGGCGTGCGAACCGTATGTCCTTGTACCAGGAAAATGTTGGCATCCAATGCGCTAACAAGCATATTGGAATGATTGAGTAACAGACAATTTTGGTAACCGTTCTCCCTGGCAAAAACTGCACCTGCAATCTGCAACGCTTTGTTATTGGACGTAATGGCGCTTATATGTTTTTCCCCGATCCGATATTCCTTATATAGTTCTACTTTATAAGGAGTTGTCTTAAGTGTATAAAATACACTTGCCAGTGGAGTGACTTCTATACAAAAATGTACTTCGTCCTTTTCGGGCAGCAAGGCTTCGCCTCTGGTGCGATAAACGGCTAGCAAGGCCAAACAAGAGTTATCTTCCATTGCATTAGCCTGTATAGTTTTCTGGATCTCCTTATCGAGGTATTCCATGGTGAAAGACATAGGGATCTCCATCCTTACCCGCCTCATGGCAGCCATTAATCTGAAGTAGTGTTCTTCCCAGAATAGTAGTGTGTCTCGATGCACACGAATCTTTTCAAAAAGAATATCACCTTTAGATAACGCTCTGTCTTTTAGCGTCATAGGGATAGCCTCTTCCTGTAAAATCCCGTTAATATTGCGCATAAAAAAAACCTTGATCTCTCAAGGTCAAATATATTGTAAAAACAACATAATATTAGGTGGAACCAAGTACTTGCTTCAAGTCAGAAACCTGATTCTCCCAAAGCATTTTTGCTTCTTCGATTTCATCTTCATCTGCAAAATCGCTTACAAAGAGTGAAACGTCTTTCGTGATCTCGTCTACAATAATTCGCATTTCAAAAAACATATCTTCTTCTCCATCTATCCATGTGAATTTGACAAATTCATCTGTCTTCTTTTTTAGCAGCCTTGCCTGCTCTTCTACACCATCCCAGAAAAAACTATATAATTCGCTACGAGAATTAACATCATCGGCAAACCATTCAGAAAGTCCTGATGGAGTTGAAATATACTGATAGAGCAATTGAGGTGACGATTGTATCACAAACTCAATCTCATACTTTGTCTTATTACTCATTAACCTCTTATGATTTAGGTTCGGGCAATATATAGAATAAAAGATGATAAAAAAATAAAACCCCGATTATATTTTTTTTGAATGTCGAGAGTTGATGAAGCCGAATATAACCGCTATATTTGCCCCGCTTTTTTAAGGCTTTGGCGAGGTAGCTCAGGTGGTCAGAGCGCAGGATTCATAACCCTGAGGTCGGGAGTTCAAGTCTCCCTCTCGCTACTGAGAATAAAGGACCACTTTTGTGGTCTTTTTTTATTTAAGTTAATTCTCGGCCGGCATGCAGCTAATCCTTTGGCGTGTATATCAAAGCGATACACATTCAAGGTATCGTCGCACATTTTGGTCTATTCTCGACTCAATTTGTGCGGTTTCTGCTTTTATGAATGCTTCTCCGGTAATATGTTCATATAATTCAATATACCGATCCGAGACAGATAATACGTATTCATCATTCATCTCAGGGAGTACCTGTCCTGCCAAGCCCTGAAAGTTATTTGCAATCAGCCATTGCCGAACAAACTCCTTAGATAATTGCTTTTGAGCTTCGCCCCGCTCCTGTCTTTCTTCATATCCGTCCGAATAGAAATACCTGGATGAATCCGGGGTGTGGATCTCATCGATCAATCTGATTTTACCTTCGCGATCTTTTCCAAATTCGTACTTGGTATCCACCAATATTAATCCCCGCTCCGCTGCTAATTCAGTCCCTTTCTTAAATAATTTGCGGGTGTAATCTTCTAATAATTCATACTCCTCGGCACCTACCAAGCCTCTTGAAACAATATCAGTTGCCGAAATATCTTCGTCATGATCTCCCTTTGCGGCCTTAGTTGCCGGAGTGATGATGGGTTCCGGGAAGGGGTCGTTAATCTTTAATCCGTCCGGTAATGAAACACCACATAATTCCCGTTTGCCTGCGGCGTATTCCCTGCCGGCGTGCCCTGCCATATAGCCACGTATAACCATTTCAACCTTGAATGGGGTACATGCTATGCCGACAGCGACATTGGGATCAGGATTTGCCAATAACCAATTGGGTACAAGGTCTTCGGTCGCTGCCATCATTTTAGAAGCGATCTGATTCAGTATCTGGCCTTTATAAGGGATGCCTCTAGGCATGACAACATCAAATGCAGATAACCTGTCTGTAGCAATCATGACCATTATGTCGTTTTGCAAGGTATAGACTTCGCGTACTTTGCCCTTATATATCCCTACCTGGCCGGGGAATTGAAAATGGGTTTCCATCAAGGTATCGATCATACCTGCTTAATTCTGATGTTCGATCTTTTTATATGCGTCGATCACCTTCTTTACCAATTGATGACGAATGACATCTTTATCATCCAAATAAACAAAGGCAATTCCTTTGACATTCTTGAGGATCAGCAGCGCTTCCTTGAGTCCTGATAACACACGTCTGGGCAAGTCTATCTGTCCGGGATCGCCGGTGACTATGAATTTCGCATTTTTGCCCATACGGGTAAGGAACATCTTCATTTGTGCATGGGTGGTATTCTGTGCTTCATCCAGTATCACAAATGCATTGTCCAGCGTGCGCCCGCGCATAAATGCCATTGGCGCAATCTGTATTGTTCCGGCCTCAAGAAATTGGTCTAATTTTTCTGAAGGGATCATGTCTCTCAGCGCATCGTATAAGGGCTGCATATAAGGGTCCAATTTCTCCCTCAAATCTCCTGGCAAAAACCCTAAATTCTCACCAGCCTCTACAGCAGGTCTGGTAAGGATAATGCGCTTTACTTCCTTATTCTTAAGTGCGCGGACAGCCAGTGCCACTCCGGTATAGGTCTTTCCGGTTCCAGCCGGGCCTATGGCAAAAACCATATCATTCCTGTCGATAGCATCAACCAGTTTACGTTGATTAACCGTCAAGGCTTTGATATATCGACCATTAACTCCGTGTACCAACACATCACCACTGGATTCCGAGGATGCATAATCCTCCTTTCCATTACTGTTCAATATGCGTTCAATGCTATTTTCATTGATCGAATTGTATTTGGCAAAATGATCACTGAGCATTTGGAATCGCTTCTCAAACTTTTCCAGCTGATCATCATCGCCAAAAACCTTTATTTTACTTCCCCTGGCTACAATCTTTAATTTGGGGAAGTGTTTTTTGATCAAATCAAAATATTCGTTGTTCTGTCCAAAAAACTCTCTTGGACTAATATCGGTGAGTTCTAGCTTAAGCTCGTTCAAATAGAAAAATAGTTAAAAGTGAGGTCTGAAATAATCCTGTTTTCCTTCGCCTAATTTTGCGTAATTTTGTTCACAAATCTAACTAAAAAATTGGTTCGAGGCCTTAAAACTCTTATCGATGCTGCATGGCAATCATCACCTTAACTACAGATTTTGGGCATAAAGACCACTTCGTAGGCGCCATAAAAGGGACTATTTATCGGGAGCTTCCTGAAGCCACAATAGTAGATATTTCCCATGGCATCAGGCCATTCAATATCCCGGAATGCGCCTATATTCTTAAAAATTCATACAAGGCTTTTCCAGAGGGTACCATTCATATTGTGGGAGTAGACTCAGAGCCAACTCCCGAAAATCGGCATGTTGCCATCCTTGTAGATGGGCATTATTTTATTAGTGCCAATAATGGTGTAGTCAGTTTGATCGTTTCTGAAATCAAGCCGGATAAGGTAGTTGAGATCAATATCCCGAATCCGGTACACGGGTCTTTCCCAGTCCTTGATGTCTTTGTACAGGTTGCCTGTCACCTGGCCCGTGGTGGTTCTTTGGATGTAATTGGCAAGCCCGCAACAGATCTGAGAGAGTTGGTGGAATTTAAGCCCCGGATTCTTAATGATGGCAAAACAATCGTAGGAAGTGTGATCTATATCGATAATTTTGGTAACGTGATCACTAATATTGAAAAGCATTTGTTCGAGGCTTATCGCAATGGCAGAAATTTTGAACTAAGCGCTCGAAATAAGATATTAACAGAAATCTACCACACCTATAGCGATATCATCAATTTTAAACTCGATAAAAATCAACGCAAAGGTCCAGGCGATCTTTTGGCTCTTTTTAATAGTGCCGGGTTTATTGAACTGGCTATTTATAAGAGTGACTCACAGACAGTGGGTTCTGCCGCGACGCTCTTAGGCCTGGAATATCGGGATACCATAACCATAAATTTTAGCTGATAACCAAAACTCATGCTGGTAATATTCAAACATGAAATCAGACACTTTTTTGCCCACCTAACCGGCTATCTAATTATTGGCTTGTTCCTGTTAATAAGTGGATTATTCCTCTGGGTTTTAAAGGGACCATATAATATTTTGGATAACGGTTTCGCTGATCTTAGTGGGTTTTATATGTTGGCACCTCTTGTCTTTCTATTTCTGATCCCGGCGATAACTATGCGGAGTTTTGCTGAAGAGAAACGTACCGGAACCTTTGAGTTGATCATGATCAAACCTATATCCTCCTGGCACGTAGTGATTGGGAAATTCCTCGGTTGTGCGTGCCTGCTGTTGCTTGCCCTGCTTCCAACCCTCAGTTATATCTGGACCCTTGAATCACTTGTAGTGGATAAAAATTCCCTGGATATCGGGGTGCTGCTAAGTTCTTATTTTGGATTATTCCTCGTAGGACTGGCGTATATCACCATAGGTCTATTTCTTTCAGCAGTTTCTCAAAACCAGGTTATTGCCTTCCTGATAACCTTGATATGTTGTTGGCTTGTCTATACAGGTTTAGATGGTGTTGCCTCTCTCTTCAGCGGTAATGCGTACTCATTGATCAGCTCTCTTGGCATGAGGTCCCATCTTGAAACAATGGCTTTAGGTGTCATTAGTCTGGGTGATATTCTCTATTTCGCGAGCCTTATTGGCTTGTTCTTATACCTGACAACTTTTTTTATAAAAACACACAGGCCTTGAAGATTAGATCTATCATACTGCGCTTAATTCTGGGGCTGCTACTTATTATCGTTCTAAATGGACTTTCTGGCTTAGTCAATCCAAGGCTGGACCTCACCAGTGATGGCCGCTATACCTTATCTGAGACTACGTCTTCCCTGGCCGAACAGATTGATTCTCCTTTGATCATAGATGTCTTATTAGATGGAGAATTACCTCCGGAATTTGCCCGTTTGAGTATAGAAGTTTCCCAATTTTTACAACAGTTGCGTACAAAAAATTCCCTGATCAAGATGAATTTTGTTTCGCCTTTGGAAGATGCTGAAAACCGCCCGGCCCTTATAGCTGAGCTGCAATCCCGCGGTCTGACCCCTGCAAATGTATCTGTAGAGGAAGATGGAAAAACAACCCAGGAGCTTGTATTTCCATGGGCCATGGCTAATTACAAGAATCAAACTGTACGGATTCCACTCCTGATCAATAAATTAGGATCAACGACTGAAGATAGGATCAACGCCTCGGTACAGGAATTAGAATACGCCTTTGCTGATGCACTGACCAAACTTACTATAGAAGAAAAGAAGCGAATTGCCATCATCAAAGGAAATGGTCAGCTCGACGATATCTACATGGCGGACTTACTGGGAACATTGCGCAGTTATTACAATTTGGGAGTTGTTACGCTCGACTCAGTGGCGACAAATGCTCAAGGGACATTGGCAAGTTTGAATAATTTTGATATGGCCATCCTGGCAAAACCAAGCATTGCTTTTACGGAAGAAGAAAAATATGTGCTGGACCAATTCATTGTCCAGGGCGGTAGGTCTTTGTGGTTAGTCGATGGGGCTAAAATAGAATTAGACAGCCTGCTAAATGAGACAGGAAGTGCAATTGCCTTAAATAATGATCTGAATATCAATGACTTATTATTCAAGTATGGCGTCAGACTCAATCCAACCCTGGTCAATGATATGTATTGCACACAGATCGTACTGGCCTCAGGTGAAGGTTCCGGATCTCAGTACAATCCCCTACCCTGGGTATATCATCCTATGGTTTTCCCCGGGAATGATCATCCCGTTACAGAAAATATTGAAGCCCTGCGATTCCTATTCAGTAGCAGTTTGGACACGGTAGAAAGTCCTTTGCGTAAAACCGTTTTGCTCAGAAGTTCCGCACTTTCTAAATCCGAGGCTGTGCCAAAACTAATAAGCCTTGAGCTTCTTAATACACCCCCGGATCCGGCCAATTATTCTGGAGGAGGTCTACCCCTTGCAATACTTTTGGAAGGCCCCGTACAATCTGCCTTTACAAACAGAGTTGCCCCTGTAAAGATCAATGACGCTAAAGAGACCGGGCCGGAGAATGCGATTTTGGTTGTAGCAGATGGTGACGTAATTAAAAATCAATTGAATGAGGGCAGGCCGTTGGAATTGGGATATGATAAATGGACCAATAACTTTTACGGCAATAAGACCTTCTTATTAAATGCGATCAATTATATGTTAGATGAAGGCGGATTGGTTGCGCTACGGAGTAGAGCCGTAAATATTCCAACCCTTGATCTTCAAAAAGTTTCCGATACGCGATCGAGCTGGCAATTGATCAACATAGGCCTGCCCTTATTGATATTGTTGGCTTTTGGCCTCACTAATAAGTGGTGGCGAAAACGTATTTATGGACAATAAGTGTTAATAAGTTTGTTTTAAGGAGAAGTACATTTAAAATATATTTGCTTGTTCGGCATTTTCAGGGCATTTAAAGGAAATGAATACCTTTGGTGACTTACTAAAAAGACACAGGTGAAATTTATTGTATCAAGTACCTATTTACTAAAGAAATTACAAGTCCTGGGCGGCGTGATTAACGCGAGTAATACACTCCCTATTCTGGATAACTTTCTTTTCGAACTGGATAAAAATAATCTTCAGGTATCAGCTTCTGATCTGGAGACAACCATGAGCACAAAATTAAATGTGGATTCTGAGGATAGTGGCACTATTGCCGTCCCTGCTAAATTGCTGCTTGAGACTTTAAAAACATTTCCCGAGCAACCGCTGACTTTTCTGGTGGCGGACAACAATACTGTGGAGATCAGTTCTAACCACGGTAAATATGCTTTGGCATACGCCGATGGTGCAGAATTTCCCAAAGCCGTTGAGCTTTCAGAACCAAGTGCCACAACCTTGCAAGGAGATATTCTCGCAACGGCAATTTCGAAAACAATTTTTGCTGCAGGAAATGACGATCTGCGACCTGTAATGAGTGGGGTGTTTTTTCAATTCTCACCTGAGAATTTAACTTTTGTTGCTACCGATGCCCATAAATTGGTTAAATACCAACGCACAGACGTAACGGCCTCACAAGTAGCTGAATTTATAATGCCAAAGAAACCATTAAACTTATTAAAAGGGATTCTTCTTGGTAGTGAAGAAGATGTATTAGTCGAGTATAACGATAGCAATGCTAAATTCAGTTTTGACGAAACTGTATTAATTTGCCGGCTCATTGATGGAAAATATCCCAATTACGAGGCCGTCATCCCTAAGGAAAATCCAAATCAGCTATCTATTTCCAGAGATCAATTTCTAAGTTCTGTAAAACGGGTTTCCATATTTTCTAATAAAACTACGCATCAGATACGCTTGCGCATTGCTGGGGCTGAGCTGAATATTTCGGCGGAAGACATTGATTATAGTAATAAGGCAGAAGAACGCCTTACCTGTTCTTACCAGGGTGATGACATGCAGATAGGTTTCAATTCCCGCTTCCTTGTAGAAATGCTTAACAGTCTGCAATCCGGCGATATTTCACTTGAAATGAGCATGCCTAACCGGGCCGGGATCCTTACCCCCATGGACGGATTAGATGAAGGGGAACAGATAACCATGCTGGTCATGCCAGTCATGCTAAACACATAGGAATCAATATGTAAATAAAAATCCAACCAAAATGGTTGGATTTCTTTTTCTAGATAAAGGGTATTGTAAGAAAGTAACTTGGCGATTCCCCGTTACTGGCCCGTACAGCATTCACAATGGGCAATACAAATCCCAGAATTGCCGCACCGATCAATGTCAAGATCCCTAGTCCGAGCAAAAGAATTGCCGGAATAGAAAGAATAATATATAAGATCAGGCTAAGCTGAAGATTTACAGCATTTCTGCCGTGTTCATCCATATCTTTAACCGAATTCTTGGTTGATAACCAAATGATCAGAGGGATGATCAATCCACCAAAACCAATAAAATAAGACGATAATTGCGTTAAATGCATCGCCGTCAATAATTGACGATCTTTGCGCATTGTTGTTGTTTGACTGATGACTTCCATTTTGACAATTTTTAGGGTTAGCGTTACTAATATGTAGCAAAAAAATAAGTTTTGTTACAGCATTCACTTCCCACCAATAATGTCTTTCGTATTAGGCCTTCTTCTTAAGTTTACGCAGCTTCTCCCTATTCCTCGCAAGCTTTGTTTTTAATTTTGCGATCTTAGAATTCATCTTTTCCACATCCAATTCAGAAATCTTCTTTAGCGAACGGTTTCTATTCAATTTATCCTCAAGCTTTTGGAGCTTCTGGTCGTCTCTGGCAATAGATTGTTCTTGATTACGAATAGCCTCCCGGAGTTTTTTCTTTTCATCTTTCTTCTTTTCGCTGGCCTGCTGCTTTTTCTCAGATTTATGTGCCTTGCGTTCCGACTTCTCAATTTTTTTCTTCACTTCTTTTGCCTCCTTTTCTATCGAAAGAGGTTCTGTCGCTGGCAGGGATTCCTGTGCAAAGGAAAAAGCAGTTCCAAAAACGACCATCCCAAGTGTGAGCAATAGAAATAATCTTTTCATATGTATTAATAGTTAGTTACAGTAAGATAGCAAAATGTTATCAAGGTCAATATGAATAATCAATAGACAAGAAGGGGGGATTTCCTTATTTTTGCCAAAATTGGCCCAATGGTTTCAAATGATACAATTATCGCACTGTCCACCCCACCGGGAATAGGTGCCATCGCCGTAATTCGAATATCGGGTAGCGAAGCCATTAGCATAACAGAAGGAATATTTCAACCCATACATAAAAAGAAGCTTGCTGATCAACATAGTCATACGATCCATTTAGGCTATATACTTGATCAACAGCGCATTGTGGACAAAGTATTGCTGTCTTTGTTTAAAGGCCCTAATTCCTATACAGGGGAAGATGTGATTGAGATATCCTGTCACGGCTCGCGTTATATACAGCAAGAGATCCTTGCCTTATTCATACGTAGCGGCTGCCGATTGGCCCAGGCTGGAGAATTCACATTACGCGCCTTTCTCAATGGAAAAATGGATTTGAGTCAGGCAGAAGCCGTTGCTGATCTGATATCTTCTGAAAATGAAGCTTCCCATACCCTGGCCATGCAACAAATGCGCGGTGGAATTAGCAATGAGATCAAGAAGTTAAGAGCTGAATTGACAGATTTCGCATCTTTGATTGAATTGGAATTAGATTTCTCCGGGGAAGATGTGGATTTTGCAGATACAGGGCGATTAAAAGCATTAGTCCTGAAAATCAAAAACTTACTCAAAAACCTGGTTGATTCCTTTGCGCTCGGTAATGCGGTAAAACATGGAATCCCTGTCGCTATAATCGGGGAACCCAATGTTGGGAAATCTACCTTGCTCAACGCCCTGCTCAATGAAGAACGGGCCATTGTATCAGACATTCCCGGAACTACCAGAGATGCCATAGAAGATGAAATAAGTATTAAAGGCGTAGGCTTCCGTTTTATTGATACAGCAGGGATAAGGGAAACCCAGGATCATGTTGAAGGGATAGGCATAAAAAAGACATTTGAAAAAGTAGAGAAAGCAGATTTAGTTTTGTATTTATCTGAATATCAAAATGATATTGATTCTTCATTAAATGAGCATAAACGGCTTTCAAATAATTATCCAGGTAAAAAGATCATCCATGTCCTAACCAAATTTGATCTGGCAGGATCGACAACTAATAGCCTGCCCCCTAAAGAAAATAGCATTCGCATATCGGCTAAAACGGCCGATGGCATTCGGGAATTGAAGGAAATGCTCTATACTCTGGTCATAGAAGGTGAACTGGGAGCAGATCGCACCTTACTAACCAATTCCAGACATTACGAAGCGCTGCAACATGCACTCACATCCATAAACGCAGTAGAAACAGGAGTATCTGAAGAAATATCAGGAGATCTTTTAGCCGTAGATATCAGACAGGCACTTTATCATATGGGTGAGATCACAGGAGAGATCACTACGGATGACTTATTGGGTAATATCTTTGCAAATTTCTGCATCGGGAAATAAGAATATTGATCAGTTCAGTCTGCTTTTATTCCAAATTTTGAACACTTTTTAAAATCTTCCCCTAGCATTAAAAATTGCATTATTAATTACTTATCTTGCGCAACAATTAACCATTGTAGTAACTATTAAAACATTGCCAAAATTTCAGAGAAATTTTTTAACCTAGACTAGGAATCAAAACACTAGCAATTGCTGTTATGCCTGGATTTAACATCAGGTATTCCAGTTTACCCCCTAATTAATGTTTATTGATTAGATCGATAATCACATATCGGTCTGGCGTAAATTCTTTCTAAACTCAGTCTGTTTTAGAGGTTTAGGTCGTAGTTTGCACACCTTACAAACGATTTATTAACCCTTAATCTAGAAAGTTTAAGGAATAGAGTCGTTGCAATTAATTTGGCTAATTGGTACTGATGTGATAGCAACCCTGTCAAAAACAGTTAGGTGCCTAAGCCATAACCGAATTCTGAAATGCAGAGTTAACCGCTGTATTTCAACCAAAGTAACCAAAGATAGATTAAATGAATTCTAAAAATAGGTTCATATTCACCCATTTACTGGCGTTTGAGTACTTTCTATTAACACTAGTATTATTCCTCTATTCCTATTTTTTTATCCTGGAGTTTTCATTAAAAGATCCCGAATCACTTAAGAATGTATTATGGCTATGGATCATTTACTATGTAAGTTGGCTATTTATTGTTATGCAAGTCCGGGACAACCAATTTTATTTTAATCCGGATTACGGTTTCTTACGCAGCCTGCTTGTTTCAATGTTCTTTTTTATTGGGGTTGTAACTGTATTGATGACCGGTTTCCAGCTCACATATTTTGCACCTTTGACATATATCCTGCCAATCGTAATATTTTCTTATTTGAATTTAATAAGTCGTAAGTACTTATTGAAGTTTCTCAAGAAAAGGGGATCCCATTTATTTTCCAACACCCTTCTTATCAGTTCCGGACATAAATCAGATAAGCTGCCTGAATTTGAGAAGGCAATGAATCAATATGGTTACAATCTTGTTGGTTACCTGGAAGACAATATCAATCCCATGGAGAATGTTTTAAACCTGAAGATCTTCGGAAAGATCATTGATCTTCCTAAAGTATTAACTACCTACACGATCGACGAAGTTTTTATCGATATGTCCCATTTGGAAGAAGAAAAGATCAAATCTGCCATCAGTATAGCTGACAGTTACGGCGTGAGGGTAAAATTAATCCCGGATAACCCTTTATTGTTCTCAAGAAATTATAAAGCGGACACCATTGGTGATCTTGCCATATTTAGGTTGCGGCAATCCCCCCTGGATAATTTTAATAAAACGATCATAAAGCGAATGTTCGATTTTTGTTTCGCACTCATAGCTTTGATCTTGCTAACTCCGATATACCTTATCATCAGTCTATTGATAAAGCTGGATTCTAAAGGGCCTGTTTTCTATTCTCCTTACAGAAAAGGCGAAGGAGGCAAGACTTTCAAGTGTTATAAGTTCAGAACAATGCACGTTTGTGATAACCCAGTGAACGGAACCAAGTCCACTATAGTAAACGATCCCCGGATCACAAACATCGGGAAATTTTTAAGGAAGGCCGACCTTGATGAAATACCACAATTTTTGAATGTTCTAAAAGGTGAGATGAGTGTGATCGGTCCCAGACCCCATAGAATAAATTTACAGAACGATTTTAGAAAAAGTGTAAATAACTATATGGTGCGCAGTTATGTGAAGCCTGGCATCACGGGTTGGGCACAGGTTAATGGATGGAGAGGCCCTACTGTGACAGAGGAACAGAAGAAGGAACGTGTTAATCACGATTTATGGTACATTGAAAATTGGAGCTTTTGGCTTGATTTAAAGATCATATTTCTGACCATTTTTGGAAGACATCACAATAAAGCTTTTTAAGTACAACATTATTTCTCCAAGTGAGAAAATGAATCTAAAGAATAAAACAATAAGTAAATGAAAAACGTTTTAAGAATTCAATCTTATATTGAAAGGACGGCCAAATCTTGGAAACAAAAAAAACTTCCTTCACTTAGTTGGAGTAAGCTGTGTTTACTTTTCCTGGCTGTTTTGATGTCTTCTTGTTACTCGTCCAGTGATCTTGACTATTTACAAAGTGAGCAGTATAGATACACTACGCCAGTAAGAACGACTGAATACATAGTACAACCGAATGATGTTTTAGATATTAAAGTACAAAGCATGGATCCCGAACAGGTGGCCTTTTTTAATCTGGACAATATTGATAACAGGCGCCAAAATGCGAATCCTGCCAGTATGTATCTAACCGGATACTCCATAAATAAAGAAGGAAAAATAAGGATGGCCATGGTAGGCGATATTAAAGTAGGGGGTCTGACGGTTGAAGAAATCCGTGGTGTTATTCAGGATGAAATTGACCAGTTGCTGTTAAATGCCACTGTTTCTGTTAAGCTAACGAGCTTTAAAGTCTCTGTATTGGGTGATGTTCAGAATCCCGGAACCTACTATGTGTATAACACACAATCTACCATATTTGAAGCCCTCAGTAAGGCAGGGGACCTGAATATTTCTGCCAAGAGAAGAAATGTGAAATTGATACGCCAGGAAGGTGATAAGAATACTGTTGTAAATATGGATCTTACTGACCCTTCGATTATTCGTTCCCCTTATTATTTAATGCATCCGAATGATGTGATCTATGTAGAAACATCTAAACAGAATATTGTTCGGAACAATTTAAGTTTGTTCTCAATTCTACTGTCTGCCGTTGCTACTAGCCTTTTGGTGTTCGATGTTGTCAGCAATAATTAATAGGCAAGAAACATTTATGATTATAAAATGATACGAGTTACAAATACCATCTCATTTTACAGAATTTGGTGTAGAATACCTACTTTGTAATGGTGTCTTAATTGATTTCAGGCACTTTCAACAGATGCTTGTCAGAGGATATATAGTTAATACAACCCTTGAGTAACCGAAGAAATGAAAGCAAATAAGGATTTAGGAATCAGCGAACAACAAGAAGTCAATCTAAAATCATTCCTGCGCAAAGTATATCAGAACAAAAAATTGTATTTCCTGAGCGTTGGGTCTGCTTTGACCATTGCCTTCATATATTTTGCCTTTGCCACGGCAAAATATGAAGTTTCAACTTCTATCCTAATTGATCCTTCAGGGAGCAATAGAGTGTTAAGTGAAAGTGAGTCTGTTGACGGCGGTGTTGGCTTGATAGAAGTTGAAAAAAACCTTTTTAACGAAATAGGCATCATTAAATCCTTCAGTTTAATAAGCCAAACTGTCCAAAAATATGGACTTGATATTAACTACTATGCCGGAGAATGGCCTTCTAAAAAGGAGTACTTTGAATATTTCCCTTTTGAGGTTACACTGGATAGAAGTCATGCCCAACTATATGGTTTTCCCTTTGAAATAAAGATACTTTCCAATTTTAAATATCTGCTGACACTCGAAGCAGACAATTTTTATGTGTCTAATCCTGTTAATGGATCGCTACATGAAGTAAATCGGGATATTGAATTTACGAAGGAATACAGCTTTGGGTCAGTTGTTAAACATGAATATTTTTCTTTTACCATAGATAAACCTGACAATACCATATTTGGGGATGATTTTGAAGGTGAGGATCTGAGTTTTGTCATTCAGCCTTCTGCAGATGTGACAAACGGAATAATAAATGATCTTGAGGTAGACAATATTGATATCCAAGCCAGTATCTTCAGGATTGTTTCTACCGGTCCGGTCGTAGACAAGGAAATAGCTTTTCTTAAAGGACTTACCGATACTTACGTGGCAAACAAGCTCAGTTATAGAAATGAGATAGCCTCAACCAAAGAAGCATTCATACGTGAGCAGCTTGCAGTCATTTCTGATTCATTAGTAAAGTCTGAGGTAACCCTGGAATTATTCAAAAAGGATAGCAAAGCTGTTGATCTTAGTGCTACTGCATCAAATGCCCTTAATCGAACACAGAGGCTGCAAACGAGCAGGTCAAAGATTCAACTTGATATTAAGTATTACAATTCGATGATAGAATTGATCGAGAACAACCGACACAGAGATGATTTTATCCTATCAACATCAACAGGTATAACCGATCCCCAGATCAATCAAAATATCCTGAAACTTCAGGATTTGTATGCAGAGCGCTCCCGAAAGAAATTTTTTGTTACTAGCAACAATGAAGAAATGAATCTGCTGAACGAACAGATCAGACGTGCAACAGATCTGCTCTTGGGCAATTTGAATAACGCCGTTCAGAATTCCAATATGCTTCTTGGGGGTGTCCAATCCCAGCTGGCAAACTATGACGGGGTCATTGATGCCCTTCCTACCAGTGAGAAACAGCTGCTGGCAATGCAACGACAAGCTACACTTTATGAGAATCTGTTTAACTACTTAAGTCAGGAATTGGCAAAAACAGGGATTGCAAAGTCTGAGAATACTTCTGATATCCAGATTCTCGATCAGGCCAGAATGGTTGGCAACTCGCCTATTTCTCCTAAAAAAGAGCTTTTGACCGTACTTGCCTTAATGCTTGGGGCATTGGTACCTACAGTTTGGCTCGTTTTGTTTTCTCCTAATGACGTCATTGAAAATGAAATACAAATAACATCAAATACAGAAATGCCATTAGTAGCAAGCATCATATATCATGATCCTGAATCAACAGGTAAAGATTCTGAATCCTCCCTCTGGCGGGTTAAAGAATCATTCAGAGATCTGAGTGCGAAACTAAGATTCTTTAGCTCCAAGAAAAATTGCGTGATCGCACTCACTTCAATTATGCCGGAAGAAGGCAAAACCTATTGTACAATTAATCTGGGTATCACACTTGCAGAAACGGGTAAAAAAACGCTAATTATTGATACAGATCTGCGAAAGCCTAGTATTGTGAAGGGTATTAATGCTATTGTAGAAGGAAAAGGGCTGTCTAATTATTTACAGGGGGATATAAAAAAGTATGAAGAAATCATTTATCAACATGAGAAATTGGTTAATTTGAATTTCATACCTACGGCCGTAGCAGAGGGGAATGTTCATCAATTGCTTTCTGATCCAAAAATGAAATCTTTAGTAAAGGACCTGAAAGATAAATATGACTATATCTTATTGGATACGCCCGCTGTAGGCCTTGTCTCCGACTTCCTCCTATTTTGGGATCTAATTGATATTAATCTGTATGTTGTTAGAAGACAGGTCGCCAAAATAGGTTTCCTGAAAGATCTGGAAAACCTAAATCTCAAGGGTAAAAAGAAAAAGAGTTGTATTATTTACAATGATGCTTTGAAACGGGACAATAAGTATGGCTATGGCTCAAAATATGGCGAATCTAAGGAAATACAGTTAATCAATGATTCATTATCCGTTTAGCTCTTAATTAATTAATTTCATGTCCCATTTTAGTAGCCGCATTGAATGGTTCTGGTTAGCAATTGATCTCCAAAAAACATGATTGATTACCGGCAGCATTTTAGATGGTCTCAAGTAGACATAGGACACTTTTATGTGTACTTCCTGCTAGCTCTGGTCATTGCTGGATATTTAGTATATAACAGTAAATCACGGTACAAGTTCGAATTGTTTTTCATTTCGTTCTACTTGCTTACTGGTAACATAAATATGTTATTGACCATAAAGATTCCCGGATTCAGCCTTTTTGAAATTCAACCTTTACGATTCATTTTTCTAATGTTATGTTTTTTAATTGTTAGAAAAATTATGTTTTCTAAAGAACGGTTGAATCTGACATTCGACAAGAAGGTGCCCTGGTTCCTGGTGGCTCTTATTTCCTACATAGCTTTAATAATAATTTCGGTTCTCTTTCATAGTTCGGAAATGAAAATTGGAGATGTATTGATAACAATATATGACGCCCTGGTATTTTTGGTCCTTATAATTGGGTTAAGTCTTATGCGAGATAAACCTTCATACGATATCATAGGAAAATCAGTCATCCTTGGTGCTGTAGCTTCAGCCATTGTAAGTCTTTTACAGTTATTTATTGATCCGTATTTTCTTAGAATAGGAGACGATAGATTGGCATTCGGCGAATTCTTGAGGTCAAATGGAATTTTTAAATCGGAGTATTATCATTCATATTTTTTAATAATTGCGATTGCCTGGGTCCTAATTAAATTCAAAAATAGTTGGTTAAAATTTTTCCTGCTTAGTCTCTTTATTCTTGGTATCCTCTCAACATTTCATAGAATGAGCTGGGTAATACTAGGCATGACCCTACTAATACACTTTGTATTTATCAAAAAGGTGGCTTTTGACAAATTAATAGCTTCTGCATTGGTCTGCGTTACCATTGCTCTGTCTTTTTATATAATTTACTTCGACGACTTCAAGAATAGTGCTTTAGTGAAGGAGCGGCTAAGTAATACGATTGAAGGTCGAAAGGGCTACTATGCTATGGTTCTGGAGAATATTGACCAAGAACCCTTGTTTGGTTTTGGGGATTATAATAATGATGTTTATTATAGAACTATGCTACAAATAACTCATGACAGGGACAGAGCCACTGCCTTAACAGGAGGTATCCACAATGGGTATTTGGCAGCCATGTTCTTATACGGTATACCCGCCTTTGTATGCTTTGTGTTATTTGTTTTACAATCGGTATTTTATTATGCAAGATCTTTTAAGGACAATCTATTTTTCGTAATTCCCTTTTTTCTCAGTATAATTTATTTGATGGGTAACCTGACCAATTCCTTTTTATTTCTCACCTATCTGTCGGTTCTCTTTGCAATACATATTGGCATCGGAATGGGAATCAAAAAGATCAAAGAAGATTTAGTTCCTTAATCCAAAATCTATTTAGATGATTTCATTCTTATGCTAAATCGCCGATATATGAAGGTGATAGAAATTAAGTAAAAAGCATTATTGTAAATATTCCTCTTTAAAAGACTTCAATGCCAAAAAACTCCATGAAAAAAATTTTTGCCATGTATGGTGCAAGTGTTCTTGCTATTGCGTTGGGGTTTTTAGTCAGTGTATTTAATTCAAGAATTTTAGGACCCGAGAAATTTGGAGATTTTAAGTTTATTCAAACGGTGGGCATATTTATTGCCAGCTTGGTATCGGTTGGCTTTTTTATTTCTTTGACCCGCTTACTAGCCATTAATAATGAAAAAATCAAGGAGCAAAAAATTATAGGCCTTTTTGTTATAATTTTTGGTATTGTTTCAGTGATAGGGATGATTCTCATGTTTTGTTTTGCATACATAGAACCCTATTTTTTTAAACATGGAATAGATTCAAAATTTAAAATCTTCTTTTTCATCGTTCCTGTAATTATCGGATTGGCGGCACTTAAAGAGGTTTTAAAAGGCATGCATAGAATATATGCCCTTGCATTTTTAGGTTTTATGCCAGCGTTGGTCTATCTGATCATAATTTACCCTTTAAGTAAACTTATTACCATTGAAATTGATCAGGTCTTGATGGCCTCTTATGGAGTTGGCCTAATAATAGTGGCCTACCATTTAATAAAATTGAAACCTGGCTTTGGCATAAAGAAATTTTTATTCAAACGCCTGCTCGCAGAAAATAGGCAAAATGGACGACCAATTTATTTTGGTAGTTTGGCCGGCGTAGCTACGCAGCATATTGCTGCCTTTAGCATCTCTTATTTCATGGACAATACGCAAGTCGGTTATTTTATGCTGGCGTTAACCATTTGTAGTCCGTTACTTGTAATTCCTTCGGTAATGGGAACAATTTTTTTTAAAGAATTCACCACCATTCAAAACATTCCTAAGAAAGTCTTTTCTTTTAGTGTGGTAAGTACTCTGGCCGCTTTGGTTATATTTTATTCCTTTATAGAAAAGATCATAATTACGTTCTATACTGAGGATTATCTAGTAGTTGCGGATATATCAAAATATCTAATAATTGCATTCATTTTTCATGGTTTAGGCGACTTGATCAATCGTTTTCTCGGAGCAAAAGGTAAAGGTAAACTCTTGCGAAATGCAGCATACCTGGTCGGAATCATTAATGTTTTGGGATATACGGTTTTGGTTAAGCTATTCGACTTGAATGGAGCCATTATTACTAAGGTATTAGCTAGTGGTGGGTATATGATTGTCATGTGTGTCTATTACTTTAATTTTATTAAAAAGAATAAGATTAGAGAGGTATAAATACCATATACGAAATCATGAGAATATTAAGGGTTCAGGAGGGATACAAAAGAGAATAATTGAATACTTATCCTAAGAATGGTATATGCAGAAGATAAACGTCAAATGGCCGCACAATTATATCTACAGCAATTGCAATTTTACATCAGAAAATGCGGTAGTATTGTACTGGATCAGAGATAAAAGATTAGTAAAATGTTAATACTGAAGTACCTTATGAGTTTTCTTATTTCAAACTTAATAGCCAACCAAAAATATGTGTGGAATATGTGGTAAGATTCATTTCGATATAGAAAAGCCCGTTCTTCAAGGCGATATTCATGAAATGACAGAGCTGATTATCCATAGAGGACCTGATGATAGTGGTTATTATGTCAAGGAAAATGTAGGTTTAGGATTTCGCAGGTTAAGCATTATAGATCTCGATACCGGTCATCAACCCTTATCCAATGAAGATAGGACAGTATGGATCGTCTTTAATGGTGAAATCTATAACCACCTAGAATTACGTCACCAATTAATTGCAAAAGGGCATCAGTTCAAAACAAAAACCGATACTGAGACCATTGTGCATCTTTTTGAAGAGTATGGAAGCAAATGTGTGAATTTTCTTCGAGGTATGTTTGCCTTCGCAATTTGGGACGAGAAGAACAAGAAACTATTTTGCGCAAGGGATCGATTCGGCATTAAGCCTTTTTTCTATTTCATTGATAATGACAGGTTTGTCTTTGGTTCTGAAATAAAGTGTATTTTGAGTCAGGTAAATTCGTCTTCCGCTCTTTCACTTCCAATGCTCGATCAGTATCTGACTTTTGGATACTCCTCTGAAGACCGTACTATTTATCAGGATATTAGAAAATTAAACCCTGCCCATACCATTGAAATTGAACACAGGGGCAAAATCAAACTCACCAGATATTGGGATATTGATTACCAACCCGATTACAGCAAAACCGAAGAAGAATGGTGCAAGTTGATAAACGACAAACTTTCAGAAACTGTCAAGGCGCATTTGATGAGCGATGTTCCATTAGGTGCTTTTCTGAGTGGAGGTATCGACTCTAGTGCTGTGGTGGCTTTAATGTCAAAAAATAAGACAAGCCCGGTCAAAACCTTCTCAATTGGATTCAAAGAAGCAGAGTTTAATGAACTAAAATACGCTAGAGAACTTTCAGATAAATATCAGACAGAACATCACGAGCAGATAGTAGAACCGGAATCCGTCAGTTTGTTGCCTCAATTGGTCGATGCCTATGATGAACCCTTTGCAGACTCTTCAGCTATTCCAACTTATTTTGTTTCCAAATTTGCCAGGGAATTCGTAACCGTAGTACTCTCTGGCGATGGTGGAGACGAGTTGTTTGCAGGATACAACAAATACCAACGTATGAATAACATGCGTAAATTCAACGTCTTACCCAATTCTGTAAGTAAGTATTTTTGGGGTGGTCTCCACAAAATGATACCTAACAGTGTCAAAGGAAAAGGAGCAACCTATTACCTTGCCAAGCCTAAAGATAGTTTTCCTGCCTTTCTATCAATTTGGCAACAAGCCGAGCGTAAAAAACTTTTCAGGGAGGAACTCTGGGAAAAAATTCAAAGATCCCCTGCAGAATCACAAAGAATTGAATTTTTTACAAATTCCAATTCATCTGACTTTTTATTCAATATGCAAAAAATGGATATGAAAAGTTATATGGTCGATGATATTCTTACCAAAGTTGACAGGGCTAGTATGCAAAATTCCCTTGAGGTCAGAGTACCTTTATTGGATCATGAATTTGCCGAACTGACTGCTACAATCCCCTCTGAATTAAAATTGAAGGGAAACAGTAAGAAATACATTTTTAAAAAAGCAATGAAGGATCATTTGCCAGAGTCTATAATCTCGCATAAAAAACAAGGTTTCAGCGTGCCGCTGAAATCGTGGTTTAAAGATGACCTGAAAGATTATGTCAACGATCGCTTAATAAGTACAAATGGTCCTTTGTACGATTATTTAGAACCTGCTTATGTGCGTAAAGTAGTCAATGAGCATCATAGTGGAATGCGAGATTTCAATAATAAAATATGGTCTTTATTATTTTTAGATCTATGGCTGAACTCAAGGAAGTAGTAAAAAAAATTTGAACCTGAACAATTATCTAATACACAGTCTATAAAAAATAAGGCGTAAAATGGACGTTCACTATTTTTATATTTATAGTAACTGCGATTATTCGACAAAAAGTGCCGCTGCAACTCGAATGATGTATTATGCAAAAGCATTGGCCGATGAAGAAAATAACGTGTATTTGGTTAGTTGTTGCTCCAGTAAGTTGGCACAGGATAAATTTGTCGAGATTGAGCCCAATATTTTTGTTCTGGAAAAGAAAAAATTGACTCAAAATTATTTTTCAACGCTCACTTTTCTAATCGATCTAAACAATTTTTCAAAAAACAAATCTGCTAAGAACACATTTATTCTAGACCCTTATTCTCGTTTCTATATACAGTTCATAACAGTATTCTACATGATTTTTATTAAAAAAAACAAAGTCTATTATGAACTTAACGAGGTAGTGAAACATACATCATATTTTCACAATCCTATTTCATTAAAAAGGATAAAGTATTCCTTAAAAAAAATTCTTCATAGGCCAATTTTTACTATAACGGATACCTTGATGGCCTTTTATGAAGGACTCATTTGTATTTCAACCAATATTGAGGATTATGGTAAACGGTATAATAAAAACACATTGCGGATACCCATACTTACCGATCCTGATATTACTATCAAAACCTCAGGCGCAACGTATACAAAAAATAACCTTTTTAATATTGGGTTTTCCGGCTCAATAGTACCCAGCAAAGAGAACTTACTGGAATTCGC
>Ga0224508_10001263_pt1 | contig 22940 bp, 26 predicted proteins | sample SF_Jan12_sed_USG_4_FD_170157 | JGI IMG/M metagenome (GOLD analysis project Ga0224508, IMG submission 170157) | Sediment microbial communities from San Francisco Bay, California, United States - SF_Jan12_sed_USGS_21 | ecosystem: Environmental > Aquatic > Marine > Sediment | place: USA... | reverse complement strand
CGTGAATAATCAATTTTTTCCATGGTTCTATAGAAATCTCCATTTGTTAATATTGATATCATGCCAATTATAATCTTATTTTCTGAACTTGATTTGATGTTTGTTTTATTCCTAGACACTCATATTGATAAATTTGATTTCTTTGATAATGTTATGTGGCAAAAATTATGATAACTGAATTTTTCAATTAGTAAGTTAAGATTGTTAATAAAATATTTTCTTTTGATTAATAATTCTGATGTAGTATGTGAAATTCATGCTGGATTTAAAATAATTCAAAGGTATTTTTTGATACAACCTAAAATAAGTTTTTTAGCTCTTATGATGAATAATTGTCATAAATTATTATTTTAAAAAATAAAGTAGAAGAACATATCAAATAAAATAATCATATTAATTTCAAATGACAAAATGAATATTTTTGAATTATGTTAAATCCGGTGTGCTTGCTTTTATTTTAAAATCATTTGACTTAGGTGATATATTGTAGTTAATTTCATTTGTAGATAAGATTAAACCATCTAAATTATCTTAATTGAGGTTGTTAAATAGTAGAAACTAATTATTATTTTTTATAATGAAAAAATGGGCTGACTACTTAATTTCAGAAGTTAGATATGATTCTAAAAATTTAATCTCTACTGCTATACGACATCAAGATACTGATTTAGGGATTACTTTAGGTGAACCTATAGATCGTTCGACTATTACTTCTGACATCAAAAATAGATTATCTTACATTACAATTTACAATGGAAAAAATTCCTGGAAAAAAGGTCACAAAATTCAAACTTTCTCTATTGGAGGTATTCCATATCTTCGTATTGATGAAAATAAAGTAAAATTAGATTACCTAGGTGATTTACCCGAATTATTATTAATAAAATCTAATCCAATTTTAGAATCAGAACTACCTTCTAGTTCTAGGGGTTCGCTGCCAAAAGAATCTGTAGAAGAACTTCCTCCTGAACAATTCTCTAAAGCAAAGGAATTAGAAAAAGAAATCAAAAATCTTGAAATAGTTGAAACTGAATATGACATAATCCAAATTCTACAAAAACAAAATAAAAAACTTGATGATATAGAGAAAAAACTTCATGATTTAGAAAAAATGACGTAATTATTTTAGAATCTTATTTTTTAGATACATATTGTATTAAATGTAAAACTAAAAAACATTGAAAATCTAGAAGAAATAATTGTGAAAAATGGAATCTAATATTCGAAGAGATTTTTTCTATTTACAAAAGTAAATTATTTCCAATTGTTAAAATGAAAAATACTGAAATTTTTTGTTATATCAAAATTTATAAAATTACATTTGTTTTGACTGCCATGTTTGATTGAATTGTTTAATGGCTTCCTGATATGCCATAATTGAATCATCTCCAGAGGTTTTGAGAAATTTTTCCCACTGTTCATTGAATTTCTTTATTGATTCAATGTTAGTTTCTTTAAATATATTTTCAATCATCTTTGTTTGTTGTTTGATATATTCAGGACCAATTTCTTCCCAAGTATTTTCCCAACTGGAACTAACTTTTTTTAATAACTCTGCATCTGATTCTACTGCTTTTTGACAAGCATCGTGATATGTCATCAGAGTTTCATTTGTAGCCTTTTGCCAATGTGCAAGAGATTCTTTCCAGCCATTTAATGCAGAATTGTACTCTTTCCACGCTTTTTCAAATTCTGGTTTTTTTGGTGAATTTTTAACTTGTTTTTTTGTTTTATGTGTTGTCTTTTTAACTGGTTTCTTCTTAACTACACTTTTCTTCTTGACTGCCATATTCTTGTTTAAGAATAGTAGATGTTAAATCTTTTAATAATTCCAAATATTGAAATGCCATAATCTAATTTTACAAAAATTCAGATGCTTTAGAAAAGTTTGTAAGATACTTTCTATCCTTGTTTTTAAATAATTTATGGTGCTCTTTGCATAGATTTCTAGTTTCTTTAAAACTGATTTTTACTGTTTCCAATGCTTTGTGTTTACACTCTGAAATACTACATTGCAATATGAAAAATAATGACTATTTACTAATAAAACTTTGAAATTATGTAATTACCTATGCTAACTTTTTATGATTGCTAAATATCAAAAAATTATGAATGATGATGAAAAAGGTAAACGATTTTTAGAATTAATTGACGAACAAAATAATCTTCAATGGAGTGTTGTTGTAAAATTATCTTCATTAATTAATTCAAAATGGGATTCTGTAAAATTAAAAGATGATCTTGAAACATTAGTAGCAGAACATTCAAAAATTACTAAAGAGCTTAACAGTCTTGATGACGGTGTCAGTATATTATAATGCTGAATCTATCATTAATGCAATAAATAATACTGCTAAATATGGACTAGAAAATTTAAACAAAGTCCATGCAGCTTTTTCCATCGGTTTGAATATTACCCACATTGATAATCCTATCATTAATGCACCTGAGGCAATTGCTGTCCATAGATATACTGCACCTACCATCTCATTACCATTTTCAGTTGTTAAGAAGAATGGGGCAATTGAAAACAATACCATTACTACAGTTGAGCCTGCAATAGCTCTAGCTGATGTTTTTTCAGATTGTACTGCAGTTAACATTGGAACATTTACTTTATTGTAATCATCCTTGAAATGTAATGTCAAAGCCCAAATGTGCATTGGAATCCAAATAAACACTAATCCTGCCATTGCAAGACCCATTGTCCATAAATCTGACATAGTTACAGCTACCCATCCAATCATTGGTGGTGAACCTCCACATAATCCGCCTAAAATTATGTTAGTTCTGGAATTTCGTTTTAATACATATGAGTAAATAATGATATTATTTACTAATGCAAATGCAATGAAAGCAGTTGCCCATATACCTTGTTCTAATGTTGTTGTAAAAGAAATTCCAAATGCTAGAACTAATGATATTCCAGCTAACACTAATCCAAAATTCCTTGCTTTAATTGCAGGATAGATTCTTTTTGATGGAAGGGGCCTTTCTTTTGTCCTTTCCATTATTGCATCAATATCTCTATCATGATAATTTGTTAAAGTATTTGCAGCGGCTGAACCAGCTGCAACTGAAAATAGCATCAAAATCCATGTTGCTGGAGAAATTTCAATATCGTAAATATTAGATGCCGTTAATGCAGCACCAAATGCAGTAAATACAAGTAAATACCAAATTTTTGGCTTTGTTAATTCATAATATACGGCAACTCTGGATTCTGACTTTTGTTTTTGCAATACTAATCACTATCCTTTGATGGCATATATGGCATTGCTTTCATCCGTGATTTCATTTCAATAAATGATTCTGAAGATTGAATTCCTTCAATCCTACCAATTCGTTCAGATACCATTTTATGCATTTGATCTAATGATTTTGAATACATAGTTACTAGTATGTCAAATCTACCTGTAACTTCTGCAACTTCTCTAACTCCTTCAATCTTGAATAATTCTTCAATGATGTGGTCTCGTTTTTTTGTATCCATATTAATTCCAGTTAGAGCTTTAACATTATATCCAAGTTCTTCATCATTTACAACAATTGTAAAACGTTCAATTAATTTTTTTTTAACTAGTCTTTTTATTCTTGAATATACTACTGATGAATTAACATTAATTTTTTTTGATAGACGTGGAACTGAAATTGAAGCATCATGTGATAATTCTGATAAAATTTGTAAATCTAATTCATCCACTTTTGCCGTTTAAAACACCTAAGTCGATCTAGATTTCTGGATCTTATAAAGTTATTATTGTAAAAATTACAATAAATTATCTAAATCTTGCCTTTTTTGTATAACATTTCTGCTAATAAAACTGCGCCTTTTGCAGATCCCATTTTCTTGTTATGCGAGAACAACATGTATTTGAGTCCATTTTCAAATAATTCTTCTTTTTCTACTCTTCCAATTGTTGTAGTCATCCCATCACCTACTGATCTTTCCATCCTTGGTTGAGGTCTAGTTGGATCTTCATGAAATGCATAATATTTTTCTGGTGCAGAAGGCAATCCTTCAACAGACATATTTTGATTGTATGAATTGTAGAGTTCTTTAGCTTTTGAAGGATCAATTTCATCTGTAGTCTCAACAAAGACAGATTCAGTATGTCCATCTATCACAGGAACTCTGGTACATGTACAACTAATTCTAATGTCTGCATCTTCAATTTTACCATCCTTGAGTTTTCCTAAAATTTTTCTTGTCTCAGTTCTAACCTTTTCTTCCTCCTTTGGAATATATGGAATGATGTTGTCAGTAATTCCCATTGCTGATACTCCTGACTTTCCACCACCTGAGATTGCCTGCATTGATGTCATCATGACTTTTTTTGCACCATATTTTTCTAGTAATGGTTTTAATGTAATTGCTAAACCCGTAGTAGTACAGTTTGGAAGTGGTGCTACCCAACCTTTCCAGTTACGATTTTTCTTTTGAATTTCAAGTAATTCAGACTGTTCATCATTTACTCCTGGAATGAGAATTGGAACATCTTCTTCATATCTGTATGCAGAGCTAGTTGAAATTACTGGCAAGTCTGCTGCCATTTTAGTTTCAATATCTCTTGCAGCTACAGATTCAACTGCTGAAAAGACTAAATCTAATTGTGATACATCAAGATCATCAATTTTTTTGACAGTCATTGACTTTATGTACTCAGGAATTTCTCCACCAACATCCCATGCCACAATTCCGCTTACGTCTTTAATTGCATCCAGATAGTTCTTATCTGCTGAACGCTCAGAAGCAGCAATTTGAGTTACTTCAAACCATGGGTGATTCTCTAAAGATTGGACAAATTCCTGTCCTACGGCACCTGTTACTCCAATAATTGCTACTCTTTTCTTCCCCATTTTATTAAACTTGATCAGTTTCAATTAATATTCTTTTTTCAGATCACCAAAAGCTACTATATTACTTGTTTCTATTTGATACTGTGAAAATAAGGACAAGATACGCCATTACAACACATAATCCTATAGTCCACGGAGGTAGGTATTCTGTAGATAATCGAGATTCTAGTATCGTGGACTTTAGTTCAAACATTACTCCTGCTGGGATACCTACCCCTGTCAAATCAATCCTAAAAAAAAGGTTGAATATAATGGAATTTTATCCAGACTTGTATTCTGGTGATTTGATATCTGGCCTCAAAAAATATACTGGATTGTCAAATACAAATTTAATTGTTGGAAATGGTGCCATTGAGATAATCTATAATTTTTGCAGTACATTTTTACCAAAAAAACCTATTTTGATTCCTGTACCTACATTTGAGGAATATGAAATTGCAGCAAAACTTGCTGATTGTAAGATTATTTTTTTTAAAACAATGAATCTTTCTGAAAATCTTGATTCCTTTATTTCTCAAATTCCTATGAATGGATGTATTTTTGTTTGCAATCCAAATAATCCTACTGGAACTATTTTATCAAAAAAACAACTAACAAAAATCATATCATCTGCTAAACGAAAATCTTGTCTTGTATTTGTTGATGAGTGCTTTATTGAACTAGTTCCACAATCCAATCAGTCTGTTCTAAATTTAGTAAAACGATATGATAACCTCTTTGTATTAAGATCACTTACTAAATCATTTGGTCTAGCTGGTATTCGAGTTGGTTATGCAGGATCTTCAAAACAAATTATAGATATTTTACAAAAGATAAAGATTCCTTGGAGTGTTAATGCTTTAGCTCAAGAGGCAGGCATAATTGCCATCAAAAATAAATCTCATCTTACAAAATCAAAATCAATAATAAAAAAGGAATCTGATTTTCTTAGAAAAAAGATTTCTAATCTTCCAGGCTTTGAATGTCATGATTCTTCAACCAATTTTATTCTGATTAAAACACAACAAGACTCTACAAAACTTCAAAAAAAATTATTGAAATATAAAATCTTGATTCGAGATTGTAAAAACTTTCGAGGTTTGAATAATCATTACATTAGAATCGCAGTAAAATCTCACCAAGATAATCTAAAACTAATTCAAGCAATGGAGGCTATAACATGAAATCTTTAATGATTCAAGGAACATCTTCAGGTGCAGGAAAGACTACATTAGTTGCAGCTTTATGTAGAATCTTTTCAGACAAAGGTTATCGTGTGGCACCATTCAAATCTCAAAATATGTCGAATTTTGCATATATTACGCCTAAATTTGAGATTTCTCGTGCTCAAGCTATCCAGGCTATTGGAGCTAGATGTAAAATTATCTCTGACTTAAACCCCATTTTGCTTAAACCGATTGGGAATTACTATAGCATGGTGTATCTAAATGGTAAGCACTACAAAAAAATGCATGCAAAAAATTATTATGAAAAATTTGTAAACTCTAAGGGAATAAAGATTGCATCTAAATCCCTAAAATCTTTACAGAAAAATTTTGATTTAGTAATTTTAGAAGGTGCAGGTTCACCTGCCGAAATAAATTTACAAAAATTTGATATTGCAAATATGAGAATTGCACAAAAGGCAAATGCATCTGTATTATTGGTATCAGACATTGACAAAGGAGGTTCATTTGCAAGCATTGTTGGAACAATGACACTTATTGAAAAAAAATATCAAAAACTCGTAAAAGGTTTTGTCTTTAACAAATTTAGAGGAAATATTGATGTACTAAAACCAGGATTTCAAAAACTCAAGAATATTACAAAAATACCAGTAATAGGTACAATTCCAATGATGACATTGAATTTACCTGAAGAAGATTCTCTTAATTCTAAACCTAAATCTTTTGTATGGACCAAAAAAAATATTTCAAAAATTGACAATGAATTAAATCGTCTGGCAAAAACCGTAAAAAACAATTTAGATATAAAAACAATTGAGAAGATGATAAAATGATTGTAGAATCTATTATAATTGTTACATTTGCATTATTACTAGACTTTGCATTTGGAGATCCTAAGAATAGATATCATCCAACTGCATGGATTGGAACACTAATTGCAAAGCTAACACCACTAGCCAAAAATCAAAATACATATGTTGAAAAACTTGGAGGAATTTTTGTAGTTACCATAACTGTGGGGGTTGTAGTTGTAGTGCTTTCAATTTTGGATATTGGAATTTCATTAATTACTACTGACTGGGCATCCTTAATTGTTTCAGTGATATCTGGAATAATCTTGCTCAAATCAACTATTGCCATTAGAGGCATGGAACGTTATGCTCTATCTGTAGTGAATTCTCTAGAGCAAGATAATTTGAATTCTGCACGAATAAATCTATCAATGATTGTGAAGAGAAATACCAAGAATTTGGACAAAAATCATGTTATTTCAGGCGTCCTTGAAAGTATTAGTGAAAATACTGTTGATGGAATTACTGGACCTATGTTTTATTATGCACTTTTTGGATTACCTGGAGCATTTGTGTATAGAGTAATTAACACTGCAGATTCAATGATTGGATACAAGACTGATATTTTCAAAAATATAGGATGGTTTGGAGCAACTTGTGATACAATTTTGAATTATATTCCATCTAGACTTACAGGATTATTAATGATAATTTCTGCTGCAATTTTACAAAAAAATTGGAGAGAATCATACCGAGTTATGATAAGAGATGGCAAAAAAACTGAAAGTCCTAATGCAGGATATTCTATGGCTGCACTTGCAGGTGCTCTTGAAACGACGTTTGAAAAGATAAATCATTACAAATTAGGTGATGGCGAAATTACCCTAACAAAACAACATGTACACTCTGCAATTTCGATAATGAAGCTTACCTCGATTCTTTTCTGTGGAATGATAGTTATTCCGATAATTACTGTTTTATCTCTAGTTGGATGGTGGATTCATGCTTAAAGAGATTGGTTCTGTTTTTTCTTTTCTAACAATTTTTCCATCAACAAATGCAACCTTAGAAAGTATTGCAAAATACATGTATATTTTTCCTATCGTTGGAATTGTTATTGGACTTTTAGTTGGTTCATTGGGTTTTGGATTATCTTTCTTTTTAGAACCTTTGTTAGTAAGCTTGTTAGTCGTTGCATCAATTGCAATAGTTACTGGAATACATCATGCAGATGGTTTGGCTGATTTTGCAGATGGGTTGATGGTAAAAGGTTCAAAAAATAAAAAACTTGAAGCTATGAAAGATCTCTCTACTGGTTCAGCAGGTATTGTTACAATTGTGTTGTACATTATTGGTCTGATAATTACTCTTTCTCTTACCAGTGGCTTTGATTTGTTTAAGGCAATTTTAATTAGTGAAATTTTAGCAAAATTTTCAATGGTTTTAATGGCTAGTTTAGGTAAATCAGCTTCATTAGGCTCAAATTCTCCATTTGTTGAATTTATGAAAGATAAGAAAAAAATTATGGCAGCATTTCTCATCATGCTTATTCCTGTAATCATAATTGGTGAAACTACAGGTTTGATTATGCTTGGTGTGACTATTGTCTTGACTCTGTTTCTCTTAGTTTTGTCTACTCGTAGTTTTGGTGGCATTACTGGCGATGTACTAGGAGCCACTAACGAATTCACTCGATTAGCTTCTTTGATGGTGTTTGTTTCTATATGATTGGACTTGTTATGGCTGGTGGCAAAGGCACCAGAATGAATTTAGATGATGAAAAATTATTACTCAAATACAAAAAACCTGTAATTCTTCATGTAATTAATTCATTAAAAAATTCAAAATCTTTTTCAAAAATACTAGCTGTTACCAGTTGCAATTCTCCTAAAACAAAAAAATTACTGGAAGAAAATGACATTAAAATTTTTGATACATCCGGAATTGGCTATGTGGTAGATCTAAATTCAACACTAAAAACTATTCATGATCATGTTTTAGTTACCTCTGGTGATTTACCATTGCTTGATGGAGAAATAATCAAAACAATAACAAATCAATATGATCCTAAAAAAATTTGGACTAGCATTCTTGTAACTAACAAATTTTTAACTACTCTTGGTCTAGAATCTAATTTCTCTGTTGATTTTGATGGCCAAATATGCCATTATACTGGAATTTCTTTGATTAATTCAGAAAAAATTTCTTCTCTGGAAAATCTGGTTGAAAATTATATTATAATTGATGATAAGAGAATTGCATTTAATCTAAATTCAAAACGGGATTATGATTTACTCCGCACTACCTGAGATCTTACCATTTATCTGGGCTTTTGAACCCGTTGGTTCTGATATTGCATTTCCACAGGAATTACATGCTACCTGTGTAGATGCATGAGAATAAACTACCTGTAGTTCACCGCATTCATTGCAATTGACTTTTTGAAACTTGCTAGATGGTTTCGGAATCTCAATATGATCTTTCTTCATGCTGCCACCAACTCAAATTTCTTAATTCTAATACCTGGTTTATTGTATTTCTTTTTACAAACAGTACATGTCATGATAGGAGTAACTTTCTTAGTAACTTTAGCTGGTTTTGCTAGTTTTGGGAATTTCTGTCCACCATATCCCTTTTTACGCTCTGCATGTCGGCGTTCACCTCTAGCAGAACCACGTCTTTTTCCAGCCTTGTAAATGGAGACCTTTTGTTCAGTATGCGTTTTACATTTTGCACAATACTTTCTGATCACCTTGGGAATGTTCATATCAACAAGACCTCTTCGACCGTAATTTAAGCATTGAATCTATAATAGGCGCAAAAACCAATAAAAAGTTGTGACTTCTAGTCTAGCAAACTCGATCCAATCATTAAATTCTGTAGCAATGGGTGACAAAAAAGCCGATCTGATTTTAAAAAATTGTAATTTATTATCTGTCTATACTAGGGAAATAATTCCAAAAATCCAGATTGCTATTATTAATGATAGAATTGCATATGTTGGCCCTGATGCTACACATACACTTGGTTCAAAAACTACAGTAATTGATGTAAAAGAAAAATATGTCAGTCCTGGTTTTGCCGATCCACATTTACATATTGATCAATTTGTATTACCATCTGAATTTGCCAAAAAGGCTCTTCTTTGTGGTGTTACTTCTCTTTTTTCTGATCCAATTGATATTGTTAGTGTTGCAGGATATAGGGGGTTTCAAGAATTTCTCAAACTTGGTGAAAATCTTCCAATTCGAATCTTTCAGGTAGTTCCAGGAGGTCTTCCAGTTGATGCAAAATTTAGTAACAGTAAATCTCTATCATTATCACAAGAAAAATCTGCAGTCAAACATCCCCACGTTCTTGGTTTGGGTGAAGTCTTTTCATGGACTAAAGTTACTCTTCGTGATCCTAACACCATGAAATCACTCTCTGCAATGCTTGAGTGCGATTGCATAATTAATGGACATACTGCAGGTGCAAGTGAAAAAAAACTTAACGCATATGTCTCATCTGGAATCCTATCTTGCCATGAACCCATCAATTTTGATCAAGTTTTAGAAAGATTACGTCTTGGAATGTGGATAATGATTAGAGAGGGTTCTATTCGACGTGATTTGAAGGAAATAATTCCACGTGTTTTGTCTCACGGAACATATCTTAATCGCTTAATGTTTTGTTCTGATGGTCTTGATCCACTTGACATTACCAAATTTGGTCACATTGATCATTGTATACGTGAATCAATCAAACTCGGTCTAAAACCTATAGACGCAATTACGATGGCATCTAAGAATAACTTTGACTATTATAATATGGGAAAAGATCTTGGTGGCATAGCACCTGGAAAACTAGCTGATATTCTGATTTTCAATGACTTGAAATCATTTAAACCAACCAAAGTCTTTGTTGGAGGAAAACTTGTAGTCTCTAATGGAAGTATTGTAACTCCTATCAAGAAAAAAATAATTTCTCCCTGGATTAGAAAAACTGTTAAACTAAAAAATTTCTCAAAAAATGATTTCCTTATAAAATCAAAAAAGAAACAAGTTCTTACAAATACCATTTTTATGCAAACTGAAATTATTACAAAGATAGGTTCTGCTGAGCTTCACTCAAAAGACGGTCATGTGTCTGCCTCATTGGATTCTGACATTTGGAAAGTTGCAGCTTTTGATAGAATTCATGGAACCAATCAACATTCTATTGGATTTCTTGAAAATTTTGGTGCTGATATAGGTGCATTTGCTTCTACGTGGAGTTTTCATGAAAATGATATGATAGTTATTGGTTCAAATGATTCTGATATGGCACTCGCTTCCAATCATATTATCAAGAATCAGGGTGGACTTGTTGTAGTTAAATCTGGAAAAATTATTGCTTCTTTACCTTTACAATTGGCTGGAATTATTTCAACTGATTCTTTTGAAAAGGTTTCATCTAATTTTGAAAAAATTAATAACACTATTGTTGATTCTGGATGTATTTTTTCAAGACCTCATTTAATTCCTTTATTCTTACCTTTTTTGGCTTTACCCTCTGTTAGAATTCTTTCAGGCGGGATCGTGGATGTAAAAAAACGATGTTACATCCAACCGATCAACTAAGCAATGTTAAAAAGGGGGATTTAGTGAATTGAAGCTGAATCTAAATGGCATCAATTCAACAAGGACCAAATGGACCTGTTTTAGTTCTCAAAGAGAGTGCTTTACAGCAAAAAGGTAAAGATGCTCAACAAAATAATATTGCTGCAGCAAAATTAGTTGCACAATTAGTAAGAAGCAGTCTTGGCCCTAGAGGTCTTGATAAAATGCTAGTTGACTCATTAGGTGACGTTACGATTACAAATGATGGTGCAACCATTCTAAAAGAAATTGATGTTCAGCACCCTGCAGCCAAAATGATGGTTGAAATTTCTAAAACTGTGGATAATGAAGTGGGTGACGGTACAACATCCTCTGTTATTTTTGGAGGTGCATTATTAGCAAGAGCAGAAGATCTTCTTAACAAAGATGTTCATGCTTCAACTATAATTGATGGCTATCAGGCTGCAGCTGATAAGGCTCTTGAAATTTACTCAGATTTAGCAAAAAAAATACAGCCTGATGATAGAGCATCTCTTCTAAAAATTGCTGTAACAAGTATGCAATCAAAATTAATTTCTGAAGATAGTGATTCTCTTTCAAAAATTATAGTTGATGCAATTTTAAGTATAACGACTAAGAAAGGAGATGATTATTTTGTTGATCTTGAAAATATCAAAGTAGAAAAGAAAGCTGGTGGTTCAATTGACGATACGCAAATTGTAAAAGGTATTGTTTTGGATAAAGAAATTGTTCATAGTGGAATGCCTACTAAAATTGAGAAAGCAAAAATAGCATTAGTTAATTCGGCATTAGAAATTGAAAAAACTGAACTCAGTTCAGAAATAAGAATTACTGATCCAACACAAATGCAGATGTTCTTAGAAGAAGAAAATAGGATGTTAAAGACTATGGTTGACAAATTACATGATGTAGGAGCAAATGTCTTGATTTGTCAAAAAGGAATTGATGATATTTCACAACATTATTTGGCAAAATATGGTATTATGGCAATACGTCGTGTCAAAGAAAGTGATATGATTAAACTTTCTAAAGCTACAGGTGGACGTGTAATAAGTAATCTTGATGATCTTTCAGAAAATGATCTTGGTATTGCAGACTTGGCTCACCAAAAGAAAGTTGAATCTGACAAGTGGGTTTTCATTGAGGGTTGTAAACATCCACAATCAGTTACATTACTAATTCGTGGTGGAACTCAAAGAGTAATAGATGAAGTTGATCGTTCAATTCATGATTCTTTAATGGTTGTAAAAGATGTCATTGAAAAACCAGAAATTGTTGCAGGTGGAGGTGCTCCTGAAGCATTTGCAGCTGCATTTCTGAAAGATTGGGCTGACAATTTTGATGGAAGAGAACAACTTGCAATTAAAAAATATGCTGAAGCATTAGAGACAATTCCACTTACAATTGCTGAAAATGCAGGAATGGATCCAATTGATACAATGGCTAATCTAAGAGCAAAACAAAATCATGGCCAAAAATGGACTGGAATTGATGCTAGAAATATGCAGATTGCTGACATGATGGCAATTAATGTTGTAGAGCCAATTGTAGTTAAAGAACAGATAATTAAATCTGCAACAGAGGCAGCATGTATGATTCTTAGAATAGATGATGTAATTGCCACATCTGGAGCTCCAGGTGGTGGCGGTATGCCTGGAATGGGTTAAAATTTTAGTTAAAGCTTAAGCGTTTTAATTTTTGTAAATCATTGTTGTACAAACTTGGTGTAGATTTAGGAGGTACTAAAACAGAAGCTGTGCTTCTTGATGAAAATTTTAATGTCATAGAGAGAAAAAGAATCCCGACTCCTCAAAATGATTATCATCAAATTCTTAATTCTATTTCGTCTCTTGTATTGGACATATCTGAAAACGTTTCTGATTTTTCACTAGGTATTTGTACGCCAGGTGCAATTTCTAAAAAAACTGGATTAATAAAAAATAGTAATGCTCAATGCTTGATTGGTAGATCATTAAAAGAAGATTTAGAAAATAAACTTGGAAAAAAAATATCCATGGAAAATGATGCTAATTGTTTTACGATGGCTGAATCTATATTGGGCGTTGCTGCGAATTATGGTTTAGTTTTTGGTGTTATTCTTGGAACTGGTATAGGGGGAGGAATCGTAATTGATAAAAAATTACATTCTGGAAGAACTAACATTGGAGGTGAATGGGGTCATCATACATTACATCGTAATGGCAATTCATGTCATTGTGGTAAAACTGGATGTGTGGAAACCTACATCAGTGGTCCTTCTCTGGAAAATCAATGGATTAAACTAACTGGTAAATCACAATCTTTGCCCGAAATCCTTTCTAATATCGATAATGAAATTGGAAAAAAATGGAAATATGAATTTTTAGAAAATTTTGGATATGGTTTAGCAAATGTAATAGATATTCTAGATCCGGATGTAATTGTTTTAGGTGGCGGTTTATCAAATATTGATTTTTTGTACACTGAGGGAAAAGAATCAGTTTACAGCAAAGTATTTTCGGATTTAGTTGATACACCTATACTGAAAAACAAATTAGGTGATTCTGCAGGGGTTTTTGGAGCATGTATGCTTTAATTCGGGCATCCTTCCATCTTTGAAATTGAATATCCATCTGTCATTATTTCAATTTCCATGTCTTCTGGAACCGACTGTGTATGACAAAATTTACATTCTTTTGTTGTCACTATGGATGATTCTTCTCCAATTGATTCTAACCATTTTTTTGCAAAATAAATTGCTTTTTCTATTTCACTCTTATCCGTTACAACATCAAAATGCATTGTATGCCCATCTTTTGCTTTTACATATGTGTCAAAAACATGAAAATCCATATCAATCACAAATTTTTTTGTATTCCAAATTTATCACTACTGTGGTTCAATCGTTGCCGGTGGTTTACTTGAAATAGTATAGGTAACCCATGTAACATCTTCAATCTCATTTGTTATTCTATTACTCATTTTTTCTAATAATCCATGTGGTAATCTAGTCCAATCTGCCGTCATTGCATCTACTGAATCTACAACTCTGATCATAACTATATTTCCATATCTACGTTCATCTCCTACAACCCCTACTGCTCTGTCATCACCCACTGCTGCATATGCTTGCCATACTTTTTCATACAAACCTGCTTCAACTAATTCATCTTCAACAATTTTACTAGCTGTTTTAGAAATTTCTAATTTTATTGGAGTAACTTCTCCAATTATTCTCACAGCTAAGCCTGGACCTGGAAATGGATGTCTCATGAAAAGTTTCTCTGGAACTTCGAGAATTTTTGCAATTTTTCTTACTTCATCTTTGTACAAATCTCTTAATGGCTCTAAAATTTCTAAATTGAGCCAATCTGGTAATCCCCCTACATTATGATGAGATTTTATCACTGATGCAGGTCCCTTTGATACTCCGCTTTCAATTACATCTGGGTATAGTGTACCTTGAGCTAACCATTTGAAAGGACCATTTTTTTCAGCAAATTCAGTAAAAACATGAATGAACTCTTCACCTATGGTTTTTCTTTTGTGCTCAGGATCTTCAATTCCTTTGAGCTTTTCTAGAAATACATCTGCTGCATTAATTGCTGTAAAATCCACTTTGAAATTATCTCTGAACATTGCTTCAATTTCTTTTTCTTCATTTAATCGTAGTAAGCCATTATTTACAAAAACACATTTGAGTTTATTCCCGATTGCTTTGTGAATAAGTAATGCAACTACCGTTGAATCTATGCCTCCGCTAACACCACAAAGTACGTTTCCTTCTATTTTTTTAATTTTTTCTATGGCTGTATCAATAAAACCCTCCATGGTCCAATCTTGTTTTGCTTTACAAACCTTCAAAACAAAATTCTTTAGAATTTCTGTACCTTGTTCTGTATGTACTACTTCAGGATGAAATTGAATTCCATAAATTGATTTATCCTCTGATGCAATAGCGGCTGCCTTTGCGCTTTCTGTATGCCCTATCACTTTAAATCCAGGTGGAATTTTTTCTGCCTCATCTCCATGACTCATCCAAGCTCTTACTGATTCTCCAACTCCATTTAGAAGATCTTTATCATTATCAATTGTTAGTAATGATGAACCATATTCTTTGTTTGCTCTTTTTACTTTACCACCATACTTGTTTACAATCAATTGATGACCGTAACAAATTCCAAGTAATGGTAAATTCATATCAAAAATTTTATTTTCTGGAATTGGTGCATCTGAATTATAAACACTTGATGGACCTCCAGAAAAAATTATTCCTGTTGGGTTTAGTTTTTGTAACTCTTGATAGCTAATATCATAAGGTACAAGTTCTGCATAAACTGAAAATTCCCTAATTCTTCTACAAATTAAATGACTATACTGTGACCCAAAATCTAAAACTACTATTTTGTCCATATTATCACTTGTTGATATTTTCAAGCATTCGGGTTAATGACCATCCTGCTGTGTTGATTAATTCATTCACCCTTTCTTTTTGCCTATAGTTTTTAATGACAATTTCTCTAATGTTTGTTCCATTTTTATTAATAATGTAATCAATCACTGATTCTTTTTGGATTTTTCCATTTTCTGCTTCTACAAAGTCTTTCTTTTTCATTTCACCAATTATTCTATCCAAGAAAAATGACTTGAAAGGTGGGGTATCTGCATTAATCACAATTTCATTATCTAAAACTATGGAAACTTGTTCTGGTGTAACATACGCATTAGCAATTATTTTACCATCATTTACTCTCTTAATTGGAATTGAATTTTTTACGGGTTTTTCTATGGTCTCTATTTTTGATTTCGTCTCTATTTTTGTTCCTAATTGAGAAGCTTTTGTAAAACTTGAACCTTTTAAAAACAAGTCTAAAACTATAATGTTTTTTTCGATCATTTCTATGCCCTCTTGATGTTTATCAATCTGCTCGATCAAGCTTTCTTTTAAAGCAACAATATCTTTAATTTGTTCCTCTGAGAATTTCATAATTTGATAAATGAGGGATGAGTATTAAATGCATTCTAGGTAATTATGATATCCAGTTTCTTATATGAAATTTTTTCAAATCCGCTAATTGGCTTTGATGTAGTGAATAATTCAGATTTTGTAATGGTAGATAGCCATTCTAAAAGAAATTCTCCTTTTTTTAATTTCATTAATTTTATTTTTCTTTCTGATTTTTTGGTTTTTGAAAACTTTCCAATTTGTTCTCCAAAATCCATTCCAAATAAAATAATTTTTTTTGCTTCATAATGATTTGCTAGAAAAACTCCTCTATCTCCATCTGTAAATCCGCCAAAATTTTGAATTTTGTTAAATGGTGTTGATTGTGATGTTCCAATACAGTTTTTAAATTTTTTTGCCAACTCTAATTTTTCTATATTGTCCCCATGTGCATGTACAACAAATATAGATTTTGTTTTTCCAATTTTTTTAAGTGTATTTTCATCCCCATCTAAATCTGTAACAATAATATCTGGAATTATTCCATTCTCTACAAGTGGTTTAATTGCACTATCTGCAGCAATTTTAACTGTTTTTTTATATTTTTTTAATTTTATAATGGCAGTTGACAAAGATGGTCCCGAACCAATAACTAAAACTGTTTTTCCTTTAATCAAATTAATAATTTTCTCATTAGTATTTGATTTTTCTAAAATTGTGTTTAAAAGAATAGCTGATTCTTTATCCTTCTTTTCATCATACTTGAATTCTTTTAAAATATCTGAATACTTTTTTCTCCAACCTAAAATTACCATATAACTCAAATTGCATTAGTTTTTGATAAACCATGTGGCAAAAATTGGTAATGTAAGAGTGGGTGGAAAGAATCCTGTACGTATAATGGCAATTCTAAACACCAGTTCTGAATCATTTTACAAAAAGTCTGTTAACACTAGTAAAACTCAAATAAAAAATATTGTTAAGCAGATGGAAAATCAAGGAGCAGATTTTATTGATGTTGGAGGTATGTCTACTGCACCTTATTTATCCACCTTGATTTCAGAAAAAGTCGAGTCAAAAAGAATTCTAAACGCAATTAAAATAATTCAAAATTTTACTAATCTTCCAATATCTGTTGATACTTGTAGGGCTAAAGTTGCCCAAGATTCTTTAGAATATGGTGTTGAAATAATTAATGATATTTCTGGTTTAAAATATGATGAAAAAATGCAAGATGTTATCTCAAAATTTGCTCCATCTCTAATTTTATGTGCATATAATTCAAAAATTATTCTTGGTAATTCTATACAAACCACAAAAAAACTTCTTAAAGAAAGCTTGAAAATTGCAAAAAAATCTAATGTTCCTTCTGAAAAAATTGTTCTGGATCCTGCCATTGGATTTTTTAGAAAAACCGGAAAAGGTCCATTTTTTACAAAAATCAAATCGGATTGGTTAGAAAGAGATCTATTTGTAATAAAAAATCTAAATTTAATTAAACAGAATTATCCTATTTTGATCTCTGTTTCAAACAAATCATTCTTAGGTGAAATTCTAGGAAAAGAAAATCCATCTGATCGGTTATTTGGTTCAATAGCTGCAGAAACTGTTTCTGTATTGAACGGAGCTGATATTATTCGTACTCATAATGTGGAGGCTACTAAAGATGCAATAATAGTAGCGTCTCAACTATTCAAATAACACAAAGGCTTATAATCGATATTTTACTTTCTTACAAAGGTTTCATTGGAATTTAAAGAAGGATTAACATTTGATGATGTTCTTCTCGTACCCAAATATTCAGATATTACAAGTAGAAGCCAGACTGATCTAACTACAAAATTATCTCAAAATATCTCAATTAACATTCCTTTTGTGAGTGCAAATATGGATACTGTCACTGAATCCTCTATGGCAGGAACTATGGCTCGTGCTGGAGGCATAGGAATAATTCATAGATTTTTGACGATTAAAGAACAAGCAAATGAAGTTCTAAAAGTAAAACGATCAGGCAGTGTAATGATAGAAAATCCTTACTCTGTATCTCCAGATAAATCTGTTCAAGATGCTATAGATTATGCTGAAGATAAAGATATTTCTGGTCTCTTAGTTGTTGATTCTAATTCTAAATTAATAGGAATTGTAACTGAAAGAGATTTACTATTTGCTAATCAAAATGACAAAATTCAAAATGTAATGACAAAGGATATAGTAACTGCAAATCTTGGTGTTACATTAGATGAATCAAAAGAAATCTTACACAAACATAGAATAGAAAAATTACCAATCGTTGATGATTCGGGAATTGTCAAAGGTCTAATCACAAGTAAGGATATTACAAATAATGCTGATTTTCCAAATGCATCCAAAGATAAGAAAGGTAGACCCCTAGTTGGAGCAGCTGTTGGAGTTAAAGGTGACTTTTTAGAAAGAAGTGAATCTCTTCTAGAAGCAGGTGTTGATGTGCTTGTAGTTGACATAGCTCATGGACATAGTGAAAATGCAATGAGTACTATTCGTAATATCAAAAAAGCATTTCCAGACTGTGAATTAATTGCAGGAAACATTGCAACTGCTCAAGGCGCTGAAGATTTGATTAAAGCAGGAGTTGATGCAGTAAAAGTTGGTGTGGGCTCTGGCTCAATTTGTATTACTAGAGTAATTACCGGTTCTGGTGTGCCGCAATTAACTGCAGTAATGGATTGCGCAAAAATTGGCAAGGATTATGGTATTCCAATAATTTCTGATGGCGGAACTAGAACCTCTGGTGACGCAACAAAGGCATTGGCTTCTGGTGCTTCATCCATAATGGTAGGCAGCATGCTTGGAGGAACTGATGAATCCCCTGGTACAGTTTTGACTAAAAATGGAAAACGATTCAAAGTATATCGAGGAATGGCATCACTAGCAGCATCTATAGGAAGAAAATCCAAAGAAACAGGCTTGATATCCCTTGATGATGATCTTAATGATTATGTTGCAGAGGGTGTTGAAGCTATGGTCCCTTACAAAGGAACTGTAACTGATATACTAAAACAACTTACGGGTGGAGTACGTTCTGGATTAAGCTATTGTGGCGCTCATACAATACCTCAAATGCAAGAAAATGCAGAGTTTATCAAAATGTCAAGAGCTGGATTTGCAGAAAGTCAACCTCATGATGTTTCTTTAATGTAGGTAATTTTTTATGCAGTATATAGAATAATCTCAATATGATTTCTAAAAGAACTATCATTGGATTAATAGTTGGAAGTGCAATTATTGCAATTGGAGGTTATTCTTTGATTTTACATATTGGAACAATTACTATTAACGAAGATTATGTTGTAGCGGTAGGTAATACAATACCTTATACAATTCCTGCTCCAAAGGACACTTCTCAACATATGAAAATTGTTGGTGATGCTTTTGACCTTAAACTTTCAAGTCCGGAAAATGGATTACAGATTCCAAATACTTCATACAAAAATGAATTGATTTTAGATTGGACTCATCTAGAAGACGGTGAAACAAGAATCCTGATTCAAAATACAGGTAATGCAGAATTGTCTATAACTGGAGAATTAATCAGAAGTTCTGATCCTATTTGGTTTACTTATGATCTTATGGTGATAACATCTGGAGTGGTAATCATTGGATTTAGTATGGGATTTACTTTGAGAAAACCCAAAGGATTTTAGTTTAATTTTGCAGAAGGGTATGAGCCTAAAACTTTCATGAAAAGTGTTTTTTGCTTTATTTTTTCTAATATTTCTGAAATCTTAGGATCATTTTTGTGTCCTTCAAAATCTACATAAAAATTATATTCCCAAGTATTTACTTTTGTTGGTCTTGATTCAATTTTTGTAAGGTTGACATTATTTTTGTGAAAATTCTCTATAATTTTGTATAATGAGCCAGGCTCATGTTTTATTGAAAATATGATTGATGTTTTATCATTACCTGTTTCATGACTGTTTGTTTTTGACAAAATTAGAAATCTCGTATAATTATTTAGATTATCTGCAACATTATCTGAAATAATTGGCATTTCATAAATTTCTGCTGCATCTTTACTGGCAATACCCGCACAATTCTCTTTTTTTAACTCCTTGACATTTTTTATGCTTCCAGCTGTATCATATGCGGGAATTGTTTTCATATTGTGTTCTTGGATAAATTTTCTACATTGTCCTAAAGCTTGTGGATGTGAATAAACTGTATCTATTTGATCTAATTTTCCAATTCCTATCAGGCAATGTTCAATTCTATGATAAATCTCACCTATTGCATTTAGAGATGTTGAATAAAGCAGATCATAGCTTTCGCCAACACTTCCTTCCAGTGAATTTTCTACTGGTAAAATTGCATATTGTGTTTTATCTTTAGATGTGTTTTCTAATACTTCTGTAAATGTTGTAAGAGGGATAGTTTCAATTTCTTCATAAAAGAACGCTCTTGCTGCAGCTTCACTATATGCACCTCGTTCACCTTGGAACGAAACATGTATCATTTGTTAACCTCTTAAATTAACGAAATCACTATTTCCAAAGTTTGCAGAAAGTTTTCTTTCATCAATCCACGCACAATCTGTACATTTTATGGCATCACGCATTGGAATTATTTTACCTCCACATTTCCTACATTTGGTGAATAAAATTCCTAAATTCGGTTCACTGATACTTGCATGAATTGTACCATTAAGATGACTGATAATTTTTAATGTAACTATGTCGTTAACTAATGCCACATTTCTTATTCTTAAATTCCGTGTTCCACATACACATTCTACTTTAGATGTGGTGGGTTTTCCATTAATGTAATCAATTGAAACTGCAATCATCGATGACATTACTGCTGCAACTGTTCCAATTATAATATCTCCAACTTTTGGTATTGATAGTAGTTTTGGATGCTTTATGTTGGCAGTTCTTGATTCCTTATCGATGTCTTTTTCTCCAATTGTTGCAGCTCGAACCATATCTCCATCATCAAAAGCGTTATGTCCAGCCTCATATTCTTCAATAGATGCTATTTTGTCACCTGGAAATATTGCATTTTCAGACATGATGAGAATTTTATTTTTGTGATTATAATTGTTTGTGGTCTGAAGTACCTTGGTAAATCATATATCTTCAAAAATTAGAAATAAATCATGAAAGCCCTGGTATATGATAAATATACTATTGATGATGATTTTTCTAAAATTTTAAAGATTAAAGAAATTCCGATACCTAAACCAAAATCTAATGAAGTTATTTTCAAGGTAAAAGCAGCAGCCCTTAATTATGATGATATTTGGGGCATGAGAGGTAAACCTTTAGCAATCCCATTACCTCATATTTCTGGGACTGATGCTGCAGGTGAGGTTACTACAATTGGCAATGATGTTAAAAATATCAAAGTTGGAGACAGGGTTGTTTCACATGGAAATATGTCCTGTAGAGTTTGTAAGGCATGTACTAGTGGTAGAGAATTTGATTGTAGGCAACGAACTATTTGGGGGTTTGAAACAGGTCCCCTCTGGGGAGGTTATTGTGAATTTACACATCTTCCAGAAGTCAATGTTGTAAAAATTCCAGAAAATGTCTCTTATGATCAAGCTGCTGCTGCATCAATGACTCTATTAACTTCATGGCACATGCTAGTTGGTAGGGCAAAAATTCAACCTGGACAATTAGTTTTGATTATGGGTGGTAGTTCAGGTGTTGGTAATTATGGAATTCAAATCGCAAAACTTTTCGGATGCACTGTCATTGCAACAGCAAGTCCAGATAAACTAGACAAATGTTTAGAGCTTGGAGCAGACTTTGCAGTGGATCACAGAAAAGAAGATTGGTACAAAGAAGTTAGAGGAATTGCAAAAAAAATCCCGAAATCATTTGGAGATATTCCTGGTGTTGATGTAATTTTTGAACATATTGGTGGCTCTCATTGGAATAAAGAATTAACATTACTAAATTATGGTGGAACAATTGTTACAACTGGTGCGACCACTGGGTATGATGCCGAGACAGATTTACGCCATATTTTCTTCAAGGGAATCAATATTTTGGGTTCAACTCAAGGAACCCGTGCTGAACTAGAACAAGGTCTCTATTGGATGTCACAAGGTAAAATAAAATCTACAATTGATTCAGTATATTCTTTGGAACAAGCTGCAGAGGCTCATACAAAAATGCTCAAAGGTAAAGGATTATTTGGAAAAATTCTAATCAAACCTGACTCTTGATTGATATGACAGATCCTAAGATTAATTCAATTTTAGATGAAGGAAATAGATTATTTTTACAAGGGAAACTTCAAGACGCAATAATATATTACGACAAAATTCTGAACGAAAATCCTCAACATGTTAGCTCTCTTAATAATAAGGGATATGCTCTCAGTAAACTAAAAGATTTTGATAATGCTATGAAGTGTTATGATGATGCTTTGAAAATATTCCCAGATGATCTAGCTGTATTAGTTAACAAAATCTCGTTGTTTCGTAAAAAGGGGAATTTTACTGAAGCATTATCAATTTGTAATGAAATTCTAAATACTAATCCAAAGTACAACACTGTTCTATATCATAAGGAACGAATTTTGTTTTCTATGGGGAACTTTGATGAATCCA
>Ga0224508_10001262_pt1 | contig 22951 bp, 24 predicted proteins | sample SF_Jan12_sed_USG_4_FD_170157 | JGI IMG/M metagenome (GOLD analysis project Ga0224508, IMG submission 170157) | Sediment microbial communities from San Francisco Bay, California, United States - SF_Jan12_sed_USGS_21 | ecosystem: Environmental > Aquatic > Marine > Sediment | place: USA... | reverse complement strand
AATATCGACGATCTGAACCACGTCTCCGTCCACTACAACAATCGTGTGGACCGACCCGGCGAACCCGAACTGAGAATATTTCCGAAATACGATGACCCCGAGCTCTTAAAGGTCGGAAACCCTTACCTGCGCCCACAATTCACCGAGACGTTCGAGGTTGCCTACGAGCGTGCTTGGGAGACGGGATCCGTGATCGCGTCCCTCTACCACCGAGACATTGACGATCCCTTCACACGGGTCTTCGCGATCGACCCAACGAATCAGGACTACGACATCGTCAATCGCATCTACCAGAACGTAGGTAGCGGGACTGCCACCGGCCTTGAGCTGATCCTCGCCCAGGACGTCAGCGATATCTGGGAGCTTTCGGGAAGCATCAACTGGTATGACAACGTGATCGACGCGGACGTCGTGACATTGCTGTTTCCCATCGTCAGACCGTTTGTCGTTGAAAGGTCTGCCGACAACACGTGGGATGCCAAGCTGAGCAGTCAATTTGACTTCCGAAATGACTGGCAGGTCCAAGTCGCGATTGTCTACTACGCTGAGAAGAACATCGCTCAAGGGAGAGAGGCCGCTAGGTCGTCCGTGGATCTGGGTATCAGCAGGGCTGTCATGGACGACAGGGGCGAGATCACTTTATCGTTCGTAGACGTCTTCAACGATTTCGGAATCAAACAGTTCATCAATGGCGATGGGTTCGACGCCATCTACGAAAACTACTACGAGACCCAGGTGCTGAGTCTGGGTTTCAACTACCAGTTCTAAGGCTCTCGTCATGAACGTCCGCTTCTAATCCAGCCGTCAACTCGCGCTGCGATGGGGCCGCGTCGGGCCGGAATGCCGTTAACGGTTAATATGCAGGTGTGCGTATACAACTTCTTACGTTTGAGGGTTGCCCGTTAGCGGACGCTGCAAGGGTTGAGTTGGAGGCCGCACTGGCGGACTGCGGGTTGGAGGAATACCAAGAGATTGACATTCTGGGCCCGGAAACGCCGGACGGACTACGCGGATGGGGCTCGCCTACAATCCTGTTGGACGGGGCGGACATTACAGGCCAGCCGAAGGGCGATAGCGTCAGTTGTCGGGTTTATCCGGGATCCAAGGGCGTCCCCGACAGGGCGGAGATCGTAGCGGGAATTGGAGGTCAGTCGGCAGAGACTTACTAAGGATTATGAGCAGATGGACTTGAAGGTACTGGCAACGGTTTTCGGGATCGTATTTCTTGCCGAACTTGGCGATAAGACGCAGCTTGCCACGCTGCTCTTTGCGTCCAGGTCGCCCGGTAATCTGATAGCGGTGTTTGTTGGAGCCTCGGCCGCCCTTATCGTCGCATCGGCAATCGGGGTGGCGGTAGGCGGCGTCATCTCCCAGTATCTTGATCCAAAGCTGCTTTCTTACGTGGCTGGCGTAGGATTTCTCCTAATCGGAGCCTGGACGATATGGCAAGGTGCCAGCTTGGCTTGAGCTTCAAGTATCCAAACATGTACGAATGTTCGCTTCTGGCCGAAAGCGGCCGTCGGTTAACGTTCCTTAGCGGAGAGTTTCGGCCCCAAAGCGGAAGTTCGGATGCTATATTTTGATGCTGAGGCCAAGGTCTCGAACCGATCCATTGCGGTCATGCGCCGAGGTGCGAAAAAGATGCGTCAACAATCACGGGATCACATAGGCCTAGCCGTCACTTTGACCCTGTTGACAGCGTTTACAGACAGTGCCGCATTGGGTCAGCCTCCGGATGCCGTCATCGAGTCCATTGTGTCTTCCTCTCAGTTCAGCGAGGCGGTCGATTTCCTTGGAGCGGACCATGATCGCTTCGTCGAAGACCTGATTGACCTCACCGAAATCCCGGCGCCGCCGTTTATGGAGGACGAACGTGCTGAAGCGTATTTGAGTATGTTGCGGGCGCACGGGCTTTCCGACGTGAGAATGGATGCTGAGGGCAACGTAATGGGTGTCCGGAAAGGGTCAAGCAGCGGTTCGATACTGGCCGTGCTCGCTCACCTGGATACGGTCTTTCCGGAAGGCACTGATGTCCAGGTCAGGCGAGAGGGCACACGGCTGTTCGCCCCCGGAGTGGGTGACGATACGCGCGGATTAGCGATGATCCTCGCAATAATACGAGCTTTGGACTACGTAGATATAGAGACTGAGAGCGACATCCTGTTCGTTGGGAATGTCGGAGAAGAGGGTGTGGGGGATCTTCGCGGTACGAAGTATCTGCTGATGGAAGGTCCGTATCGAGACCAGATTGATCAGTTCATCACCATCGACGGGCCGGGGGACACGGAGGGGCAATGGTCAATTCGCAACGCAGGTGTTGGATCGATTAGATACCGAGTTACCTTTAAGGGGCCGGGAGGCCACAGTTTCGGGGATTTTGGACTTGTAAATCCTGCTAACGCAATGGCCGGTGCGATAACAAGGCTTTCGGAGATTCCTGTACCGGAAGAGCCCAAGACTACACACAACGTTGGAGTTGTGTCAGGCGGCACTTCCGTGAACTCAATTCCTGTCGAGGTGGCTATGGAGGTGGACATGCGTTCGGAGTCGAGTTCTGAGTTAGATCGGCTCCACGAGATGTTTCTCGCAAGTATCCACGAAGCTGTAGAAACGGAAAATGCAAAGGCATCTACGGCAGAGGGAGCCGTTGAGGCGAGCCCCGTCATGATCGGCGACCGCCCCGTGGGAGAAACTCCAGAAAGCTCACGCATCGTTCAGATCACAGCCGCCGCCGTGGAAGCATTTGGGCTCAGACCTGTCTTCCGCGCTGGCAGTACTGATGCGAATATCCCAATGAGTCTCGGCATACCGGCGATTGGCATAGGTCCCGGACAGGTTTGGCGTCCCCATTCTCTTGAGGAATGGACAGACGTTGACCCAGAATTGACTCTCCAAGCTGAGAGCATAGTCTTAGCGACCCTGCTCGGTTTAGCGGGAGTCGCTGACTAGATTCCTGTCAGAGCAGAAACGGCAGCGGCGTACAGAGTGTCCGCAGTTGGCCGTTAGCAGACGTTCGATAGCAGTATCATTGTGGCGTTGAAGGAAAGATGAAGATCGACCTCGGGCAGACAATCTCAGTACTCGCGAACGTAGGAGTGATCGCTGGTATCGTGTTTCTTGGGTACGAGCTGCGCCAGAACAACTCGCTGCTTGCCTCCCAGGCACGATCAAACCACGCTGATTTCGCCCAGTACATGAAGATGCGCATCTTGCCCATCGTGGCTCGATTTGAAGCGTTAAACGACCCGGGAGAGTAATACCATTAACCGTTAACGAATGACCGCTTCTGGCCGAAAGCGGCCGTTTCGAGGGCAGCCGTGAGGGTTCATGACGTCTAAACCGAGACGAGATTCGGCAGCAGTGCGGGTTATTCCGCCAGTGGTGCCTTTGCTGACGATACTGCTTGGGGTTGGTTTCAATCACCTGTGGCCGATTGACCCTGGATTCGACTTTTCGGCTCCGGGACGCTATTGGGTCGGTGGAATGGTCGTGGCCGCTGCGTTCTTTGGTTTTGGTGCGTGGTCGGTCGTCGTTATGCGGCAAAGTGGCCAGAGCGAGAACCCGTGGAAACCCACACAGAGCATCGTCCGGCGCGGACCGTTCCGCATCACGCGTAACCCGATGTATCTACAAATGGTCCTGGTGTGCGTCGGATTCGCCGTGATTCTCATGAACGTTTGGGTCCTCGTACTGACGCCGGTGTGCGGATGGATACTCTATAGATTTGCGATTCTGCCCGAAGAGGCGTACCTAGAGGGCAAATTCGGAGAGGATTACCTGGCTTACAAGCGCGAGGTTCGTCGTTGGCTATGAGGTGAACATCCGCTTGTGGCCGTTAGCAGACATTGATCAACGCGAAGCTGAGTAGCTGAATGACCGAACGACAGTCTGCAGCGTGCGGGATTCTCGCCTTTGTGATCTTCTGGGTCGCGCTATGGGGCTTTGCGGCCGCCCAGAAAAAGTCGCGCCACATCGGGCGCACTGCAGTGAGTCCTGATCCGTCCCGACCTGTGCCAGTGGGCGCCAAGGAATGTCGTTATGATCGGATCGACGCTAAGAGGCGCTTGTGCGCTAGCATACAGCGGTCCCCTCCTCAGACGTGAATAGATGAGAGACCCACAAGAGCCCGGCTTTCTGCAATCCTTGGTCTGTTTCGGCGGCGTCATCGTGATTGTGATCGCCGGGTTGCTGTGGCTGAGCATCAGCCTGCATAGCCTGCTGTTGATCGCGCTCGTATGGGTTGCAGGTCATTCCACGATCCTCGGTTTCAGCTTCCAGACAATCAAGTCCGCGATGATCTCCGGGATCGAGAAAGGCCTCGGCGCGATCTTTATCTTTTTTCTAATCGGCGTTCTGATCGCCGCGTTGATCGAAAGTGGGACGATCGGCGGCCTCATCTACTACGGTGTGGACTTACTGCACCCGGCTATTTTTCTGCCAGCCGGCTTGGTGTTGTGCAGCCTCATGTCACTCGCGACAGGCACGGCATGGGGAACGATAGGCACGATCGGCGTAGTCCTCATGGGGCTTGGTGGCGCGCTGGGCATTCCACTACCGCTGGTAGCCGGCATGGTCGTCTCCGGCGCAAGCTTCGGCGACAAGATGTCGCCCGTTTCGGACACCACCAATCTTGCCGCCATGAGCGCGAACACGGATCTTTACTCTCACATAAAGTCGATGATGTACACGACCGTGCCGACGTACGTCATTTGCCTGATCATGTTTACATTCGTCGGGCTGAGTTACAGCGACCAAACACTCTCGGCGCAGGAGTTGCTCGAACTAAAACAATATCTCTCAATTGAATTCGCGATCAACCCGCTGACTCTGTTGCCGCTGATCGTGCTGCTCGTCCTCAGCATCAAACGAACGCCGGCGGAAGCCAGCATGCTGGCCAGCGTCGCTACTGCCGCACTGCTGGCCGTCGCGATGCAAGATCGAACCGCCACGGAAGTACTGAACAGCTTGCACGCCGGTTATGTCGCGGACACGGGTCTCGAACGACTCGATGTGCTTCTGAGCCGTGGCGGCATAGAAAGCATGATGTGGACGATGTCACTCGCGCTGCTCGCATTATCGCTCGGCGGTATCCTCGATCGTGGGGGTTTCGTACGAGTATTGTTGAGCGGGCTGCTGAAACGCATCAAGCGTTCCGCGAGCCTGATGACGACTACGATCGGCGCTGGCGTGGTCGCCAATATGAGCATGGGCGAAGCGTATCTTTCCATCATCTTCGGCGGACAGATATTCAAAGACTCCTACGAGGAAGATAATCTAGAGAAACACATGCTGTCGCGGTGTCTGGAAGAAGGCGCAACGCTCAGCACATCGTTGATCCCGTGGACGACGTCAGGCGCGTTTATTACGGGGGTACTGGGCATGTCTCCGCTGGTATACGCCCCATGGACGTTCTTTAACTACATCAACCCACTGTTGTCCATTATCCTCGCCTATATGGGCTTTGGAATATTCCGCCAGAGCAGAGGTTCGTAAGTCATGACAATCCAAAAGACAATGTACCCACCCATACGGCGAAAGGCCGGCGAACGCGATAATCTGCTGCGCTCCGACTGGCAATACATAGAGCCATGCAACATGGACGAGTATAGCCCCGGAGACTGGGCGGTCATGAATCGACAGCGGGCAGTCTACCAGGCAGAGGAGCGCGCCAGGCAGGCACTCGAGCTTCTATTAGCCTCACGAGACGCGCCCACGTTCGGCTATATGATCAATAACTACGAGCACTGCCTGCAGACGGCGACGATGCTGCACCGCGATGGCCACGATGAGGACACGATCATTACGGGCCTATTCCACGATGCCGGATTTATCGTCTGCCCCGAGAATCACGGGCGCTTCGCTGCCGACCTGGTTCGGCCGTTCGTCTCTGAGAAGAATATCTGGATGCTCGAACACCACGAGATCTTTCAGCGAATACATCTGCACGGCTTCTACCAACCGGAAGATCCTGACTTCATCAATGCACGCGAACAATGGCGAGGTCACGAGTATTTCGATTGGACCGCGGAATTTATCGAGCGTTACGATATCGTGGCAATCAATCCGAACATGGAGAGCTTGCCGATCGAGTTTTTCGAGCCCCTGGTACGGCGAGTGTTCTCCGGCTCACCGTCTCTCCCATAGAAGCTCTTCTGCCTGCGGTGCCCTATTGGCACTGGGAGTAGTTAATGACAGCTTGGATTCGAATGATCCCAGAGAACGAAGCCACTGGTGTTTTGAGGGAGCTATATGAAGAGGCAATGACGCCGCATGGCACGGTCGACAATGTCATGAAGGTGCATTCCTTACGGCCCCACACGATGCACGGCCACGTGACACTCTACCGCAGTGTCTTGCACCACCCGGATATCACATTGCCATTGTGGTTTCTGGAAGTCGTTGCGTCCTATGTCAGCATCAAGAACGATTGCTCGTACAGCCTGACTCATCATTTCATGAATGTCAGGCGATTGCTTGACGATGAAAAGCGATGTGATGACATTCTGAAAAGCCTGAATGCGGGAACGCCGGAGACACAATTCCAGGACAAGCAGTTGGCACTATTGCGTTACGCGGCGAAACTAACAACCGATGTGGCAACAATGGAGGCCTCAGATATCGATACTCTTCGCGAGAACAATTGTACGGACGGCGAAATTCTCGAGGTAAATCAGGTCGCCGCCTATTTCAATTATTCGAATCGCTTATTGAACGGACTAGGAGTTACTACGGAAGGTGACTCAATTGGCTTCTACAAGTAGCTCGCCTGACTTCATCGGCCACATTTGGAGAGGGAATGTATCTTAGAAATACCTGGTACGTGGCGGCACTCTCCTCGGAGATTGAGGCGAAACTGACGGCCCGCCGTATACTTGGTGAGAACGTAGTTGTGTACCGCGCCGAGAGCGGCGATCCCGTTGCCTTGGAAGATTCCTGCCCGCACCGACGATTACCATTGTCCAAAGGTCGGTTGTTGAATGACAATATCGAATGCGGCTACCACGGACTACAATTCGATCGTTTCGGTCAATGCGTTGCTGCGCCGACGCAAGATAGAATCCCACCTTCGGCAGTTGTTCGCAGCTATCCTGTAGTCGACAGATGGGGTTTGGTATGGATCTGGATGGGCAATGCTGATCTTTCCGATGACAGCTTGATAGTAAACATCGAGAACTACGGCAACCCGGATTGGAAAATCACGACAGGCGACGCATTAACATTTGCATGCAACTATCAATACATCATGGACAATCTGCTGGACCCCTCACATGTCGCTTGGGTACACCGCACTTCCTTTGCGGCTCCTGGCACGGACAGCACACCACTGGAAATCACCGAAACCGACAACGGACTTATTGTTCATCGATGGATATACGGACACAAACCACCGCCCTTCTACGCGCCTCTTGTCCAATTCGAAGGAGATTGCGACCGGTATCAGTACTATGAGGCGCAATATCCGTGTACGGCGATAAACAAGTCAGTCTACTGCCCCGCCGGGAAGGGTGGCCCGGATGCTCCAATCGGTGAACTAACGTATGTCATGATTTCCTATAACTTCATGACACCGATTGATGCAAACAACACCCGCTATCATTGGCTTCAACATCGAAATACGGACCCGGACAACGAGAAGGTGACTGCGACGATAGCATCCGACGCCAGAGCGGCATTCCTTGAAGATCGTGATGTACTGGAAGCGGTACACACCGGTATCGCCAATGAGACTACCCGACATCTCAACCTGGGACTGGATGCGGCATCGTTGCAGTTTCGCCGCAAACTCGAAAAATTGATCGATCTGGAGTCTGGCAACGGTCGATAACGCCAGCTACAGGGGCATTACGTCGGTCGTGAGACTGACACCAGCGCGTTGCGCCTGACTTAGCGCGGGTAAAGCGGTCGTTCCCTGACTTTCGTGATGCGCATGTGGAGAATCTACGACACGCTTGGTGTGTTATCCAAGCTGGATGACGTCGATATCGTCTTTCCCGCGGAATTTGGCGGCGACGGGCGAGTGAACCCACTGGTCGGAGTGGATCCATGCGGATGTCCGCTTCTGGCGCTAGCTGCCGGTCGCTAGACGAAAATCGATGGCGCCGAAAGGACAATGAAGAACTTGCGGCCACGAGAGAATCTTCAAGGGACAGACTGAGATCTGCGTCCTAGCCGCCTCGGTCGATAGCGGTGAGCATTCTGAGGAGAATGGCCACCGCAGATGTCAGCATAAAACTCGACGAGCCGAACCGGATCTGGTTCGCTCACTCACCGTACAAGGCGCTTGTCTTCTTATTGATCGCAGCCGCGTTCACGGCGACATGCTGGTACGCGATCCAGGACGAGCCGATGGTCCGCATGTTCTTCGTCGGATTCTCGCTCCTGTTCGTGCTTGCGGGCGTCGCTGGGGTCTTCTGGCGTCTCGAGGTGGATATTGACCTAGTCGGACGCCGGGTCCGGATCGTCAGGGGTATGTGGCCGACTCCGAAGGTGATCGTCCGACAGCTCGATGAGGCCGACGGCGTTTGGCTCGCGATCAAATACCGTTCCTCCGGATCGAAGAGCAAGCGCAAGGTTCCGTGGTGGTTCGTCAGCCTCAAGTTTCCGGAGGAGAAGAAGGGCATTCGGCTGGCAGCTCTATCGAATGAGGTCGATGCCTATAGCAAGTGGGAGTACTACGCGGAGCGCCTGCGGCTCAATGCCGTCGATGCGACTGAGAAAGAGCCGAAAAGAAGGTCATGGGAGAAACTGGATGAGAATCTCGCGAGTCAAACATCCGACGAGCACCCGGAGCCGGTGCATGCACCCAACCCGCCGATGGGCTCGACAATAGAACTTCTGTCCAACCGAGGGCGTAGGGAAATTCTGCTGCCAGCGCTGGGCGTTAGTCTAGGGCTCGTTTTCCTGATCTTGTTCGGTGGCGTCTTCGCGATCATGGGTGGGTCCCTGCTCCTTGCAGCGCTGGGCATCATCGACATTCAGGTAGAGGGGAGCGAAACCGCAATCAACCTCATCCCACCGATCTTCATGCTCGTCGGACTCGGCATCATCTGGCTGGGAGTCAAGGGCAGCTATAGCGCGACCGTTATCGGCGTGGAGAACAGCGAACTCTTCAAGGAGTATCTGGCGTTCGGCAAGCGGTCAGGAAGGAAGTCCGTCCCCCTGATCGATATCGAGTCCGTGAGCGTTGCGGGCGATGTTCGTTCCCGCCACCGTTCCGATGGACGAATCAGAGTCGGGGGCGTCTCGATTGGTAAACGAACATACCGCAGGCGAGACGACGAAGTCGTAGTGCGGTCGGATCAGGGCATCTTAAGGTTTGGGGGCTCTTTGTCGAAAGAGGAGCGCACTTGGTTGGCAGACGCTTGCTACTATGCTGCCGTTAAGGGACAGTTGCCCTAGTGTCTTTTCGGCTCTAGCTAGGGGGGCTGCTTTTCTTGGCTTTCGGTCAGACCACTGACTCCCCTGGCACGCAGAGATAAGATTGCCTGGGGTTGAGAAGGACAGAAAAGCGGCACCAATCGCGATAGGCTGAATGACCGCTTTTGGCGATTCCTGCCCTTCACGCGAATTGATTTGAGTGAAACCTGAATGGCACCTTTTCCCGAAGCGGACGTTAACACTACCTTGGTTGAGTCGACGCGCAGAGCGCCATGTCCATAGGTGATAGTACGTTTTGTTAATACGCTGATGATATTCGGTATTGTGATAGTGCCCACAGCAATTTGGAGCTGGCTCCTTAATAATCCGCAGAACGTTGTTTGCGGAGTTACTCAGATGCGATCCGATGACTTTATCCGACAGCTTAGCCACGGCGACGCAGCGAATATGGTGGCGGCCTTCGGGCTAATCCTACTGTTCTGCTTCGCCTTGTGATCCTCTAACGGACGGCCAACCAAGGATTTCTGGACCGACTAGGCAACTGTCAGCTTTTCCCGAAGCGGACGCTCAGATTTTCCCTAAATCCTTCGGAGCAAAGGGCAGCAAACGGCCAGAAGGCGAGTTATTAGCCGCGATTATTTATCGACGCTCGTCCGCCTCCGTTGCGGCGATCAACTCGTCCAGCCAGCGCTGAAAATGCTCCGGGTCGACCCATGGGTGCCGTTCCCCGGGCTGACGGTTCGCGAGCAGCTCGGCACGCCCGAAGGTATCCGGAGCGCCGCTCGCATGAATGTCGAAGTGATTGGCGATCTGGACTTCGATGCCGGGAATCTGCTTGATGCGACGCAGGTCGTCGAGGAACACCTGTCTTACATCGGGGTCGTCTGAGCGCAGCGCGGGGCCGCCGTGCAGATAGGCGAGATGCTCGGTGCCGTTATCGAACACGGAGAACCTGATCGAAGTTGTGCCGGGCGTATGGCCGGGTGTAATCTCGAAGTTGAGTGTCGTATCGCCCAACGTAAGCGTGTCGCCGTCCTCAATGATGAAGTCGATGCGTGGTGCATACTCGCCGAAGTCGGCTACGATCATCTTGCGATCTTCTTCCGCCGTACCGAATTGGGCGTCGAGAATTTTCTGCAACGCCGGTGCGCCGCCATAGTGATCTCGATGCCCCTGGAGGATGATGACGTACTTTATATCCATGGGGTCGAGGCCGACCTCGCGGATATGGCTCAGATGATACTCGGTGTATCCGGGAAGATCATACAGCGTGTCGAGAAGGATCAACCCTTCGCTGGTCTCGATCACATAGCTACCGACCTCGCCGATGCCGACGAAGTAGAGGTTATCGAAGATCTGAAACGGGTCTCGCGCCATGACGCTCAGGTCGTTTCGCGGTGACAGCTCCGGGGGCGGCGGTTGCGCCGACGCGACTCCGATCCAGAGCAGCAGAGCGGTGGCGAGAATCGTCGTACTAGATAGACGGCGGTACATGTTTATATACTGGTGCTCTATTCATTGTTCGGATGATCCAGTCCAACCCATCCTAGTCTAGCAGCTTAAGGTCCGCTTTCGGCCAGAAGCGGGCATTGAAAAGCTTCTATGCAGCGTCGAATCTTGCTCGGTTCTCAGCCATCCAATTTTCCATATCCTCTTTCGTATGGCTAGGGTTGTTCATTACATCAGCATGAGCCTCCATGTAATGAGGTCGAAGCGCCGCCATCCAATCTTCGAAGGTTTCGCCCTCCGCGGTCACGTCGCATAAGTCGCACTTAAGAGTTTTCATTTTTCGTTCCCAATCCTTCCGTCCATGCTCTGGACAATCCTGAGTATAGATGCTGTGCCAGCGTCCGTTTTCGGCAAAAGCGGACGCTCGTTAACCTCTAACTGTACCATTGCTCTAGGTCGAAATAGTCCGTCAGAGGAATCGCTGCGATCATCTCTCCCAGATAAGATCAATCAGCCTCGGGCACTTGTTACTATTGGGAGCAATGAAGACCATCAAGACATATCCGTCGCGAGTCGAGGCGGACCTAGCTAGGATCGCCCTCGATGCGGCCGGAGTGCCGTCGGTCGTTGTCGGCATCGGGGCCGGCATGGAAGGCGGGATCGCAGGGGTTCAGCTATTGGTGCCGGAGGACCAAGTTGAGGCGGCGCTGGAGATCCTCCAAGAGTTGTGATGCCCTGTCGCGCCAGCGGCGTTTAGTCGAAGCACTCGCCAGCTCTCCGCGGAATTGCGCCTGGTTGAACGTCTGCTTCTTGCTCTAAAGCGGACATCAGAAACAGCGATTTAGACTCAGTCCCAATGTCCATCTGGCCGAAAGCGGACACTCGGGTCGGTACGCCGACCGGTGTAAGGGTCGCAGATCTCGCGATGAGCCCGTCACTTCACCCGGGCGCGCTGAGGAAGCGGAGGAACAGTGCAAATCGCCTCACCCCGACCAATAATATCAATTACTTAGGCTGATCCTCGGGAAGAAATACTCAGCGCTTAAGGCCGTATAAGTCCTCAGTAAGTCCAAGATCAGTGCACCACTGTGACCGCGACCCCTGAGCATTCCTCTTCGGGCGCGCTCGGCGCCTGCATGACTCCATCTAGAGTCTGAACCGTCAAAACAGCAAGCTCTCTCATCTTCTGTAACCACGTCTCCACAGTTAACGCGGAAGATGCTGCGTCGTTGCGAACACGACGAAGCGGTCAGGGCGACAGCGATTACGGGAGACGCCTGGCCGGGCCTCACGGCCCGGCCATACGCTGCTACATGTCGATAGCTTCGGCGAGCTCGATGCTGCCGCCCGCCTCGAGTATTGGGCAAGCCTTCGCTTTCGCGACCGCGTCGGCAACGTTCTCGGCTTCAATCAGGCTATATCCACTTGCTGGATTCGATCCGCCATCCTCAGTGACGCTCCCGTCGCTGTGAACGGTTGTGGACATACCAACCGGGTTTCCGCCGTCGACAACCGCGCTCCCCATCGATCCGAACCAGTTTCCCCAAGCGTCCATTACGGCTTTTTGCTCGTCCTCGGTCTCCGGGTGGCTTCCGCCGTGGTAAACAAACAGAAATTTAGCCATAACATTCGTCTCCTCTTAGCTGCGAACTGCGTCAATCCCATCGAGATGTATGGTCTACCCAATAGCTCTGCCGAGAAACGGTCGATTCGCCGTGATTTCTCACTGTATTATTGTGTAGACTGCACAATATGCTGTCGAGATCACCGCTCAAAGAGTCCCTGGCTGCGCTCAGCCGAGCGGGGTTGCCCCAGGATGTGGCCGACCGCGCGGCCGAGAGCCTCGACCAGACGGTTGAAGATCTGCACGCGTCGATCGTAAGCGACATCGCGGCGTTTACCGAAAGCGGCAATCCGGAGGTTCTGCCGCAGCTCGAGTCCCATATCAGAGAGCTTCTCGCAGACATCCACCGTTTGCTCGACGGAGCCCGGGTCGCACAGATGGGGTTCGTCCGGAAGCACGCATCGCGCCTAGCGGACCAGCGATTCCCGCTGGAAGCGATGCTCCACGCCTATCGCGTCGGCCTTCGAACTATTCGGCATTGGTTACGCTCTGCCGCCCTCGCGACAATCGAGTCGTCGAATGAGCCCGCGGCCGCGATTACCGACTTTGCGATTGACTACATTGACAACGTCAGCACTATAACGACTTCAGAGTACGTACGCAGAACACGCGAGCTTACCGAGCGAGAGGCGGATCGACGCTCCCAACTGCTCTCGCTATTGCTTGAAGGATACGACGAATCCGACGGTCGGGTGACGAAACTGTTGCGCAACGCGGGCTACCTAGACCAACGTCAATACTATTGCGTTGTGCTGGCATGCTCTGTCGACGCGCGTGAGATGTATACCCCGGCGCGAGCGAATCGCCTTTTGGTCGCCTCCAGGAAGGCCCTTAGTGACGTGCGCGTGCGCGCACTCCTAGGATTTCATGAGCACCGAGTCGTAGCGATCGTATCTTCGACGCGTCGAATCTCAGGGTGGACGGCGCCTCAACGAGCCTTGAGCGTCCGACTAAACGAACCAATGTTGTCATTGGGGAACTCGATTCTCGCCGGAGTGAGTTCCGATTTCCCGTCAACGGCGGCGATCCCGAATGCGCTCCGCGAGGCCGAGCTGGCTCTTGAGGTTGCCGATCCTAGGCAGCGGGTCGTGAACTATTCGGCGATCGCGATGCGCACTCTCCTCCTCCATATCGCCGGAGGCAAACCTCAGACCGCGATGCCGAAATGGGCGGTGGCGCTTAAGAACTCCGACGCGCTTTCCGATGGAAAGCTCCTAACTACTCTACGAGCTTACGCGGACGCTGATATGAATGTGCTACAAACGGCGAAGAGGTTGAGAATTCATGCGAACACGATCTACGCGCGAATGCAAAAAGTTCGAGACGTTACGAATCTCGACCCGCTCACTTTTCATGACTTGGACGAGCTACTTCTGGCGGCTGACTGGATGGATGCCGATTCTTAGTCTCATACAGAGTTGTGTCGAGCCAAAAATAGCCGCGCCGTCGATCGAGTTCGAAGCACTTCGAACAAACTACCAGGGTGTCTTCCACGAGTGGACTGTACGACAAGGTCGTCGGCTTGGTCGACTCCCGCCGGCCATCGAACCTCGATGCACATCGAACCGTTTTCTTCGACAACGACGACATAAGCTCTGGCATCGCCGCAGGCGATCTCCCAGCGTTTACCAGTCTGGACTGATCGTTGCACCTCGTTACAAACAAAACCCGCCTCACGCACAGTGCTGAGCAAGAACGCTGGCTGATCTTCCTCCGCCAGAGAAAGGAGTATCTCGCCTGGTGGTCGCAGCGTACAGGCAGCGGTCAGAGCACTAGCGAATAGAACACTAACTGAGTACTTATTCATGACGTTCCCCTTCTTCTCAATCTCTATTCGAGGAAAGCGGCGGACCGAATACCCGGAGTTTGTGAGGACTCGGCCCGCCAGAAGAGGACCATTCTCAGCTGGAAGGGCCCGCCCTATCTCTTATCGAAGCCGGCCAAACCCAGGAAATCGTAGGCCGAGGGAAAAACGGACCCAACGCTGAAGCGTTGGGTCCGTGACTTCTATAGATCTACGCTGACAACACCCTGCGGGCGCGAGTCGAAGGTGACGCCGTCCTGATCGAGTGCTCGAGATCCCACCACCGACAGCGTTCCGCTGTCGGCGATCTCAAGGATGTGCAATAGATTCCCGTCTCTCATCGTGTTGTCATCGGTCTGGTCAATCCGCTGATTGACCACGTACAGGAATCGCTCCTGGTCATCGATCGCGAACTGAAACGCAGTGCTGTTGGGTTGGGCGATATTGCGGTTGTTGATGAAGGTGCCCAAAGGCAACGGCAGAGCGATGCGATCGATCTCCTTCGGCTTTTCGGCGTTATCCCCGGAAATGTCGAAGACCGTTATCGTGCTGGACGGATCGCTGTGCTCGTCGCGCGGGAGATTGTTAACGGCATACAACCGCGTTCCAGCCTTGTTGGTCTTGAGCCAGCAGATATCCTGCCCACTGTTCGGGACCGCCGTCACAAAGGAGAGTTCACCCTTATGGGTGTAACGAAATACGCCAAGCTGATTGCGCGTCACCAAGCCAACATAGAGGAGATTTTTCTGTGGATGATCCCAGAGACCCAGCGGCACAGTCGGAACCTCAGGCGTAGGGCTGACGGTTTCCGGAAGCGCTTCTTGGTCGGCGAGCTTAAGTCGGCCCGGATTTCCGGATACCAGAAAGGCATTGATACGCCCGCGTACCTGTGGCTCGCTGCCGAACAGTTTTGATACCTCACCGTCGCCATCAAAGTCGACGTCGACCTGGAAGTCGTTGCCAAAGGCGACCCGGCCGTCTCGGCTCGAAACTAACACCTGCGTGCTTTTGTGCCCGTCGGTGAGCTCTAGCTTCGACACGAAGGCCAGGCGGCCGTTCTTCTTGACTCTGAAGGTCGCGTAAGACGAGTTGGCGGCTCCGCGTAGAGCATCCAGCTGGGCCGGGTCCTCGTTGCGATTTGCAACCAGCAGGGTATTTCCGGAGATCGCGAGACTGACCGGATTGACGCCCATCGAATCAAACGGTGATCCCGGCACATGGCTGAGGGACCCGTCTCTTTGGATATCGAATACGGCGATCGTATTGCTATGACCGTTGACCGCGAAGAGTCGGTCTTTATCGGCATTAACAATGATTGGCGAATCGTTGTCGTTCGGTCCCAGTTTTCCGTTGGTGTTGTTGTCGACACCGGTACCCTTGCTCATGAAAGGTCCAGCAGGATGCGGCGTCAACGCTCCATCAGCGTGGCGCTGATAGGCGATAACAGAATTTTCGTTTTCGCCGACGTTGTTGCTAAGAACATAGAGAAATCTACCGGCGGCATTGGCGTTTGCAGCCCCCATAAACAGTACGAAGGCCAGCACTCTGGAAGTCGTTCGTTTGGTAATCATCAGGGTCCCCTAATTTGAGTTGACGTGTTGTCGTCTAGGACGAATGCAATGCGCGTGCCAGATAGGCCCAATTCCAAGAAGTCAATAACGGTGCGGTTTTCAGGTCCGCAACGGATGCAGGGCGGCGGCCCAGGCAACGTGAGATTTCGTGTCGTTAGCGAGATATCGTGAGCCCGAGCGAACCGCTGATCTATCGAAATTCCAGGTTTTCCCTCAACGCTCAAGGGAAATCTCGGCACCTTCGGAGTTATACTTGGCGCAGAATAATGAGAGCGTGAATTCGCCAGTACAGACTATGCCGAACCGTATCCCAGATCACCCTCTGGCCGGACTCGATCAAGCAGCCGTACTGCGCGATGTCCTAGGAAAAACGGCGGCGACAACCGGTCACCCCTTCTTTTGTTCCCTAGTTGAAAGTCTGTCGCGCAGTCTCAACGTACACACGGTCTGGGTAACCGAGTACATCGAGGAGGACGATAGCCTCAACGCCCTTGCGTTAGTCAGCGGCCAAGAACTCAAAACGAACTATCGCTATCCATTGGACGGGACACCCTGCGAACCGGTCATTCGCGGCGCAGTACTTGTTCATCACGCAGATAACGTCCAGGAAATCTATCCTCGAGACACGGATCTCAAGGAGCTGGATGCCCGTAGCTACGTTGGGATCCCCGTACTTGATACGGACGGGCTAATCCTCGGACACTTAGCGGTGTTGGACAAACAGCCGATGCCGGAAGAACCGGCTGGCTTGGCCGTGTTTCAGATGTTCGCGTCGCGCGCCGCAGCGGAGTTGCAGCGTATCCGAGCCGAAAAGGAACAGGAAAAGCTGAGGCACCGCCTGGAGCAGGCAAACGAGGCACTCAACGCGAGTGAACAGCGCCTTCGGGATTTGTTCGAGGAGGCGCCCATTGCATACGTTCATGAAGGCCTCGACTCTCGATTTATTAGTGCCAATCGCGCGGCGCTGAGAATTCTAGGTGTAAGACCTGAAGAAGTAGAAGGGACCTATGGAAGATCTCTGGTTCCCGACACGCCGGACGCCCAAAAGCGTGTGGAAGACGCGCTTGCGTCAGTTGGCCACGGCAAGAATACGAGCGATGTGATCTTGGAACTCCGCCGCAAGGATGACGGACAACCGATTTGGGTGCGGTGGTGGTCGTCGCCGGCGCCAGATGGCTCGTTTACCCGCACCATGTTCATTGACGTGACCCAGCAAGTCCTGTCAGATCGAAAAAACCGGGTGCTCCAAGCGCACAACAGCTATTTACAGGAGGAACTGCGCAACGTCCACCCGAGCGGTTTTATCGGCGAATGCCAAAAGATGCGGCTGGTGTTCGAGGACATTAAGCAGGTCGCACCAACCAACGCGACCGTCCTTGTCTTAGGTGAAACCGGTACGGGCAAGGAGCTCGCCGCTCGCGCCGTCCATACGTCGAGCTCTCGAAGCGATAAACCCTTCATCAAGGTGAACTGCGCAGCTCTGCCCGCGTCACTGATAGAAGCAGAGCTTTTCGGTCACGAGAAAGGCGCGTTTACTGGTGCAACAAAGGAACGTGCGGGCCGGTTCGAGCTGGCCGACGGCGCTACTATATTTCTGGACGAGATCGCGGAGATCCCTATTGATCTACAAGTTAAGCTACTGCGCGTTCTACAGGAAGGAGAATTCGAACGGGTTGGTAGTTCCAAGACCCGATCGGTCGATGTGCGCGTCGTTGCTGCTACAAATCGAGATCTTCTAGAGGCCGTTCACAACGGCGAGTTCAGAGAGGACTTGTACTACCGCCTCGCCGTGTTCCCTCTGGAAATGCCACCGCTTCGCGAGCGCGGCGACGATATCGTTCGGCTCGCCACGGAGTTCTGTTCGCGCTATGCGCAGAGCATAGGCAAAACAATTACGCCGCTGTGCGAACGGGACGCGCGTCGCTTGGGGAAGTACGCGTGGCCCGGCAATGTCCGCGAACTCCAGAACGTAGTAGAACGCGCCGTTATTACGTCGACCGACGGTGTGCTGAACCTGAATCGCGCGCTCCCTGAAAGCACGGACGACGGTTTCGCCCAAGAGCCGACTAGTACGCCGCGCGTACGAACTGCCGACGAAATTCAAGAAATCGAGCGCAACAATATCTTTCTCGCCCTTCAATCATCGGGGTGGAGAGTGGCAGGCAAGAACGGTGCAGCCAGCCTACTCGGCGTCCACGCTTCGACGTTAAGTTCCCGGATGAAGTCGCTTGGCATTAAAAGACCCGGTCAGGCAGGCTAGAGACGCCTCACTTATAGGTCACCCTATTGGGACACGGTAAGTGCTCTTGACAGGACACCGGTGCGCAGAGCTTCGGATATCGCTCGGCGTATCGGTTCTAACAACGGCGACCCAGCATCGTCGGCGGACACGAGATTTCGCATGGGTAACGAGATCTCGTATTTGAAATAGCCCATCCGGCCCATCAGACGCCGAAGTCAACCGAGCCTAAGCGCGAAACTGCCAACTAGAGGGTTGGCACGCCGCTTGCATTCTGCTTCGTTGCGAGTCACTGGGTTCTTGCCATCTGAAACGCAGTGACCGATCCGAACAAATAGGGGAGGTCAATCCAATGTACCCAGAACTAGTATTGTCAAACGTGCTCTTCGATGAAATTCAAGATGACGACGTAGACGAGCTTGTAAGCGCCGTTTCGTCGCTATATGGCGGTGGGATGACTCGCCGGGGGATCAGTGAGTTGCTGAATATTCATGAACAGCAGGTCCGCGATCTACTCGATGCTGCTTTTCGGGCGCCACTGCATTGAGCCGACTGTTGGTCGTCGTTACGATCAACGGTCCGGCACCAACGCTAGGGTCACGGTTGCTGTAGTGTCGCTGGTATCGTCAGTTCGCACGCACTCTATCGTTACAGTCCGCCACAGCATTCCTTCTCTAACGAATGCGTTCGAGCTTGGAAGGGAACACCCGCAGCCGGATGCTGGTACTGTATTCACCCGAGGTTTGAAAGCTCAGGAGCCAAGGAGAACCATCATGACGACACAGTTCGACGCGATCGTGATCGGCACGGGCCAATCCGGACCGCCCCTCGCCGGCCGACTGAATCGCGAGGGCCTAAAGACCGCCATTATCGAACGCAAGCTCATCGGTGGGACCTGCGTCAATGTCGGTTGTATCCCAACCAAGACGCTGGTGGGGAGCGCCCGAGCAGCGTACATGGCAAGACAGGCCCAGGATTTTGGCGTAATCGTGGATGGTCCCGTTTCGGTTGATATGGCTCGGGTCAAAGAACGCAAGGACGCGATCGCCAACGCGTCGAACAAGGGCGTCACGAACTGGATTGAGGGTATGGAGGGGGTCACGTTGTTCCACGGACACGCAAGATTCGCCGGCCCGAGCCTGGTCCGGGTCAATGGCGAGACTTTGAAGGCCGACAAGATTTTCATCGATGTAGGTGCTCGAGCTCGCATTCCTGACATAGCCGGGCTCGATGAGGTCGAATATCTGACTAACTCGAGCATGATGGAGGTCGATTTTCTGCCTGAGCATCTGATCATCATCGGCGGCAGCTATATTGGACTGGAGTTCGCCCAGATGTACCGGCGCTTCGGTGCCGAGGTCACCGTAGTTGAGATGAGCGATCGCCTCATCTCTCGTGAGGACGAAGATGTCTCTGAAGCAATGCGCGAGCTCTTAGAGGGAGAAGGCGTGAAGATTCGATTGAACGCCGAGTGCGTCACCGTGAGCCGATCGTCAGACGGTATCACGGTTAGCGTGAGCTGCGATGAGGAACCTAAAGAGATTCAAGGAACGCATCTGCTGCTAGCCGTCGGCCGAGTGCCCAATAGCCATGACCTTGGCCTTGACGAGGCCGGAGTAGAGACAGACGAACGAGGTCATATTGTCGTCGACGATTATTTGCGCACGAATGTCCCCGGCGTCTGGGCCATGGGAGAAGTCAATGGCCGTGGCGCATTTACCCACACGTCGTATAACGATTACGAAATCGTCGCGGCGAACCTATTCGACGACGATCCGCGCCGAGTCACAGACCGCATTCCATGTTACGGGCTGTTTACCGACCCGCCATTGGCACGAGTCGGAATCTCGGAGCGCGAGGCGAGGATCTCAGGCCGCACGGTGTTAAGGGGGAAGCGGATGATGACCCGAGTGGGCCGGGCTCGTGAGTTCGGCGAGACCCGTGGTTTTATGAAAGTTCTCGTGGATGCCGAGAGCGAAGAGATTCTTGGAGCAGCCATCCTTGGGCTCAATGGGGACGAAGTGATCCACTGCATCCTGGACGTGATGTACGCCGAGAAGCCATACACGGTCATATCCCGGGCCGTCCATATCCACCCCACCGTCGCGGAGCTGGTCCCTACAGTTCTGCAGGAACTGCAGCCCATCGCGTAGGGCCAGGGCACCCTGTCCTCGAAGCCGACTGATTCCGAGACTATCGTCGAGTGAACAGGACGTTACGAATCTCCGGAGGTCGAATCGCAGATTGCGGATATCAGCATCTCGTTGGGTAGATACCCCAGAGACCGAGCATACAGGGTACGGATCGAGCGACGGCTACAATGAGCCGATGGCCGAGCGCCAGAAACGTCTTCTCGTTGCTAGAACGTCTGCCCCAGGAAGAGGTAAGCAGAGCGGTTGCCTCCCTCGGCTCGGCCATAAGCTAGGTAGATCGGTCCGAGAAAAGTATCCAGGACCACAAAGATGCTGCCCGCAGTACGCGTATTGCCGACGCTGATATCGTTGGTATCGTCCCAAACGTTGCCTGCTTCGATCGAGGCGCCGATATAAACGGGAATGCTCAGTGGCGCCATGGCGGGTTCACCGAGAAGGCGATAATAGAGGAGCCGGCCAATAGCCGTATGCTGGCCGCTGATCTGGTCGGTAGCCAGGCCGGAGAGACTGAACAGTCCGCCCAGAGAGAATGCGTTCAAGGGGTCCACTGTACCCTTCCTCACGCTCCCAAGCTCCCACCAATGCAAGATGGTGTTCTTGCCCCAAGTTTGAGGTTTCAGGAGGAAGAGCTGCGCGATATCGAAATTCACATCGGATCCCAGACTCCTACGGGCACTAAGCCAGGCGGCGCCGAAAGCAGTTCCGTTTCGAGGGACCGAGAGATCATCGATCGTATCGTAGCTAACACTGGCAGCCACCGTGCCAAACTCGATGTCGGTTTCTCCGAAGCTCGGGTCTCCGATCCTGATATCGGACTCACCGTAACCCTTAGTGACCGTCAACCGAGCCTCTCCCCAGTTCTCGAATTGCCGGCCTACCGCGAAGGAGATCTGGGACTCTTCCGAGCGGAACTGCGCGATCTGCTCGCCATCCTCGAAGACATTCGTGTTTGAACGCTCGACACCGACCGATGGATTAATGAACCAACGCGATGCATAGTCCAGTGGCTGATAAAACTCAGCGAATAAACCAGGATTCTCACCGATCCGCACCTCGGAACGAATTTCTCCGCCCTTCTCGTTGAGCTCCGTCTTCGTAAATCGAGCTGCGACGTTGTAGTTGCTCGTACCGCTGAAGTCATCCTCCAGATTGATTCCAAAGCGAAGGTAATTGGGGCCCCACGCTTTGGGCGTCCCGCGCACGACGAGTTCCGTCCCACTGTCATCCGGATTGATCGCGTAGTTCACGGTCTCAAAGATGTCCAAGCCATAGACGTCGGCAATATCGGATTCCAATTGGTCGATATCCAGCATCGAACCTCGCTGGTCACTCAGACGCGCCTCGATGACCCGAGGAGATAGCCTGGACTCGTTCTCTACCCTCATCCGATCGATCGTGGGCAATCCCGACCGCCGTCCTTCGAGCTCACGGCGAAACTCCGTGTACTCATCTTCAGAGGCAGTCAGCTCCGCGAAGCGGCTTGACAGGTTCCGCGCAGCGTCCTCACCAAGTTGCGCCGCCTCAGCGACGCGGTCAAACGCCTCGGAGCCGAGGAACCCTAGCTCGGGCAAGATCAGTATGTCGTCGGAACCCAGGAACTGAAGCTCCTCTCTTACTCGTGCGTTTGTCATGATGGTCAGCATCTGGGAGGTCATCGACAAGGCAGAATCCAACGCCTCCTCGGGCAGAAGCGGGAAGCCCGCGTCGACAACGATGAGCACGTCGAGGCCCATCTCCTTGGCCAGTTGAATCGGCAAGTTGTTAGCAACACCCCCATCCACCAGTAGACGATTACCAACTCGAACGGGCTTAAATACCCCTGGTGCGGACATACTAGCGCGCATGGCTGAAGCGATATCTCCAGAGTCCAAGACGACCGCCTCCCCGGTCACGACATCAGTCGCGACAGCGCGGAAGGGAATCGGGAGTTGATCGAAGTCAGACATTGTGCGAACCGGCAACACGAGCCTCCGCAGGGCAAGCTCTAATTTCTGTCCTTGAACAAGTCCTTGCGGAAATTCAAGACCATCCGCTCTCACGCCCACATCGAAATTAACCAGAAACCCAACGTCATCACTCTTGCGGCGAAAGGAACGATCCCGCCGCGGTGGTCGATCCAGAAAGAGATCCGACCAATCTGCCGTTTCGATCGCTTTGAGCAGCTCGTCCCCCGTAAGGCCGGAGGCGTATAGACCACCGACGATGGCTCCCATGCTGGTGCCGACGACGAAGTCGACCGGGACCCGAAGCTCTTCAAGGACCTTGATTACCCCGGCGTGAGCAGCTCCCCGCGCTCCCCCGCCGCTCAACACCAAACCCACCGTCGGGCGATCGTTAGGTTCTGCTACGGCCGCTGAGGTCGGAGCGTCTATAGTAGCGACGACAAAGAAAAGTCCTACGGAGACGAATCTACTCCGGATCATCCTGCTCGCTCTCCCTCGTTTCGTTAGGCCGTCCTACTATTCACTCGCCCCAAACTTCCAACGCCCAAGACCATGGCTATCAGAATCTGTGCCCACAGTTTTGTGCGAATCAAGTAGTCGGGCCGCCCAACCAATCGCGTGGTACTGGGCGGTCGCAGTGCTTGAGTGATCACTCGAATCCTCGTGCGTCTAAATTAGGCGGGTGATGTTGATCTTCGCCATTCCCAATCCCCTTCTGTGTCATTCGGAACGTCCGCTCGAAGTCTCTGGAACCATAACGCCCACTTTCGGCCAGCGGTCCTACCACCGA
>Ga0224508_10001261_pt1 | contig 22962 bp, 21 predicted proteins | sample SF_Jan12_sed_USG_4_FD_170157 | JGI IMG/M metagenome (GOLD analysis project Ga0224508, IMG submission 170157) | Sediment microbial communities from San Francisco Bay, California, United States - SF_Jan12_sed_USGS_21 | ecosystem: Environmental > Aquatic > Marine > Sediment | place: USA... | reverse complement strand
AGTCGCTTCTCTTTTCCGCTACGATGCCCAATGCCGTCGCGGCGCTCGCCCGAGAGATCCTCGACGATCCCGTTCGTGTCGACGTCTCGCCGAAACAGGTGACCGTCAAGGAGATCGACCAGGGATTCGTCATGGTTGGAACCAGCGACAAGCAACGGATGCTCGAGCATCTGCTCCGAGACGACGAGGTCTCCCGAGCCATCGTGTTCACACGGACCAAGCACGGAGCCAACAAGGTCGCCAAGAAGCTCGGACGCGCCGGCATTGGCGCCGAAGCCATCCATGGCAACAAGTCACAGGGTGCGCGGCAGCGCGCTCTGCAAAACTTCAAAAACGGCGACTCCTGGGTACTCGTCGCGACGGATATCGCCGCGCGCGGCATCGACATCGACGCGGTCTCCCATGTGATCAACTACGAGCTGCCACACGAACCGGAGAGCTACGTGCACCGGATTGGTCGAACGGGCCGCGCGGGCGCGACAGGCGCTGCCTGGTCACTGGTCGATCCATCGGAACGCAGCAGACTGCGAGCCGTGGAGCGGCTCATTCGCTTTTCGCCTTCGGAGATCGAGGTCGATTTGCCGCCGCGCGAGCCAGCGGAGCCGCAGCGCGTCAACCCACCCCGCCGACGAAGTCGTCCACGCGCTTCCACCAATCAAAGAGCCAACGCCTCCGCGCTTCCCCGCGTGGGATCTCGTCGGCACTGACACGCCAGATTCGAACCTGAATCTGCGCACCGACTACGGTGCCGTTCAGCAAGTCGGTTGCGTTCGCGAGGCCTTCTAGCCCCCGATGCGCGACGATGAGCACGTCGGCATCGGGGGCGGTGTCGAGCAGGCCTAGCGCGCCGCCGGGCTTGGGCGGAAGGCAGTGCCTGAAGGTCGCGGCGATCTCCGCGAGCTCGGGGTGCGTCTTGGCGAGCCTCTTGAGGGCGATATCTTGCTTGCGCTTGGTGAAGCGCGTGCCTTCCGGATAGAGCAAGACCCCCTGGTCGCCGAGGTTCTCCGCCAGCCTCCGAACCCCTTCGAGCTCTTCACGAACGATGCCGCCGCGGTCGATGAAGTAGTTGGGCGAGGCATGACCGGCGACGTCGATGCACGGGTCGACCAGAAGCTCCCTCTTGAACACGTAGCGAAGTCGAAGCCCCGTCGCGTTCGAGATGAACGTGACCGGAATCGCGGTGTCGATGATGCTCGCGTGGCGAATGAACACCAGGACATGGCCGGGAAGAATCTGGTCCTCGCCTTCGATCGACACGGAGAGCGAGAGAAAGCGAGCGAGCCAGGCGAACAGCGAGCTACCCCACCAGCACTCGAGGCGGAAAAAGAGATCTTCCCGGCGCTCGCGTCTGCCAGGCGTGATCACGTAGATCGCTGCCGCCGCCGTCAACCCCATCAACTCGATGCTGAGGTAGAACCAAAAGAACATCAGCAGACGCAACACTGCAAACGAGCTGCGGCGAAGGATCCCAATCACGAAGGAGCCGGGGATCCAAAGCGGTGCGAGCGCCGTGAGCAAGACCCAGAGCAGGACACACGTAGACACCGTCATGAGTCGCCGACGAGTGGGCGAGACGGAGGCCGAATGTGAAAAGGCCAGCGCCTGCACGAACCGAGAGCGGCGGCGTAGGTCGGTGGGCCGCACCATGCTCCGTTGTTCGCGCGCTTCGCTCATCTTTCAGGGCCAACTTATCTGTGAAACGCGTCGGATGAAAGCCCCCTGCGGAGCTACGCGCGCTTCGCTCAGGGCGAGGTGACGATCGACGAGATCAGCCCGTCAAAGGCCGCGGCGTTTTCCGTTACAGTCGCGCTCGGTCCCAGAAACTTGAAGTAGTAGGGGCCACCCTGGCTGTTCACGATCGCCGCGATCAGGCGTTGGTTCGCTTGCCCAGGCTCTTGCTGGCCGGTGGGGCTCATGCCGCCAGCGTACTGGCCCGCGACCTCGAGCCTCGTGATGTCCATTCCCGACACCTTGCTGCTCGTTTGCTTTGCATCGGACACGGCAGAGCCGTCCGGATTGCTGAACTGCCCGATCCAGCGGTTGAGGTTCTCCTGTGACGTCCCCGCGCCTTGCGGTCCAAAAAAGTAGACGATCAGCTCGGCGGCGCCTGCCGACCCCGGTGCCCTCAACTGCGCGCGGCGCATGGCGGACTTCGGTGCTTGGGCGCTCCACTTGGCAGGCACCTTGAATGCAACTGTGCCAACGTCGATCATGCCCGACGCATCAGGCTGACCGGATGTCGAACCGCCGCCACCCGGAACCTGCCTCGGATCCATTCCTGCATGCGGATCCCCGGATGGCGCCATCCCGGCATGCGGGTCTTGGGCAGCGCCCGGGTGCGCGCCACCGGTTTCGGTCGTCCCGACGTTGGCGGCCGCGCCGCTTCCTTCTTTCGGGGCGGGACCTTTGTTTTGACAGCCCGAGGCTAAGATTAGGGCCAGGGACATGGCGAAGACATGAATCGATGGACTCAGCATGGTCGTAGTGGAGCACCTTGGCGGCCGCCCCTCAAGTCCTCGACACCAGCTGCCGGAGCGTCCATGGTGAGCCCCGAAGCATGCGACGGGTACGAGGTTTCGTAGATTTGGTGTTCGACTTGGTCGAGGAAACGACCAATTTGGTCGAACGCACCCACGACGCGGTTGTGGAGCGATCCGTGCGGCGGTTTGCGTCCGTCGAGCCCGCCAAGAGCACGGCGAAGGTGGTCACCGGCGTCCAAACCGCGATTTCCAGCGGTGTATTCGAGTCGGTTCGCGTGCTCAACGGCATCAGTCGCTTCACGGTGGATGCCGTCGCCGATGTGGCCGAGGCCGGTCTTGCCCAGGCGTCCGACCCCGAGGATCTCGAGCTAGCCACGCCAGTCCGATCGAGCGCGGCGGGCACGGCAGCCTGGTACGTCGACTACCTCCAAGCCTCGATCAACGGCTTTTGGGGGGACTACCTCAGCCGAAAGCAGAGCCGCCTCGATCTGGGCATGACCCTCCGCCACCACGGGCGGCACCTTCCTGCAACCGCGGAAGCCTTTGCAGCCGCGTTTCCGAACCCGACCAACAAGGTCTGCGTCTTCGTGCACAGCCTCGCCGCGACCGAGTGGCTCTGGAGCCTGTCCTCCCACGAGCACTACGGTGATCCGGACGTAACCTTCGGCACGCGCCTCGCAGACGACCTCGGCTATACGCCGATCTATCTTCGCTACAACACCGGACGCCACATCTCCGAGAACGGGCGCGCGCTTGCCAAGCTCATCACCGAGGCGCTCGAAGCCTACCCGGTGCCAGTCGAAGAGGTCGCGCTCGTTGGTCACAGCATGGGCGGCTTGGTGGCGCGAAGCGCGGCGCACTACGCGCGCGAGCACGACGAGCCTTGGGTCGCGCAACTCCGGCACGTGGCCTGCATCGGCTCGCCGCATCTGGGCGCACCCCTCGAACGGGCCGTGAACCGGCTGACCGGCGTCCTTCGAAAGGTCGACGCGGCCGGTGCACAGGTTCCAGCTGCGCTGCTCGACGCCCGAAGCGCCGGCGTCAAAGACCTCCGCTACGGCTACACGGTCGACGAGGAATGGCTTGGGCGGGATCCGGACGAGGTGTTCGCCGATGCACGGCGCAACATCCCCCTCGTCGACGGGGTCGGTTACTATTTCTTGGCAGCGACGATCACGCGCGACCCCGAACATCCGCTCGGCCAACTGCTCGGAGACCTGATGGTTCAGCTCCCTAGCGCGTCAGGAGAGGCGCCCGAGCCGGCCAGGCGGATTCATTTTTCGGGTGGAGCCGTGTTCCCCGGCATGAATCACATCCATATCGCCAACCACCCCGACGTCTACGAAGCGTTGCACGACCTGTTAGCGGCCTAGGTCGGCCACTTGCGGGTCCGAAGGTCGGACCTATCTCCAGAGTCGGAGGCCAGCTACTCTCGGGCCGTCGGCAAGGAGAACCCGCAACATGGACTTGGGAATGGTCGGCCTCGGCCGAATGGGATCGAACCTCGTACGCAGGTTGATTCGCGACGGTCACAGGGCAGTCGTCTACGACCTCGACCCCACTTCGGTGGCCGCATTGGTCTCGGAGGGCGCCGAGGGCGCCCAGAGCCTGGCCGAGCTCGCCGACAAACTAGACGGCCCTCGGGCGGTTTGGGTGATGGTGCCGGCCGGGATAACCGGTCGAGTCATCGACGAGCTCGCGTCGTGCCTCGGCGACGGCGACATCATCATCGACGGCGGCAACTCGTTTTACCAGGACGACCTGGATAGATCGGCTGCGCTTTCGGCATCTGGCATTCGACTGCTAGATGTCGGGACCAGCGGCGGTGTGTTTGGGCTCGAACGCGGTTTCTGCTTGATGGTCGGCGGCGATCGCGATGCGTTTGAGCACCTCGAACCGATCTTTCAGTCGCTTGCACCCGGAGTGCAAGCGGCCGATCGAACCCCGGGGCGGGACGGCGAGCCTCTTCCCGCCGAACATGGCTACCTTCATTGCGGGCCGAGCGGCGCCGGCCACTTCGTGAAGATGGTCCACAACGGGATCGAGTACGGAGTGATGGCGGCCTATGCTGAAGGCTTGAACATTCTCAAGCACGCGGGGGTCGGCCTCGGTGACAGCGCCGTCGATGCGGAAACCGCACCGCTTCGGCGGCCCGAGCACTATCGGTACGAGCTCGACATTCCGCAGGTCACCGAGCTCTGGCGGCGCGGCAGCGTCATCGCCTCCTGGTTGCTCGACCTCACCGCAGCGGCGTTCGTCGAGAACCCGGAGATGGACGGGTTCACCGGGCGCGTTTCGGATTCCGGGGAGGGTCGGTGGACGGTTCTCAGCGCGGTAGAAGAAGGTGTTCCCGCGCCGGTTCTCTCCGCGGCGCTCTTCAGCCGCTTCGCCTCGCGCGGCCGCGACGAGTTCGCCAACCAAGTTCTTTCCGCGATGCGCCAGCAGTTTGGCGGCCATCACGAGAAGCCGGACACGAAATGACCGACACGAGCTACGCAGATGCACTGATCCTCTTTGGCATCACGGGTGACCTCGCGCGCAGGAAGCTGTTCTCCGCGCTCTACGACCTCACCGCCGCCGGTCACCTCGACATGCGCGTCGTCGGCGTGGCGTCTCGCGGCTGGGATGACGAGACTTTGCGCCGCCAAGCTCGCGAGGCTTTGGAAGCATCAGGTCGCCCCATCGACGAGACGGTCTTCGCGCGGCTCGCCGCCAACCTCTCGTACGTGTCCGGCAACTACCGCGAGCCAGGTACCTACCAAGCGATCCTCGAGAAGTTGTCGGGCAGTGTCCGCGCCGTATCCTATCTCGCCATCCCCCCGGGTTTATTTGAAGATGTCGTCGAGGGTCTGGCCGCGGTGGGCCTCAATGGCGGCGGGCGCCTGGTGTTGGAGAAACCGTTTGGTCGCGACGCACAATCGGCCACCGAGCTGAACGACATCATCCACCGTCATTTCCCGGAAGGTCAGGTGTACCGGATCGATCACTTTCTCGGGAAGGAAGCCGTCCAAAACCTCATGATCTTTCGCTTCTCCAACACCGTCTTGGAGCCGATTTGGAACCGCCACTACGTGCGCGGCGTACAGATCACCATGGCCGAGGACTTCGGTATCGAGGGAAGGGGCTCGTTCTACGACAAGGTGGGCACGATGCGCGATGTGGTTCAAAACCATCTCCTGCAAGTCCTCTCCCTGCTAGCCATGGAGCCACCGGTGTCCGACGATCCGGATTCATTGCGCGACGAACGGGCCAAAGCCCTGAGTGCGATCGTGGCGCCGACCCCCGATGCGGTCGTGCGCGGGCAGTACGTCGGATACCGTGAAGAGCCAGGTGTCGCTCCCGACTCCGATACCGAAACGTTCACCGCGGTGCGACTCGAGCTCGATTCGTGGCGCTGGGCCGGGGTGCCTTGGATCATTCGCGCTGGCAAGGGGCTTCAATCCACGGTGACCGAAGCGGTCGTCGAGTTCGACCGTCCTCCACGCCCACTCTTCGCCGACGCGGACTGTCGCCCAAGCCCGAACCGATTGACCTTCCGCACCAAGCCCGACGATGGGATCAGCCTGTCGATGCAGGCTAAAAAGCCTGGGCCTGCCATGGTCAGCCGCCCCATCGACTTGCACCTCGAGCACGACCGGCCGAAGGGCCGCGATGCCTACGACCGGCTGATCGGTGACGCGCTTCGCGGCGACCCAGGCTTGTTCGCGCGTCAAGACGGCGTGATGCAAGCGTGGAGGGTCGTCGATCGCGCGTTGGCCGACGGTCGATCGGTCGTGCCCTATTCACGAGGCAGCTGGGGGCCGGCCGAGGCGGACGCCTTGCTTGGCACCGATTGGCGTTGGCTCACGACCTGACGTGGAGCTCGGTGACCTGATGCACGTCATTTGCGCACAAGACGATTTTCCGAAAGCCGCAGCTGGCGCGCTGAGCCGTGCGCTGCAAAGTGCGCTCCTGCGCAAGCCGCGGGTCTCTTTGGCGCTCTCAGGGGGCAGCACCCCATTGCGTGCCCTGAAACGGCTTGCGCGTGCTGATCTCGACTGGACTCGCGTCGACATCTACCAAGTCGATGAGCGGGTGGCTCCGGCCGGGGATTCGTCTCGCAATCTCGTCGGTCTTAGGACCGCTCTGCTCGACCACGTTGCGGCATCGCTCCACCCGATGCTCGTCGAAGTCGCCGACCTCGAGGTTGCCGCCGCGCAGTACGCCGCAGATCTCCCCGAAGCGCTGGATGTCGTGCATCTGGGCATTGGGGATGACGGGCATACGGCGTCCCTCGTCCCGGGCGACCCCGTTCTCGACGTCATCGACCGGCAAGTCGCCCTGACCCGGCCCTACCGCGGCCACCGCCGAATGACGCTCACCTTCCCTGCGCTCGAGCGCGCCGAAGCGATCATTTGGATCGTGGCCGGCGCCAACAAGGCGCCCATGGTCGAACGCTTGCTTGCGGCCGACCCGACGATCCCTGCCGGACGAGTGCCCCAAGCGCGTGCCCTGCTGATCACCGACAGAACGCCCAGCCCATGACCAGCCATGCCTTTGTAACCGACCTCGGTGTACGTGTCCCGGCCATTACCACCGACCAAATGCGCGAAATCGACCGAGTCGCGATCGAGGAGTTGGGCCCAAACCTCTATCAGATGATGGAGAACGCAGGCCGCAATCTAGCGGTCACGGTCCTCGAAACGCTTGGCGCCGCTTGGAGCGAGACAGCGATCACCGTTCTTTGTGGCACGGGCGGTAACGGAGGCGGAGGGATTTGTGCCGCGCGGCATCTCGCCAATCGTGGCGCAGATGTCACCGTCGTCGTCTCTGATCCTGGCGGCCTCACGCCGGTCCCAAGCGAGCAACTCGCGATCTATCGCGCCACCACGGGCGAATCGTTTGGTCCCCAGGTGCCGGCCGCGATCACGCTGACCTTGGCGTTGCCCAAGACCGGACTCGACGCAGAGACGAGTGGAGATCTTTGGCTGGCCGACCTCGGCATACCGGCGGAAGTGTATTGCCGGGTCGGCATCGACGTGCCTACTGGGCTATTCGGGGACCGCTTCCGGGCGCGGTTGCGCCCTTTTGGCGTTTGAAGCGACCCGATGTAAAGCTTCATTCGAATGGCGCCCAATCAAACCTCGGATTCCGCGGTGGACGAAGTCCGCGCTGCGCTTGGCCCCGCGCTTCAGCGCTTTGGACCCGACTACTGGCGCGAACAGGACGCGGCCAAGACCTTTCCAATCGACTTCTTCGACACGATTGGCGAAGCGGGCTACTTCGGCACCTTCATTCCCGAGGCCTACGGTGGCCTGGACGCGGGCGCGCGAGTGGCGTCCGTGCTTGTCGAAGAGATCAATCGCGCAGGGGGTGACGCCGCATCGGTCAACGCGCAGATGGCCATCTGCCGTACCCTCGTCCTCCACGGAACCGAGGAGCAGAAGCAGCGGTACCTGCCCGGTGTCGCCTCCGGCGACATTCGATTCCTCACCGTGGCCGCCACCGAGCCCGACAGCGGCGCGAACATGAACGAGCTTGCGAGCAGCGCTCGCCGCGACGGGGACGACTGGCTGATCACGGCGAGCAAGGTGCTGATCTCCTTTGCCGGGCATACGCGCCTACTGATTCTTCTGGCGCGCGCTGTAGAAGGCACCACGCTTTTCCTGCTCGACCTCGACGAAGTGGGCGACCAAGTCGAGATGCATCCGATCGACCTCGTTGCGCACCGCATGACCGCAAGCCTGTTCATCGACGACCTGCGCGTGCCGGACAGCGCGCGGATCGGTCCCGTCGGCGAAGGGCTTCCCTGCCTGATGAAGGGCTTCGTGATTCGACGCGTGCTCGCCGCCTCCGAAGCGATCGGCAACGCGCGCTTCCTGCTCGACCGGAGCATCGACTATGCCAAGACACGCAAGACCTTTGATCAGCTGATCGGCGTCAACCAAGGCATTCAGTATCCGCTGGTGCAGGCGTATGCCAAGGTCGAGGCTGCGGACTTGATGCGCTGGGACGTACTCGACCTCGTCGATCGCGGTGAAGACGCGGTGCCGCGCTCAGCCATGGCGAAAGTCTTGGCATCTGAAGCGGCCTGGGAAACGTCGCGCGCCGCGTTGACCACCTTTGGCGGCTGGGGCCTCGCTTCGGAGTATCACGTCGAGCGTAAGCTCCGCGAGGGGACGGTCTACGTCTTCAACAACCTGTTGATGAATTTGATCGCCGACCGGGCGCTCGGGCTTCCCAAAAAGTAGCCCGATCGCTAGCCGAGAGGCTCAGGCGGGCTCGGCCCCGGGCTGATATGCGCAGAGGGGATCCTCACCGAGTGGGTCGCCCGTCATCGCATACGCACGCGCACGGGAGCCGCCGCATGCGAACTTGAACTCGCAGCGTCCACAGCGGCCTTTGTAGTTGCGCGGGTCCTGAATCTCGTGAAGCGCTTCCGACTCACGGTAGATTTCATGAAGCGGCTGGTCTTTGACGTTGCCCAGCAGCGGGTAGGGCAAAAAACCAGCGGGGTAGACCTCGCCAAGATGCGAGACGAAGATCACACCGTTGCCGTCGCGGATGCCAAACGACATCTGCCGTGCACGCGCCTGAACGGCTTCGAGCGGCATGCCCTCTTTGAGCTTCTGCTGAATCCAATAGCGACGATAGTGCGGGGCCTCGGTCGTGCCGACACGGAACGGGGCTTCTGAGGAGATCGAGTACACCCATTCGAACAGCTTCTCGACGTCATCGGCGCTCGGTGTGTCGAGCTCGGCCCCGCGGCCGACCGGAATCAGCAAGAAAAGGCTCCAGCGGCGTACGGGAGGCGCGGCCTGGTCGCGGAGCAGCTCGTACATCGCTTGGACATGCGGAAGCGTTTTTGCCGTGATGGTCGTGTTGACCTGCACTGGAATGTCGAATTCCCGCGCCCATTGAAGCGCACGCATCGAGTACGCGAAAGTCCCCGGTACGTTCCGAAAGGCGTCGTGCGTCTCGGCGGTGGGCCCGTCGAGGCTCACGCCCATCGCGGTGATTCCAAGATCGTGAAACCGCTCCACCGTCTCGCGTTGCAGAAGCGGCGTCGTGCTCGGTGTGATCGACACGTGGATCGGAAGCGACCGTCCGTACTCGATCAGCTCTGCGATATCCGGACGCTTGAGCGGGTCGCCGCCCGTCAGCACGAGCATGCTGCCGAGCTCCTGGACGCTTCGCATCAGCGCTTTACCCTGCTCGGTGGTCAGCTCCGACGGGTCGCGATGCGGGATCGCGCTCGCCCGGCAGTGTTGGCAGGCCAGGTCGCACGAGATCGTCGTCTCCCAGTAGACATTCCGCGGCTGTCGACGGTAGATGAATCCCTGATACTGGGTTCCTACGGTTTGAAGCTCCATCAGCTCAGCTCTCTTCTGCGGATCACACCGCCTAGGCGATCGGCCCAGTTCTCCGGGTAGCCTTCGTAATACCGGGTCCACTGCCGGCCGGTGATCTCGCGAAACACGAGGGCGTACGCTGCGCGGGAAATAGACGGCAAGCCAACCAACGGCAAGTAGAGCCATCCAAGCAAGCGCGACTGCTGGCAGTGCCCGAGCTCGTGGGCGCGATTTCGAACGTCCAGGTCCTGCCAGCGGCTGTCTTCACGGCTCCAGAACACGATGTGACCGAGGGAGATCCCCGTTCCGGCGGACTCGACGACCAGACGCCCGTCCTCGACCTCGATGTTCACGATGCGTTTTCTTGCGGCTTCGGCTCCGAGCATCGCGACTCCGAGTGCGGTTTGCGGCGCCTCCCATGCGAGCGACAAGCCTCGGCGAAGCAACGACATCCCCGGGAGACTAGCACCCCGGGCTCAGGTCACTACTCGAACAGCGCCAGATACTCGCCGTAGCCTTCTTTTGCGAGGTCTTCCTTGGCGATGAACCGCAGCGCGGCGCTATTGATGCAGTAGCGCATCCCCGTCGGCGCCGGCCCGTCCTCGAAGACGTGGCCGAGGTGGCTGTCCCCAGACTTGCTCCGGACTTCGGTTCGCGTCGACATGAGCTTCCGGTCGACGTGCTCGGTGACGTGCTCTCTATCGAGCGGTTTGGTGAAGCTGGGCCACCCCGTGCCGCTGTCGTACTTGTCGGTCGAGCTGAACAGAGGCTCTCCGGTGACGACGTCGACGTAGATCCCGTCTTTCTTATTGTCCCAGTAGACATTGCGGAACGGCGGCTCGGTGCCTTCTTCCTGAGTGACTTTGTACTGCAGCGGTGTGAGCTCTTTGCGGAGCTCGGCGGCGGCGGGCTTGTCGAAGGGCTTGCTCTTGTCGGACATTGGTTTCTTCCCTGCGGCTTTTGGTTTCTTCGGTGCTTCGAGCGGCCGGCTTCCCCAGATGGACTCGAGGAAGCCTGCGCGCCCCGACCCGGCTCGGTACCGCTTGTAGTTGCTCGGGTTCTTCTTGTAGTAGTCCTGATGGTAGGCTTCAGCTGCATAGAACGGCTCAGCCCATCGAATCTCGGTCACGATGGGGGCCTTGAAAATCTTGCTCTTCTCGAGCTCGCGTTTCGACGCCTCGGCCAGCTCGCGCTGTGCGGGGTTGTACGCGAAGATCGCCGTTCGATACTGATTCCCGCGGTCGGCGAACTGGCCGCCGTCGTCGGTCGGGTCGATCTGTCTCCAGAACACTTCGAGCAGATACTCATAGGAAACTTGCGTGGGGTCGTACTTCACCTGAACCGCTTCGAGGTGCCCCGTTCGGCCGGCGCTCACTTCCCGATAGCTTGGTGCACTCTCCTTGCCGCCCGTGTAGCCCGATGTGACGCTGACCACGCCGTTGATCTTCTCAAACGGCGGTTCCATGCACCAGAAACATCCGCCTGCGAAGGTCGTTTTGGCGAGCTTGCCGTCTATCGCCGCCGCGCTGGCTTGCTTGCCTCGCTTTGGCGGCGAATCCGCGCGCGTCGATGCGACCCCGACCGCCACCAAAGTGGCTGCGAGCAGAATCGGGATCCCCCATAAAACCGTACGCCAGCTCTTCATCGCTAAGTCCTTCATCTAAGGCTCAGCCCCCTTAACGCCAGAGTTGGCCAGATGTTTCACAAAACAGCGAGGCAGCTGATTTCGCTCGGCTATTCCTTGGCGACGAACAGGGTCTGGGTCGGATAGGCGAACTCGATCCCCTCTTCCTCGAAGGCCCGGTAGATCCGGAGGTTGACCGCCTGGAGGATGTCCATGTGCTGCGTGTAGTCCGAGGATTCGACGTAGTAGACCGTCTCGAAGTTGAGCGCGGAATCGCCATAGGAAGCGAAATGGGAGCGGTCGAAACGAGCGCCCTCTTGCGGCTCGATGGCCGAGCGGATCAGCGACGGAATCCGTTCGAGCTTGTCCGCGGGCGTTTGGTACGTGACCCCGAGCGAGAAAACGACGCGACGCTGCTCCATCCGACCAAAATTGCGAACTCGGCTCTGCAGCAGATCTGAGTTGGAGAACACGAGCTGCTCACCCGAGATGCTGCGAATGCGGGTGGTCTTGATGCCGACGTGCTCGACCGAGCCGGCCATGTCGCCGACCACGATGAAATCCCCATTGACGAAGGGTTTGTCGAGGACGATCGAGAGCGAGGCGAATAGGTCGCCGAGGATGTTCTGCACCGCAAGCGCGACGGCGATGCCTCCAATGCCCATGCCGGCGACGAGTGCCGTGACATCGACCCCGAGATTGTCGATGACCAGCAGGAACACGATCACCCAGAGGATGAGCCTCCCGACGAAGCTCAATGCATTCATCGTCGTTCGGTTGGCGCCGTCCGTTTCGGTCTCTCGGTAGTGTTCGAGCCACATTTGGAGCCCGGTGCTCACCCAAACGCCGACCTGGATCAGCGTCGCAATCATCACGACGCTCAAGACGATCGAGCGGACATCGGACTCCAGATCCAATGAAAGCGAGCCGGCGAAGACCGCCACGACCAGCAGAAAGAGCAGCTTGGTCTTCCGCAGCGACCCCATGATGATGTCGTCGACCATCGTCTGGGTCTTCTTGGCCATACGCTGCACGCGCACGATGAGCACTTGTTCGATGAGCCGCAGCGCCACCAGGACGCCAGCCGCGACACCGACGGCGATCAGCCAGCTTTGTACTTCATTTCCGTAGAACGTCTCTGTGAGCTCAAACACCCTGGCCTTTTGCGATGGGTTCGCGCACGAAGCAACCCTTCAGGTGGTCGTTCACCAGGCCCATCGCCTGCATGAAGGCATAGAGCGTCGTCGGGCCGATGAAAGACCAGCCGCGGCGCTTGAGCTCCTTGCTGAGAGCCTCAGACGTGGGCGTCTTCGAGAGCTTCATCAGAGCGCCTTTGGTCATGCTCCGCGGGCGCTCGTGCTCGGGCGGCCGGTGTTCCCAAAAGAACGCCGAGAGAGAGCCGTACTCCTCCGCGAGCTCGATCGCGCGCTTGGCGTTGTTGATCGTCGATTCGATTTTCCCTCGGTGCCGGACGATGCCCGCATCATTGAGAAGCCGCCCTACGCTGCGCTGGTTGAAGCGCGCGACTTGCCGGTAGTCGAAACCCGCGAAAGCCTTCCGGAAATTCTCGCGCTTTCTCAGAATGGTCAGCCAGCTCAACCCCGACTGAAAGCCTTCGAGGCAGATTTTTTCGAAGAGCCGGACATCATCGTGCACGGGCCAGCCCCACTCCTCATCGTGATAAGCGGAATACTCGGGCGTGCTCGCACCCCACCAACAGCGGGCGAGCCCATCGTCTCCGCGGACCAGTCCTCGGGGTAGATGCGGCATGAATGCCGAGCGTAGATCAATCCCCGATGGAAATCGCCTGCTCCGGGCAGGCGTCGACCGCATCTTGGAGCGCTTCGCGGAGCTCCTCGGGTGGATTCTCGTCGAGAATCACGAGGCTGCCATTGGGGGCAAACGAGAAAAGCTCAGGGGCGGCACCTCGGCACTGCGCGTGTAGCTTGCACTTGTCTCTGTCGAATATGATTTTCATGGTTCACTTCTTTCCGAAGTCATTCGTCGAGCGAAGTCCACGGTGCATCGCTTCCCTAGCGAGCCTCCAAGATCGCCGGGAACTTCTTGAGGCCGCGCGTGAACGACGACGACACGTATTCTAGCTCCTTGCCCTCGGGGATCCGAATGCTCTTTACCCGCTCGGTCATCTCCTCGAGTGAAAGGCGCACTTCGAGGCGCGCAAGGGACGCGCCCAAGCAGAAATGAGGACCAAGACCGAACGAGAGATGCTTCGCTTCCTTTGAAAAATCGCGGAATATATTGAACGTATGAGGGTCTTTGTACTTGCGTGGGTCCCGGTTCGCGGCGGGATAGGTGAGCCCGACCATCTGGCCTTCTTTGATGACCTTGCCGTGCATCTCGTAGTCCCGCGTGGCCGTACGATACATGTTCACGAACGGGCAAACCCAGCGGATGATCTCTTCGACCGCGTTCGGAATGAGGGAGGGGTCTTTATAGAGGGCATCGTATTGCTTCGGATCTGCAGACAGCCGCTCGAGGCCACCCGCGATGGCGCTGCGCGTCGTTTCCGCGCCGCCCACGTTCAGCAAGACGTGCTCGAACAGCAGTTGCGATTCGTCGAGCTTCTCGCCGTTGATCTCCGCGTTGATCCAGATCGTGAGCAGGTCGCTGCCCGTACAACCCGCACTGATGCGATCCTGATACATCTCCTCGTGGTGCATACAGAAGTTTTCAAACGCATCGTTGACCTCGTCGGTCACGTAGTCCGGCCCGCATCCGCCGATCATGATCTGATTGATCCACTGCTGTACCGAGGCGCGCTTCTCTTCCGGGATGCCCAGCATGTCGGCGATGAGCCTCATCGGAAGCGCCGCCGCCAAATCCTCTACGATGTCGACCTCGTCCTTTTGGAGCATGTTGTCCACCAACTCGGTGACGATCTCGCGGGCCCGGTCGTCCATCTTGCGCATCTGACGCGGCGTGAACCCAGAAGAGACGAGGGCGCGCTGCTTGCTGTGCTGCTCGCCGTCTTGGTAAATCATGCCCGGGTCCGGCGGGATGTGCGGCCGCGCGCCTTCACCATTGATGAAGGTCTCGGTGTCGCGCTCGATGGTGACGATGTCGTCGTAGCGGAAGACCTCCCAGACCTCGTTCTTTTCGTCGAAGTAGAGCGGCTCATGTTCCAGGAAGTAGTCGTACATTTCGTACGGATTGTCGTGCGTCGACGGGGCGCAGAAATCGACATTGTGGAACTTCGCTGGGCACTTGTTTTCCAAAGGATCCTCCGTACACTCGCCGCGGCGGATGTAACTTTACTTCATGTAAACTAACGACAGTTTAGAACAAGTTCTATTCCGGTCAAGCTTAATGACCCGCCGTGACCAAACCATCTCGATGAGGGACTGTCCCCGGCTCACCGTTTGCGGGCCATGATCGCCCAGGTGCTGGACGGCATGAAGACCCCGTCGTCGCGCAAATAGGGCTCCATGAGCTCGCGCAGATCGCTCCGAATTTCGGGCAGCTTTCGCCGGCCTTCTTCGCCGGCTTCCCGGACGATCTCCCCGGAGGGACCGACCAGGATCTGGTAGTCGATCGCTTGCTCGAGGTCGTCCCCGACGCAGACGTCGGCGTCGATTCGTTTGAAGACCTCGACCTCCGAAAAACCGGCCGCTTCGAGCATCGCGCGATCGGTTTCTTCGCTGGCCATCGAGAACGGACCGGGGCCGCAGGTCGAGCCCTGGTCACCCGGAGGCGGAAGGTGGCGAAGCACGACCTCCTTGGCCGCGCCCCAACAGGGATTGTCGGCAAGCGAGCGCCAGACAATCAAACAAACCTTGCCTCCAGGCTTGAGCGCATAGTGTGCATTTCGAAGCGCCCGAACCGCACTTTGGAAGAACATCACCCCGAAACGCGAGTAGGCGACATCGAAGTAGGACTCCGGCAGGTTGCAAACCTGCGCATCGCCGACCTCATAACGAACGTTGCGCACGCCGGCCTCGTCGCGTTCCCGATTCGCGACTTCGACGAACGCATCGGTGCAGTCGATTCCCACGACTTCACCGTGCGGCCCGACGATTTTCGCAATTTCGAGGCCCGTTTCTCCAAACCCACAGCCGATGTCGAGGACTTTGTCGCCCTCCCGAATGCCGAAGTCGCCATACGCGATGTCGCTGTGAATCTTCCCGTTGCCCGAGAGCAAGTGCCGGAATCGAATCCACTTCGGGGTCAGGATCTCGTTCCAGCACTCGACGAACCCGGCGTTGTCGTCCGCGATTTCGGTCATGTCGCCTCCACGTCGTCCGTGCTCAAGAACACTTCGTGAATCGTGAGCTCGTTCGGCCCGCGAAACATCTCTTTGGGCGGCCGGTTTCGGTGCGCTTCGGCGAACGAGGGGCTCGTCGTCCAAGCGACGAAATCGTCAAATGATTTCCACCAGGTCTTGACCTCGTAGTAGCCGCTTCCGGCAGGGCCACGCGTCCACTCTCCGGTCTGGTGGTCGAGCTCCATTGGCCGCGGCCGGTGCACCTCGTTTCGAATGAAACCCTTGGCTTGATCCACCAAGTGAACGCGCTTCCGAAAGCGGTCTTCGAAGTCGATTTCGTAGCCCTCGGCTACCGGGATGCGGTTGGTCACGACGATCATGGCTGAAGCATACCCTGCTTCCCCGCCGTCGAACATCGGAGCGACTGTGCTAGGAAGGCCCCGTGACCGATTGGCACCTCAAGAAGCATCCGAGGTTCCCCGGCGTGCCGGGACCAGTGCTCATCGTCGTCATGGACGGGGTCGGGTGCGGCGCCTCCAATGAGGGCGATGCGGTCTGGCTTGCTCGCACCCCGACGCTCGACCGGCTCGCCGGGATTTCGCTGACGGCTCGCCTTCGTGCGCATGGCACCGCCGTCGGTCTGCCGAGCGACGACGACATGGGCAACAGCGAGGTCGGGCACAACGCCTTTGGCGCTGGGCGGGTCTTCGATCAGGGGGCCAAGCGCGTTCAGATGGCCATCGACAGTGGCGAGATCTTCGATGGCGAAGAGTGGAAAAAGCTGGTGCGCCGCGTCGGCGAGAGCGGTGAGCCCATGCACTTCATCGGCCTGCTCTCCGACGGCAACGTCCACAGTCACATCGAGCACCTCTTTGCGATGTTACGCCGCTGCAACGAAGAGGGCGTTCAACGCGCGCGCGTCCACATTCTGCTCGATGGGCGCGACGTCCCCGAAACCAGCGCACTCGAATACGTCGGGGCGCTCGAGAAAGTGCTCCAGGACCTCAACGAGCAAGGCGGCCGCGATTACCGCATCGCATCCGGCGGCGGGCGCATGTTCATCACGATGGATCGCTACAACGCCGATTGGTCGATGGTCGAGCGAGGCTGGAAGCATCACGTGCTCGGCGAGGGCAGGGGCTTTTCACACGCCACCGAGGCGATTCAGACGATACGAGACGAGAACCCCGGCATGATAGACCAGGACCTTTTGGCGTTCGTGATCGTCGACGCCGAGGGCAAGCCGATCGGCCCGATTCGTGATGGCGCAGCCGTCGTGCTGTACAACTTCCGCGGCGACCGAGCGCTCGAGCTCACCCGCGCGTTCACCGAGCCCGAGCTGAGCGAGTTCGACCGCGGCCCGATTCCAGATGTCGAGTTCGTCGGCATGATGGAATACGACGGCGACCTCAAGCTGCCGCGTCACTACCTCGTCCAGCCACCCAAGATCGACCGGACGATGGGCGAGTACTTGGCCCGCAATCAGGTCAGCCAGTTTGCGTGCAGCGAAACGCAGAAGTTTGGCCACGTGACGTACTTCTGGAACGGCAACCGCAGCGGCATGTTTGACGAAGTTTACGAAGAGTACGTCGAGATACCGAGCGACTTGGTTCCCTTCGAGCAGCGACCCTGGATGAAAGCAGCGGAAATCACCGACGCGACCCTCACGGCCCTGCGGCGGGGCGGCATGCGGCACGGGCGCATCAACTACGCCAACGGCGACATGGTAGGCCACACCGGCAACCTGGACGCGTCGGTCATTGCCGTCGAAGCGGTCGACCTCTGCTTGGCGCGGATCATCCCCGCCATCGAGAAGCTCGATGGCGCGCTCATCGTCACGGCGGACCACGGCAACTGCGACGAGATGTTCGAGGTCGACAAGAAGTCGGGCGACTTCAAGCGCAGCACCACCGGCGAGCTCAGAAGCAAGACGAGTCACACCCTCAACGCCGTTCCTTGTTACGTCTACGTGCCGGGCCACGACAGCCTTCGCCTGAACGACGAAATCGACCGCCCGGGCATCGCCAACATTTCGGCGACCACCTTCCAGCTCATGGGGTACGAACGGCCCGCGGGCTACGAGCCATCGATCTTGCGATGAACCGCAAGCCGGACCGCCGCCATCAGCGGTAACGCAGCCGCAGCTTGATTCCTAGGAAGTCGGCGATCTGCTGAGCGTAAGCGCGTGGAATCAAATCGAGTCGGCCTTCGACCACTGCACGGGCCCTGGCGTGCGGTTCGCCCTTGAGCGCAGGAAGCACGATTTGGCTCCAAGCCAATAGGGTCTTGCCGTCGGCGCCGTTGAGGGCGAGCGTGAGGACCGGCTCGAGGCGCTTCTGGTATGCGACCGAGGCGGTACAGAGCGCCGCAAATGTCTTGACGAGGCCATCTTTGCCAACGTCGTTCGCCTCTTCAAAGCTGCCCTTGAGCACGTCGAGTTGGCGCGCGACACGGGCGGGAGCGATCCGGGCGATCGCGGGAAGCGCTTCGGCGGAGGTCTGCACCACGCGCTTGTTCGACGACGAAATGCCCTTCGCGAACTTGGCGACCAGCGGCACGACGAGCTCCGGCTTTTCGACGATGACTTCACTGAGCACGCGGGCGGATTGTGTGGCGGCGGTGCGTGGACCTTCCATCATGGTCTCACCGTGCTCGGCAATCTTCGATTGAGGGCTCTCGTCCGCAAGGATTTTCTGCGCAACCCCTGAAGCACCACCCGATGCAGTCTTTTTGGTGGGCTTTGCGTCGGCAGCGCGCGTCTCTGCTTCCCTGCTCTGCTTTTTGGTCGTCATTCGGGTCCTCGAAGTGCTTCAACGATTTGCGGTAGCGAAATTTCGTAACGCCAGGAGGTGCCGCGGTGTCCACCGTCGAACTCCTCGTAGCGAACCGGCAACCCACGCTGGCTGAGTGCATCGCTGAGCGTCCGCGCTGCGAAGTGTAGCCCGTGCTCATCCCTGTTGCCTGCATCGATGTAAATAAGCGACATTCTTCGCAAAGCCGCTGCGGAGCTGTCGATTCGCTGCAGCGGATCCTGCTCGAGCCATTTTGCCCAGACATCGGCTCGGAGCTCGCCCGTCGCCGGGTTCATCGGGATCTGCGCAAACGGGAATGCGGTCGGATCCGGCGAATACGCGGCGGCAGCCGCAAGCACGAAGATCGCGTCGAACTGTCTGGCGTTCTCGGGCCCGGACACCGGGATTTCTTGGGCGAAGGTGTGGAGGCCGCCCGCCGCGTCAATCGCGATCGCGGCGCTCGTGAGCATCGGTCGCATGCTGACCTCGAAGGCGGCATCGCCGGCGTGACTGCCGACGACGGAGAGCAGCTCCGGCCGGTCCATCCCGAGACGCAGCGCGCCGAAGCCGCCCGAGGAGCGGCCCACGACGGCGCGCGCTTCACGGTCTGGGATCGTTTGGAATTCCGAATCAACGAAAGGAAAGACCTCTTCGGCGAGATAGGTCTGGTAGCGCCCAGTCCCCTCCGAATCGATGAACTGCGAGCCGCCCCATCGGTTGAAGCAATCTGGAAGCACGAGAATTGCCGGCTTGCACGTCGCTTCGGTGATGAGCCGGTCGAAGAGCTCGATGCTGTTTGGCTTCCAGGGGCTCCAGCCCGCGATCGAATGATTCGTCGAGCCGAAGCCGGCGAGCATCATCACCACCGGGAATCGGCGTGTCCCGTCATACTGCGGCGGCAAATAGACGTACAGCTCCCGTTCGTAGGGGTCTCCGAGCGGATTGTCGCGCAGACAGAGACTCTCATGGGATGTTCGAACGACACGGCCCTTCATGTGCGGGCTTCGCATAGCACACTCGCGCTGCAGCGACGGGAAATAGGCTGATTTCGCTACATGCGATCGACGACGCCGATGCCGACGAGACCGAGCCCGCGGCGGATCTGCCGGGCGGTCAATGCGGTCAAGCCAAGGCGGCTTTCTCGCGACGGGCCGTCGGCATCGAGCACGGGGCATTCCGCATAGAACCCGTTGAACGCGCGCGCCAGCTCGTACACGTGCTCGCAAATCAGGTGGGGCTGGCTGGTTGCACCTGCCTGGTACACGACGTCGGCAAAGCGCAGCAAGTGCTTGCCGAGGGTTTGCTCGGCCGGCGTATCGAGGGTGATGGTCGCGCTACCCGAAATCGCATCCATATCGAGCCCGCCCTTGGCGAAGATCGACGAGCAACGCGCGTAGGCATATTGCAGATACGGGCCGGCGTTGCCCTGGAACGAGATCATCTTGTCCCAGTCGAACTGATAATCGCTGAGTCGGTTCTGCCGAAGGTCTGCGTACTTCACCGCACCGATACCGACCTGCCGTGACACCTCGTCGATTTCCTCGGGTTGGACCCGGAGTCGCCCCTCCGCGATCCCTTCGTCGATTCGTTGTCGCGCACGCTCCTTCGCCTCTTGTAGGAGCGACGCGAGCGTGATCACCTCACCGCTGGCATCGCGCGTCCGCAAGGGCTTGCCATCTTTGCCGAGCACCGTGCCGAACCCGATGTGTTCGAGCTCCATGTCTGCGTCGAGCAAGCTCATCACCGCAAAGAGCTGCTGAAAGTGTAGTGCCTGGCGATTGTCGACCACATAGAGCGCGCGGTCGGCGTGGAGCTGGCGCTTGCGGTGTTGCACGGTGGCGATGTCGGTCGTCGAATAGAGAAACGCACCGTCCTTCTTTCGGATGATGAACGGCGTCTTTTGCTTGCGTAGCGATTTCGGTGCTCCGGGGATCTCGCCCCAGAAGATGCACACGGCACCGTCATCCTCGCGCGCAATTCCGCGCTCGAGAAGGTCGTCAACGACGCCGGGAAGTGCATCGTGGTATGCGCTTTCGCCGAGCCACGAGTCGAAGGAGACGTCCAGCTCGGTGTATAGAGCGTCCAGAGAGCCGCGGCTCAGCTCTAGCAAATGCCTCCAGAGCTCCAAGTTTCGCTCGTCGCCGCCTTGGAGCTTCGCAAGCTCGGCGCGTGCCCGCCCAGCAAAGTCCTCGTCCTCTCCGGCCCGTTCGGACGCGAGCTTGTACACGCGCTCGAGCTCCTTGATCGGGTTGGATTTCAGAGCAGTCTCGTCACCCCATTCACGCATCCCGACAATCAGAAGCCCGAACTGCGTTCCCCAATCTCCGATGTGATTGTCGCGAATGACCTGGTGACCCATGAACGACAGAACCCGCGCGATCGCGTCGCCGATGATGGTCGAGCGCAAGTGCCCCACGTGCATCTGCTTTGCGATGTTCGGGCTCGAAAAGTCGACGACGATTTTGGAGACCTGTTCGACCGCTGGCACCCCGTCTCTTTCCGCATCACGAAGCGCGTCGGTGAGCCTCGAGCCGATCCACGCAGGCGCCAGGTGGATGTTCACGAAGCCAGGCCCGGCAACTTCGGCTTTCTCGATAGCATCGATGCCCGACAAGGCCTCGGCGATGGGCTGAGCCAGCTCTCGGGGCGGTTTCTTCAGCTCTTTTGCGAGCGGCATCGCGCCATTGATCTGGAAGTCGCCGAACTTCGCATCCTGCGTAGGCCGAATGAGTGCGGGACGCGGCCCATCGAGGTCGAGCGCCCTTGCGATGGCTTGGGAGCCTAGGGATTCGAGGTAGCGCTCCAGTAGCATCGGCGGAGGCTTACGAGCTAGGCAGCGTCTGCGCCAGCCTGAGGAGGGGCGGTGCGCGATCGCTCGGATTGGTTCGTTTGTGAGGAATCGCACCCGCGAATAGGGCTATCGGCTCCTTGACGAAAAGGCGAGGTGACCTCACCTTTCTTACAGCTGGCATCCATCGGGGCCTCATTACGTAATCACGTGCCCAGGCCCGAGGGTGACCTAATCAGAGTTGGAGGCGGACGTGGCACAGGCAATGAATCGCTATCGTGCGGATCTACGAGACTTTCGGTTCCTGTTCTTCGAGCAGTTCGAACTGCAGTCCGTCCTCGGCAAGCAACCCTATTCCGAATGGGGCACCGCAGAGTGCGACATGGTTTTGGACGAGGTCTACCGCTTCGTTTGCGACGTGATCGGCCCCCTCAACGCGACTGGTGACGAACAGGGCTGCAGAATCGAAGACGGACGCGTCATCACACCAGACGGATTCAAGGGTGCGTGGGACAAGCTCTGGGAAGCAGGCTGGCGCACGGTCGCGGCCCCTTCGCGCTGGGGCGGCCAAGACGCGCCAAGCATGGTGGGATCGTTCGTCGAGGAGATGCTTTGCGGCGCGAACACGGCGTTCACCATGTACACGGGCCTGAGTCTGTCCGCCGCGGAGCTTCTCTTGGAGTTCGGCACGGAGGAGCAGAGGAAGAAATACGTTCCAAAGATGTTGAGCGGCGAATGGACGGGGACCATGTGTCTCACTGAGCCCCATGCCGGATCCGACGTCGGATCCGCGTCGAGCGGCGCGCGCCGAAACGATGACGGCACCTATAGCGTCCAGGGCACCAAGATTTTCATCAGCGGCGGCGACAACGATCTCGGCGAGAACGTCATCCACTTGGTGCTCGCGCGCATTGAAGGCGCAGAGGCTGGAACCAAAGGTCTGTCGCTCTTCATCGTGCCTCGGGTCCGTATCAACGAGGACGGCTCGCTTGGAGACAGCAACGACGTCACGGTACCCTCGATCGAGCACAAGATGGGCATCAACGGGTCGGCAACCTGCGTGATGAACTTCGGCGATGAAGGTGCGTGCATCGGAGAGGTGGTCGGCGGCGTCGAGCATCAGGGCATTCGCCAGATGTTTCACATGATGAACGCGGCCCGTATTGGTGTCGGCATCCAAGGCCTGTCCGTAGCCTCGGCGGCTTACCTCAGCGCGCTCGAATACGCGCGCGAGCGCAAACAAGGTGCGAGCGTCAAGCAATTCAAAGATGCCAACGCTCCACGTGTTCCGATCCTCGAGCATCCGAACATCCGCCGCGACCTCTTGGGCATGAAGGCCCGCGTCGAAGGTGTGCGTGCGCTCGTGATGAAGCTCTCCAACCACGGAGACCGCCTGCGCGCGACGCAGGGCAAGGATGACGAGTCCGAGGCCTACCACAAAGGTCAGGTCGATCTCCTCACGCCGCTGGTGAAGGCCTATGGCACCGATGCTGCCTTCGAGGTGTCGAGCCGAGCCATTCAGGTCTACGGCGGCCACGGCTACCTGAAGGACTACCCGGTGGAGCAGTACTGCCGCGACTCGAAGATCTTCCAGATCTACGAAGGCACCAACTTCATCCAGTCGATGGATTTGGTGAGCCGAAAGCTCGGCCAAGCCGGCGGTGCCAACACGCAGGCGTTCTTGACCGACATCCAAAATTTCATCACCGAGAACAAAGACGTGCC
>Ga0224508_10001260_pt1 | contig 22978 bp, 5 predicted proteins | sample SF_Jan12_sed_USG_4_FD_170157 | JGI IMG/M metagenome (GOLD analysis project Ga0224508, IMG submission 170157) | Sediment microbial communities from San Francisco Bay, California, United States - SF_Jan12_sed_USGS_21 | ecosystem: Environmental > Aquatic > Marine > Sediment | place: USA: California... | reverse complement strand
CGAAACAATGGTGCGTAATAATGTCCTCCGCGCTTATCTCGCCGGCGCGTTAATGCTCGTGTTGGTGATGTTGTCGCGGCCTGCCTTGGCCCAGGTCACGTTTACCAAGATTGTTGATAATAATACGACGGTCCCCTGCCCGATCTTTCAGAACGAAACATTTAACTCGTTTCAGCAGGCGTCGAACGTCGGCGGCAGTATCGTATTTCACGCATTTTTTGGGTTTGCGAACTCGCGCGAAGGAATATTCGCTGATGCGCTGCCACCAGATCCACCCACCACGATCGTAACCACGCATTCCGGCTGCTCAACTTTTGCGCCGAGCAACATTGGTATTTTTTCATTCAATGGCAGTGCCGTCACATTCGATGCACTAGGTGGTGGCGGTCCCGGTGTTTCGCTCGTTCAGCAAAGCATCGCCGGATTCAATTTACTCTTGAGCAGCGGCGACACTATGCCGGGCTGGACGAATGGCTTTGGCAACTTTTTGGACATTTCGACTAGCGGCACGCTGACGTGGCACAGCCAGAGCACCAACGGATTCTCGGAGCAAGGTGTCTATACCTACAACGGCTCACCCAACCTTCTAGCGAAGACCGGTGACGAGATGCCGCCAGGATCCGGTTCGACTGAGACGTTTTTTACGTTCAATAATGCGGTCAGTGACAGTACCGGAACTGCGTACAGCGGCAACAGCCAATTTTTTAACAGCGGTATCTACAAGCTTACGGGCATGAGTCAATCGACCGTCGTCGACTCGAGCACACCAAGACCCGGTGGTACTGGACCACTAAATGGCGTTGGCGCGTCACTCGCGATGCAGAACGGAGACATCGCGTTCGTCGGTACGTTTGAAGAGCCGCAATCGAGCTTCATCAACGGCGTCTACTCGACGGCTGGCGGTCTACACACTGTGGCGGACACGCTGACGCCGGTCCCCAGTGGGCAGGGCGGCAACTTCGAGGGGTTCGCGTCACCCGACCGATTGGCCATTCACAGCGGTACTACCGTATTCGTGGGCATCGAAAATGTTATGGGAACGGGTGTTTCCGGCATCTTTGTCGAGTACGCCGGAACGGTCGCCAAGATCATCGACATCGGAGACACGCTTGACGGCAGCGTCATCTCAAACTTGCGGTTCACCCGTGAGGGCTTTGACGGGCAGTCACTTGTGTTCATCGCGAATTTCGAATGCGGGCCGATGATGTGCCTGGAAGCCGTATATCGAGCCGACGGCGTCGGTGCGCTGGTACAACCGACTGATTCCGACGGCGATGGAGTTTTCGATCAGAATGACAACTGCCCGAATGACTCGAACGCGAACCAACTCGACTTCGACAGTGACGGCGCCGGCGATGTCTGTGATGATGACGACGACAATGACGGTGTGCCAGACGCACAAGATTTGCTACCGATGGGCTTCCTGGATGTCCCGAACACCAACTTTGCTTTTTCATTCATTGAAACACTGGCGTTGAGTGGCGTTACCGGCGGCTGCGGTGGCGGCTACTATTGTCCGGATGATCCGGTGACTCGCGCCCAGATGGCCGTCTTCCTGGAACGCGGCATAAACGGCAGCGGCTTCACCCCGCCCGCGGCAACCGGAACGATGTTCAACGATGTAGCCGCCAACGACTTCGCCGCAGCGTTTATCGAGCAGTTAGCAAACGATGGTATTACGGGTGGTTGCGGTGGCGGTAACTACTGCCCCAATGACAACGTTACCCGGGCACAAATGGCCGTATTCTTATTGCGTGCAATCCATGGCTCCGCGTATTCACCGCCACCTGCAACGGGAGTTTTCAACGACGTGCCACCGGGTAGTTTCGCGGATGCCTTTATAGAGCAGCTGGCCCTGGAGATGATCACGGGCGGCTGCGGCGGCGGCAATTACTGCCCGGACGATCCGGTCACCCGCGCCCAGATGGCAGTGTTCCTGGTCAGGGCTTTCAACCTGTAGCGCAAAACCAGTAGCAACCCGGACAAAGCGGCCGCCTCATAGGTCAAACGTTCTGACAAGGAAAACGGCCATTTGTGCGCGTGTGGCAGGCTGATCGGGGCAGAAATTACCTCCACCGCAACCGCTCGTAATACCTTCGGCCGCCAGTTGCTCGATCCAGTTGACAGCCCAGTAGCTTAGATCCACGTCGCCAAATAGCCCCTGCGCAGGTGGCGGCGAATATCCCGGACCGTACTTGGCACGTAGCAGGAATACCGCCATTTGAGCACGTGTGACGTTGTTGTTCGGACAGTAGTTCCCGCCACCGCAGCCACCGGTTATTCCGTCGTTCGCCAACTGCTCGATGAATGCGGCCGCGAAATCGTTGGCGGCAACATCGAAGAACACGTTGCCGGACGCTGATGGCGGCGAGAAGTCTCCACCACGCATTCCACGCTCAAGAAACACAGCCATTTGAGCTCGGGTAACCGGATCGTCCGGGCAGAAATTTGCGAATCCACACCCACCGCTGATGCCGTTCGCAGCCAGTTTCGTGACAAATCGAGATGCCCAGTACGACACCGGCACTTCGCGGAATGACTGAATCACATCAAATGAGTCCACACTAGCCTGCACCAGCGCGTTCGATTCATCGGGAAGTCTGAAGAACAAGGCGAGAAACGTGTTGACGCCGAAGTCATTCAGGTCCAGCGCATTGACTGGCAACGTATCATCGGCGAAGGCCGTCTCGGAAAAATCCGTCAAGAGCAATGCCGGAAACTGGTCACTCAATGGCAAACCGGCTGCAGAAGGCCCACTGATTCCAGATAGATCCACTCGATACCGATCGAAGCCGCTAACGTTGTTCTGCACCGTAATCCGGTTGGTACTGAAGGACGAAAAGTATGCGGAATAACTACCAACTTTAATCTCGACCGATAGAACAGCATCGAAATTCCCGATACTGCCGGATCCCGTGGAATCGGGAGTCGTTGCTTCGAATGTATATATAAGGTCGTAGTTGTCGCCAATCGAGAAAGCATCTGCCAATTCAGGTGATACAAAGTTCACCAGGCCCTGTACCCTGAAAATGACCTGGTCCGGGACAAATGTGATGGTTTCGACGTTCGATATGTCAAGGTCGTTGGTGTTCGGTCCGTTGATGACCACCTCGTCGTTTCCCGCACCACCATTGATGGTCACGACAAGATTTGCGGCGAGATCAAAGACATCATCTCCGCCACCGCCACTCGCGCTGCCCGAAAGCACGGCGTTAAACATGAACGTGTCGTTAGCTCCCCCGCCTACCAGGTTTTCAACGTTCACGAAACTCGTGAACAACGCAGTACCGGCATCCAACGCGTTTACGATGAACGTATTTACGTTGGCCGATCCGATGATCGTGTCGCTACCACCGGCGCCATCCAGGCTTGCAATATTGATAAAGGCAATTCCGTCAACAGAGCCCTGCTGAGGCGCGGTAAGCATAAAGGTATTCGCATCGGCTGTACCCACTAAATTATCGGCACCTGCACCACCGTCGATTGATCCACTAAAACTGCCACCCAGAATAAAGGTGTCGCCGGATGATGAGCCCACGACATTTTCTATATTTACCAGGTCGCTTAGTGAGACCGCTACGGCGCTGTTTTTGGCCGCATAACTGACCGTGTCGGAATCGGCGCCGCCGTCAATCACACCGAAACTGCCGCCGTCGAGGACATTGAAGATATCGGCACCGTTGGAGCCGGTCAGGTTCTGGATTCTGGCAAAACTACCACCAGCACCGGTAAATACCGTGGGCTCAGTCCCGGCATTGATGCTCGTAATATTTATCGTGATTCCCGCCCCGGCCACGGCAAATTCGAGCGTGTCCGCATCGTCACCGGCAACATCCACACCACCGTCGATAGCCGTACCGGAAAACGTCAGCACAGCCCCATTCGCAAGCGTGAACGTGTCGCTGCCCTCGCCGCCGTCCAACACGCCGCTCTGACTCACATTTATGTTGAAGCTATCAACTCCGGCTCCACCGTTAACGGTGCCGCCGAAGTCCGACGTATTCAGGTTGAACGTGTCAACTTCGGAAGATCCCTGGCCACCGTCGAGCGCGTCGATGTTCTGGAAATCCTGACCATTCAACGTCACCAGACCCGAACCTGTCGTTTCAAACGAGTCCGCTGTATCCACACCACCGTCATCGCCTTCCAGCGTCTGTGTGCCAGCTACCCCCGCTATCGCCGTAGCCATGCCGTTGAATGTCAGCAGCTCAGTACCGTCGGCGTAGGTAGTCTGTGTCCAGATCGATGCAACGTCCAAGCCCGTCAGCGTCTCATCGCCGTTGCCGGCAATCATATCGATACCGTCAAATCCACCACCAGCACCCGTGAACACCGTCCCCTCAGTCCCGGCAAAACCCGTGTTTGCCGTCGAACCCGTCAGGTTCACGGCAAGCGCACCCAAACCCGCGCCCGACACATCCAGCGAGTCGATATCATCACCGGCAGCATCCGGACCACCGTCAATCGCGGTGCCGGATAATGTCAGCGCCACCCCAACCGCCATCACAAAAATATCGCTGCCCTCACCACCGCTCAGTTGGCCGCTCTGGCTCGCGTTTATGTTGAAGTTATCAACTCCTGCCCCACCGTTGATGGTGCCGCCGAAGTCTGCCGTGTTCAGGTTGAACGTGTCGCTGTCGGCGCCGCCCGTAAGATTCTCCACATTCGAAAAAAGAGTGGTGTTAATCGAACCACCATTTGGTGCACCGATGACAAAAGAATTCGACGAGGACGCCCCAACAATTGTATCTGTGCCCGGGCCACCATCAATCACACCGCTAAGATTGGCATTCACGATGAAAGTATCGCTGCCGGTACCACCCGTCAGGTTTTCAATCCCGTCAAAGCTGAGCGGTGGCCATTCCGGCCTCGTGAGCGTGCCGGCATTGCTATTCGTAACGGTTGTCGTCGTGGACGCCGATTGGTCCACGACTATCGAACCCGGGCTACTCGCCGCCGTAGAATCAATTGTGTCGATGTCGAGGTAGACACCGTTGCCGGACGTAGCGCCGGTGACTTCAACGTCAAAAACAAGATCGCCGTCGCTGTCAAATACTCTGTAAATGATCGCGCCGTCATTGGATTCCGCAACGAGCGTACCTGTCGGATTTTCAACAACCGCGAAGGCAGACTGAGCGATGAGTAAGAGTGGCGCGAGCAAACACACACATGCCCGACGGAGAGTGCTCAATACGCAAAGGCAGTGCAATTTCGTCATATCAATCTCCTGATGGGACCGTGCCACCCGCTCGCGTCGTTTGACGAATTCGCGTTTCTGACGATTTGTGGGTTATGTATACTCCTTATTCGCCAAGAATACTCCAGTGATTGTGTGTATGCTGGTCGTAGTCGAGAAACATAATGAAGGCCGAAACTAATACGGCCAATAATTAAGTTCAAAAGTTCGAGCTGCCAGTCCTTCCTGTGTGTCAGAAAGCGCAGCGGCAGAAACCAAAGAACAAAAAACCGCCGGACTTTGTCCCGCCGAGGTGGTCGTCGATGTTGATCTCTACGCGAGTCGTTCTTGTAACTATTGTCTCTCTTGTCCTCGGCATTAGTTGGGCTCCTCCACTGCATGCCCAGGACTTCAGTGACGTCCCGACCGATTACTGGGCATTCAACTTCATCGAGACACTCTCCGAAGCTGGCGTGACCGGCGGCTGCGGTGGCAGCAATTACTGCCCGGAGGACCCGGTATCACGGGCGCAGATGGCCGTTTTTCTCGAGCGCATTATCAATGGCAGCGGTTTCGTTCCGCCGCCCGCGACGGGCACGGTATTCGCCGACGTCGGTGCCGGTGATTTTGCGGCTGCTTTTATCGAGCAGTTGTTTGCGGATGGCATCACCGGCGGTTGCGGCGGGGGAAATTTCTGCCCCAACGACGACGTCACCCGGGCACAAATGGCGATTTTCCTGCTGCGCGCCAAGTACGGCTCGGCCTATGCGCCACCGCCCGCGACTGGCGTTTTCCCCGACGTGCCGCTGGGTAGTTTTGGCGATAGCTGGATTGAGCAACTGGCGGCTGAAGGGATCACGAGCGGCTGCGGTGGTGGCAATTTTTGCCCCGGTGCCCCGGTAACACGGGCGCAGATGGCCGTGTTCCTGGTTCGGACCGGCGCCCTCGTGAATCAACCACCGAGCGCCACACCGATAAATCCGGTCGACACTGAAACCGATGTTGCCTTGAACGTCGTTGTTGCAGCGGTCTTTAATCAAAACGTTGCCACCGGCACTGTTGATGACACCTCTTTCAAAATCAGTCAGGGCGACACTGATGTCGCCGCAGCCGCGGTCTTTGTTGACGAAACTGATGTCGCCAAGCTCAGCACGCACAAGACGTTGCCACTACTGACGGATTTCACGGCAACTTTGACGAGCGCCATCGAGGACCTGTCCGGCAACCCGCTCCCCGAAACGAGCTGGAGTTTTACGTCGCGAGACGGCACCTGGCTGCCGACTGAAGATCTTGTAGCGCAGACTGCTGGCGCATACGCTGCAGCGCCGAGTGTCGCGGCGAATGCCGCTGGCAATGTTATCGCCGTCTGGGATCAGGACAATGAAATCTGGGCCAACCAGTACACGATAGCCAACGGCTGGAGCGACCCGGTCCGGGTCGGGGCAACGAACGAAGGCAGTGCCCGTGATGCGCAAGTCGCAATCGATGCAGACGGGAACGCCGTTGCGGTATGGGAATACAGGAACACTGACTTTGTCACCAGTATCCTGGCAAACCGTTTCGACACAGGTACTGGCTGGGGGACCCCCGTCGTGCTCGCGTCGGATCCAAACCAAGATGCGGAACAGCCGCAGGTTGCTGCTGCGAACAACGGCGACGCTTTTGTGGTCTGGTCACAGTATGACGACGATTTCTGGGCGAATGTCTGGGCGCGTCGCTACGACGCCGGCAGCGACTCGTGGGGCAGCCCGGTTCAACTCGATCTCGCCGACTTTACCGACGATCTTTTTCCCCAGGTGGCAGCCGACGCGAATGGCAACGCATTCGCGATCTGGCAACAGTATGACGACGACACAGGGTTCGATAACATCCGGGCCAATCGATACGAAGCAGGTACAGGCTGGACGGGCTCGGCGCCCGTCGACACCACGAATGATGACGATACCTTCCTGCCACAGATCGCCATGGACGATAATGGCAACGCCGTTGCAGTCTGGGAGCAAACGTATACGGATCCCGTTTTTGGCGGATTCTATGAAACGATCTGGGGGAACCGTTTCGGGCCTACAACCGCTACCCGGACTTATGAATACACCGGGGCCAATTTCAATGTCATCAGTGGCACCCGGTTTCAATCAACTGATTCACTAACGGGGTCATTTACAGTTGACTGTGGTCTCGCTGGCGGCGCCGGTGATTGCACCTCACTGCCCTTCGCTGATTACACGCCGGCCGTCACGAGTTGTTCGTTTACGGCGAGCGGCTCTCCGGACCTGACAATAACGTGCGATGACGCATTACCCGGATATGATTTGTCGTTCCAAACCGATGCCAACGGCGTATTCAGCAGGTATTTCTTCCGTTTCGAGTCCTCGCTCGAAGGAGGCAATGGCGCCAGGATAACGTTGAGTGACGGGGGTGGTTTCTCAGTAGCCAGGCCCGGCGCGGCCGGCGGTGAAGGCCGGGTCGATTACGCGCCCGGCACCTGGGCCCCGCCAACAACATCAGCCTGGGGCAGCCCGGAGTTGATCCAGGCCGAAATTGACGACGCTTTTGAGCCGCAGGTCTCGATGAATGCCGCTGGCGATGCGGTCGCAGTGTGGATGCAGTTTGACGGCTTTGGCCAGAATATCTGGTCGAATCGATTCGGCCCAACCACTGGATGGGCGGGTGCCGAGACCGTTAGCACCAACGTCGACTCGACACAGATTTCCGAAGACCCGACCCGGGTAACGGTAGACACGAATGGGCATGCGCTTGTCGGGTGGGGACAGGCACCTCCCTTCAACAACGCAAATATCTGGACGCGTCGCAACGTCAATGGTGCAGGTTGGCGTGATCCGGTGCTGGTCGAGATGAACGATGCCAGCGCAGCCTTTGGACTGGACCTTGCAGTAGACGGGTATGGCAACGTAACCGCTGTGTGGGACCAGTTTGATGGCGCCCAGGACAGCATATTTTTCAATCGCCTCGGTGGCGGTGGTGAGTCCGGTGGCAGGCTGATTTCCGAGATCCAGTTTGCCGACTCGGCATTGGCGGCCTGCGTACAGGCCGCGGCCGCCACGTTCTCGTGGCAGTTCTCACAGGAGGCAACCGACCTGGATTGTGCGAACCTCGGTGTTCGTTCGCTCATCGGCCTGGAGACCTTCACCCATCTGCGGACGCTCGATCTCGGTGGTAACTCCCTTGAAGACGTCAGCATCATTGATCGGTTCGCGGCACTGGAGGAAATCAATCTCTCCAATATGCCTGGTCTCGAGAATATCGACTCGCTGGTTACGCGCGGTCAGCTGACGCTGGTCGACCTTGGCGGCTCCGGTGATGGTTCCCTTGATTGCGGAATCATCAATGAACTGAACGCCAGTATGGTCACGGTCATTGAGCCGGCCAGTTGCAGGCAGCGGGTTGCCGATGTCGTTCTCCCGGACGCCCAGCTGCAGGCCTGCGCTGTGGCTGCCGGCGTTCGGGAAAGAGCCAAGTTTGTCGATGAACTGGTCGTCCTGGACTGTAACCGTGACGGCGCCTTCAACGGCATCATTTCTGACCTGACCGGAGTTGATGTCTTCCCAAATCTCGAGGCAATCAACGTAGACCGCAGCTCTGTGTCGGACCTGGGCCCGCTTGCCGCACTCGCCAACCTGAAACGCATTGACGCGTCGTCGAGCGACGTAACAAACCTGGCCCCACTAGCAGCCGCGCCCAACCTGGAAGTCCTGACGCTCAAAAGTGTCAGGGGACTCTACAGACCCGACCTGGGAGAGGACCCGACCGGCATCTCAATTCTCACCACCATGCCGGCGCTAAAAGAGGCGTACCTGAATGAGAAGGATTACTGCCCCGCACAACCGCAATGTGTAACGGGCGCCGCCCAGCTCGATTGTCAGACGCTTGATGCTTTGGAAGCGTCGCCGGACCTGGAAGTATTCGCACGGCCCCAGGCCTGCAACATGCCGCTTGCCGAGGTGCTCCTCGAAATCACGGACCCGGCTCTCAACGAGTGTGTGCAGGATACGGCAACGAACGAGGGATTAACGGACACTGACGGGTTTACAAGTCTCAGTTGCATCAACAGCAATATCGCAGACCTTACCGGATTGGAGCGCTTTGGCCGTTTGTTCTCCCTCTTCCTTGGTGGCAACCCGATTCAGGACCTGACGCCGGTGAACGGCAATCGCACCCTCGAAATACTCGACGTACGTGGAACCAATATCGTCGACTTTGAAGCCCTGAGCGACCTGGTCTTGCTGCGCGACCTGAGCGCCTTCAACAACCCCGGCCTGATCGACATCAGCGAGCTACTCCGGATGGACAGGTTGGGTCGCATTAACGGCCTGACCGGGCAACTCGCTACTGTTGACCTGGGCGATTCGGGCGCCCCGGATATACCCTGCGCGCAACTCGACCTGCTACGGGACATCGTTGAGTCAAACGGCGGCACCTTTATTCCATCTGCAGCTTTCCAACTGGGCAACTGTAGTGGCGGCCCGCCGCTGCCGCCGGAGGAAGGTCGTATCGCGGATGTGAACGCCGACGGCGCCGACGATCTCGTGCTGCAATTCGAAGCGGCTCAAGGTTCTTTGCTTACCCCGAGCTGGACGACTGCCCTGGGCAGTCCCACGAATTTTGTTGGTGGCGGCAGCCTGCCGGGGTTTGATACGTCAATCTACTCGCGCGCCCGGGCGATAGCACTTGCCGATGCGAACGCTGCCGACGATTTCGATGACCTGTTGTTACAGCTGGATTCGGCGATCGACGATTCCGTGGAAATACGTGTCCATTATTCGGACGGTGCAGGAGGATTCAGCGGCAACACCGGGTCCATCATCCTCCCAACGGGCGGTATTGACAACGCCCGCGCGATCGCATTTACAGACGTTGATAACGATGGCAATGCCGACATCCTGGTTGAGCAGCAGGTCACGCTGTCGGCGGACAGTTTCGTCGAGTACTACCTGTACATGGGTACCGGCAGCGGCTTTTCGAACTCGATCTTTGTGGCACGCATCGACCTCTCGAACGGCAGGCCGCGCATCATTGCTCTCGAGGACGTCAATAGCGACGGCCTGGCGGACCTGGTTTACGACATCTTTAGCGGCAGAGTTGCCGGCGGCAACAAGCACTGCTTTGACGTGCGAACATTCAACCCGGCCAGCGGCAATTTCAACGGCAGTTTCAGCGGCGCTGATTGCCGGCCGCAGTCTGTTAGTCCCCGTATCTTCCTGGACCATGCCAGCGTGGCCGATATCAACGCCAGTGGCCGTAAGGAACTCGTCGTGACTTTCAACAATGAGGGAAGTTTCGACAGGATTGGCGACCTGGTGCACATCGTCGGTGTCCTCACGTTGAATGAAAACGGGGCAAACGCGACATGGAATGATTTTGTGAGTGTATTCGCGGAGGAAGCACCGCAAGGCGAGCTCACCGAGTATCGCACCGTCGCCGTCGCCGATGTAAATGACGACCGGCGCGCCGATGTTGTAATCGAATCCACTGACAGTAACGGCAACAGGCGCTGGATAACCTACCTGGCGCTCACCAATCCGGGGAGCGAGCTGTTCCAGCGGAACGCGTTTTTCGTGTCCGGCGATCCTGCACTCCAGGCTGTGGGGATGCTCGACTACGACGGCGACGCGGGAAGCCTGCCCGACATGCTGTTCCGCAGGTACGACACGGTCTCGGAGACCTATGGGCTCTACGTCGCGACCAATAATGGAACATCGCTGACCAGTCCCACGCTCTGGTACCAGAGTGCTACGATGCCCGGGATCATTGGCATCGAAGAGGACGGGCTGACAAACCTCGCGAACGACACGACCGAGCTGATTGCCTGGGCCAGCGACATTGAACTGCATACCGTCGCCCAATTCAGCCAGATTATCACGGAGCGATCGATTAGCAGGGGCGAGCAAGCATTAAACCTGCTGCGCAACACCCAGTTGGATCCATCGATAGCGGTGAAGGCCGGTGAATGCGTAATAGCGTACGGTGAGGCCGACGCAGGTGGCGCCGATGGCGTCGACGGATTCAACCAGTACAAGGCGCAGGCTAAATTTGCATCGCTGCAGTGCGTCGTCGTGACAGCCGGTGGCCGCATCAAACTCACGACCCAGGCGGTCTACGGCGGCTGCGCGGCAACTGCCGGCATTGCCGGCGTTGGTGCGAAATGCGAGGTCGGGTCGGTGGCCGCGATGGTGAAGTTTGACCTTTCTCCACCCGGTTTGCCGGATTCGCTAATTGTCGAAGGGGAAGTCAAGGGTCCGAACGCCTCATCGTGTGCAGAAATCACGCTTACCAATCTATGCGCCGGCGCCCAGGCAAGCCTGGCCGACGCTTCGGTGGGGCTGGAGGTCGCGGGCGTTGGAGCTGCGACTGGCGTATGTGCCGGCTGCGTTGGACCCAAGTTCCAGCTCGGAATCGAGGATGGCGCCCTGTCTGGCACAGTGGGTGCCGCGCTGGGTCTGGGCTTCGAACTGGATGTATCAATAAATCCGGCACGCACTGTGAAGACGTTCTACACGATGGGATCGACCGCGTTCACGTATGGTGAGAAAGGCGGCAAGTTCCTCATCTTTACAGCGGGGCCAGCGGTATTTGATGCTGCAGTGGATATAGGCGAGGGTCTCGCGGCAGGAGCAGAAGGCGCCTTCACAATCGCTAAGACCGCCGCCGGAGACGCAGTTGCCTTTTTCGATGACGTCGGGGCAGAAGCCGAAATCGCATTTATCCTTTTCATCGACCTCGAGACGGAATTTTTGGAGGACATCTTTGATGATCTGGACAACGCCGCGGCAACAGGGATAAATGAGGTTTCCGGCTTCCTATACGATGCTGCCGATACCATAGCGAGTGGCGTTGTATCAATCTGGAGATCTATTTTCTGACCCGCCGCACTACAGATTAAATGTCCGGACCAGGAACACCGCCATCTGGGCGCGGGTTGCGGGATCGTTCGGGCAGTAGTTACCATCGCCACAACCGGAGGTTATGCCCTCGGCAAACAGCTGCTCAATCCACGCGACTGCCCAGTAAGCCAGGTCCACGTCGGCAAAGATGCCCTGCGCGGGCGGTGGCGAGTATCCCGGCCCGTACTTGGCGCGGAGCAGGAACACCGCCATCTGCGCTCGCGTTACCGTATCGTTCGGGCAATAGTTGCCACCACCGCAACCGCCGGTGATACCATCGTTGGCGAGTTGCTCGATGAAAGCAGCCGCAAAGTCCTGCACGCCGACATCGAAAAAGACATTGCCGGACGCAGCGGGCGGCACGAAGTCGCCGCCATTGATGCCGCGCTCGAGGAACACGGCCATCTGCGCCCGGGTAACCTCATCGTCAGGGCAATACTGCACCGAACCACACCCCCCCGTAATACCGTTCTCGGCAATCTTGGCAACAAAGTCGGCCGCCCAATAAGAATCCGGGACGTCGCGGTAAGCCGGGATGACCTCGATGGAATCGACGCTGGCCACGACAATCGCGTTGGATTCATCGGGCCGTTCGAACCGTAGCGACAGGAAGTCGTTTTGGCCGAAATCACTGACGTCCAGCCCGGCGATCGGCAATGAATCGCTGTTGAGCGCCGTACCGGTGAAATCCGACACCAGCAACATCGGGAACTGTTGACCGAGTGGAAACCCGGCGACGGCCGGCCCGGTGACGCCGGACAGGTCGACCCGGTACCGATCGATACCACTGAGATTGTCTTGCACCGTAATTCGCTTGAGCCCGGTAGGCGCGAGATCTGCGGAGTAACTGCCGACATGGACTTCGGCCTCGACGACAGCATCGTACTGCCCCTGGTCGACTGCTGGCTGTGTATCGGTAGCTTGTGCGGCGAACTTGTAGCGGAATTCGAAACTGTCACCGACAGTAAACTCGCTGGCCAGGTCGGGCGGTACAGAATTCACGGTGCCGCGCGCGACAAAAACGACGTTCACAGGTATGTAATTGATATTCTCGACGTTGTTTAGGCCCAAATCGTTGGTATTGGGCCCGACGATGATGACCTGATCATTGCCCGCGCCGCCGTCAATCCACACCTGCGTGTCAGGCGCCAAATCAAACACATCATCGCCACCCCCACCGTCTGCATTGCCCGTTAGCGGCGCATCGAAAGTGAATGTGTCGCCCGCTACGCCGCCGACCAGGATCTCGACATTGAAGAATTCGATCAGGTTCACAGTACCAGCATCAATAGCATTGACGACGAATGAATTGGGGCCTGCAGCACCGATGATCGTGTCAAAACCCGCGCCGCCGTCAATCACTCCGCTTATCGCGGCACTCAGCACAAACGTATCTGCTGCGGCACCACCAGTCAGGTTCTCGATGCGTGTAAAGTCCACGGCACCAATCGTGCTTGTGACTGTTCCAGCATTCGGCGTGCTGATATCCCAAACGTTATCCGCCGCCGAACCGATGATGGTGTCCAGCCCGTCGCCACCGTCAATCAGACCGTCGATCCCTGCATTGAGTATGAATGTGTTTCCGTCTCCAGCACCGATCAGGTTCTCAATCCCGGAAAAGTCAATGTCGATGAGGGCATCACTCACCGTTCCGGCATTCGTCGCATTAATGTCCCAGGCCGGCTGACTGCCGGCGACAATGATCTTGAGCGTATCCGACCCTGAGCCACCTGTTGCGGATAGCCCGAGAACACCGCCGCCCGTGGAAGTTAAGCTCAATATTCCACCACTACCGTTGCCTCCGAATTGCAGCGCCGCGTCGCCACCACCAATCAACGTCATTGTGATGTCGCCTGCGGCAGTTACAGTTCCAATACCGGAGATCGGGCCGTCGACGTTCAATGTGATGTTGTTAGCGGTGACGTCTGCGCCTACTAACACTTGATCGATATTTGTCGCCACAAGGTCACCGGCAACCTGGCTAGCCGCGGCAACGTTAAAAAGGTCACCACCAGCGCCGCCGTCTATAGTTATTCCGTTTCCCTGGTCGCCGTCGAGATTGAATGTGTCGTCGAGACCGGAGCCAACTACATTCTCAACAAACGTCATTTTGCTTAGATCTGTCGTCACACCGGCAGTTCTGCCAGCATAGGAGACCGTATCATTATCAACGCCGCCGTCAAAACCGCCGGCACTGCCGCCGTCGTTCAGGTTGAATGTGTCGTCCCCCGCACCGCTCTGCGCCGCACCTGAAAGTGTTGCATTGAAATCAAACGTGTCAGACGCGGAACCGCCGCTCAGGTTCTCGACGTTGGAAAACGCGGTTCCATTGACGGTTCCGGCGTTCAGAGAATCCACGACGAACGCGGTGCCGGTATCGTAGCCAACGATCTGGTCAGTGTCCGTGCCACCGTCCAACGAACCGACGCTGCCGCCACTACCCAGGTTGAACTGGTCGTCGCCCGTGCTGCCCTCGAGATTCTCGAAACCCGAGAAATTCACGCTACCGAGGCTTCCAGAGTTGGCTCCGAGCACTGTAAAGATGTCGCCAGCCGTGGTGCCGGTCAGCGTATCGTTTGTATTGCCCGAGCCCGTCAGGGTCTCAATGTTAGAAATACTGGTTATCGACAGCGTCACAGGACCTGCAGCGCCCGCAAATGTGAGTTCGTCCGCGCCAGCCCCACCGTCGAGTGTGCTGGAGACACTGTTTATATTAAGGGAAAAAACATCGGCAGCACTACCACCCACAATACTCTCGATTGACGAGAACAACGTGCCGTTCGCAGTTCCTACGTCTGCCGCGTTGAAAACAAATGCGTTTCCGGCATCCGCGCCAAAGATGACATCGACGCCAGCACCGCCGTTCAGCGCGCCGGCACTGCCGCCCACGTTCAGGACGAATTCGTCGTCGCCGGCATTGCCCTGCGCGGTCCCCGACAACGCAGCATTGAGGGTGAACATGTCCGCAGAGCTGCCGCCGATGAGGTTCTCGATACTTGTAAACAGGGTCGTATCAAGGACGCCGCCGTCGGTTGCACTGACGATGAACGCGTTCGATGTCGATCGGCCGACAACGGTATCGGAACCTGGACCGCCATCGACGAGGCCACTCAGATTGGCGTCGAGGACGAAGGTATCGTTGTTTGCTCCACCGGTGAGATTCTCGATGCCGCTGAAATCGAGTGGCGGCCGCTCCGGGCGGGTCAGCGTACCGGCGTTTGTATTCGAAACGGTTGTGGTGGTGGATGCAGACACACCGATGATTATTGACCCTGGACTCGTTGCCGCTGTCGAGTCGATCGTGTCAATGTCTTCGTATATCCCGTTGCCACTCGCGGCACCCGTAACTTCAATGTCGAATACGAGGTCACCATCATTGTCGATGACCTGATACGTGACGGCACCGTCGTTGCCATCCGCGATCAACGTGCCGGCCGGCATCTCGTCGACAGCAATCGCAGGATCGGAGATAAGAAAGCCAGCAATCAAGACCTGCAGCAAGTAGCGAACGCGGGATCGCGCGGTGATAGGACTGTCCATAATCGGCTCCGTGCCGATGATTGGATTGTATCTACCGCACCCGGCACTTTAGTTTTGCTTATACGAACACCATACGCCCAGAGCGGAACACAAGCGAACGATTATCGGTTCGCTGTGCTCTTATAGCTCGAAAGCCCGCACGAGGAACACGGCCATCTGCGCCCGGGTAACCGGGTCATTCGGACAGAAATTCCCGCCGCCGCAGCCACCACTGATACCTTCGGCGGCGAGCTGCTCAATCCACGCGTCGGCGAAACTTCCTATCGGTACATCCGGAAATACGCCGGTCGCAGGCGGCGGTGCATACGCCGAACCATTCTTGGCCCTGAGCAGGAATACCGCCATTTGTGCACGCGTCACGTCAGCGTTCGGGCAATAGTTGCCACCACCGCAACCGCCGGTGATGCCGTCGTTGGCCAGCTGCTCGATGAATGCGGCCGCGAAATCATTTGCACCGACGTCGTTAAACAAGGTACCGGTCGCAGCTGGCGGACTGAAGCCACTCCCGTTGATGCCACGCTCGAGGAACACCGCCATTTGTGCGCGAGTGACAGCATTGTCCGGGCAATACAGGTCGCCGCCACAACCGCCGGTTATTCCTTCGTTGGCCAGGGTCTCGATGAAGATGAATGCCCAGTAACCCAGACCCGCATCCGTGAAGCGGCCCAGCGGATAGGGATCGCTCACGTCCGGCAGGCCATCGCCATCGTCGTCATCGTCGCAAACGTCGCCGATACCGTCGGCTTCGCTGTCCAACTGATCCGAATTGCTGATCGCCGGGCAATTGTCGGCGTTGTCCCCAACGCCATCCATGTCAGTATCGCTGGATTCGGATGCATCCTGTGGGAACGGGTCCGTGTTATTGCCGACGCCGTCGCCATCGAAATCTGTCCAGTCAGCACCGTCGGTCGGAAACTCATCGACGAAGTCCGGGAAGCCATCATTGTCGATGTCAGTACGCCCTGCTCGAAGGAGATTCCAGTAAGTGAAATCGCCCCAGTTATACTCAGGCGGACCGACCGTGGAGACCACTCCGGTCGGGGAAACGTAGCCGAACTCCCCGGCCGCGACACTCCTGTTCCACGTCGTGCCTACGAAGCGCTGGTTGATTTCATCGTAGACCATACCCACAGTCGCCTGGCCATCGACCGAATCGCCCGAGAGCGGAATATTCGTAACCGCAGCGGTCGTACGGTCGATCGTCTCGAAAACCATATTCGCACCACGCCCAGAGCGGTGATAAAGCAGGCCGTCATCTTCATTGAATGCAATAGCTTCGCCGTCATCGCCATTGCCAAGCTGTTGCACCAGCGTGGCTTCGGCCGTCTGCAGATCAAGTGTAAATAATGCCTCGGTGATTGCCGGCGGCGCGCAACCGGCCGAACAGTCGCCGGAGACGGCGTAAAGTACGCCCTGGTCGTCGAAGGCCATTCCGGAAATCGGCTGGCCCGTGTTACCCAGGTTGACAGACTGCCCGGTATTCAGATTGAACTGCAGCAGATTCGCCGTCCTGTTTGGCTGACTTGCAAGCTGTACAGCCGCATAGAGCTCGAACGTCGTCGGGTGATCAGCGATTCCATGCATCTTGGTAATTGTCTCGCCTTCCAAAACCAGGTTGAAGAACGCAATCTCCGAGCCCGTGTTCTCATTGACGAGGCTGTAAACATTCGTCGTTATGTCGGCCCCAAGCAGCACGCGCTGCGACAATGGAACCTCGTCCGAGTTGTCGCCGATGCCATCGCCATCAGTATCGAACCATTCCTTGGGATCATTAGGAAACGCATCCTGCGAGTCCGGTACGGTATCGTTGTCGTCGTCCGTATCCGCGTTGTCCCCGACCAGGTCGCCATCAAAGTCCGCTGTCTCCCACGGGTCGTCGGGGAATGCATCTTCAGCATCCGGAACACCGTCGCCATCACGGTCTCCCGGCGTCGCAACGAAAACTGTCCAGATTGCAAAACCCCAAAGATCGCTATTCGGGTCATTGCGTACCTTCGTCGTATTGTCGTGCACCCAGACAAAGACCTGGTGGCCACCCGGCGTAAACTGGGCCGGCGTCACGGAAAACGAGTCGCCGCCGGTCTGGATCAGTTGCTGGTCGAAATACCAGAAGGTATCCAGCGAACTTGCGAGCGGCACGGGCCGGACGATGGAATAGTCCCCACCGTCACCGTTCTGAATGATCAGAGTTTCCTCGACCGGAAACTGCGTCTCCACCGGGTAGACGTAGTTGTACATCTGCTTTATCAGCTGTTCGACACTCACTGGCCCGAACGGCTCGGTTGAAGTCCGCATCCTGGAGTTGTCAGTTGGCCGGTACATGCCTTCGCCCGGTTCGCAGTAGCCGCCGCCGTCAAACAGGCCCGGCTGATCCGGCGGGAATCCATCCTGGTGCGGTACCGGAGTCGCCGGATCGATCCATCCGGTGGGCGGGCCGCCGCCGGCATTCCACTTGATCAGGTTGCGGTTCGTCTGCAGCGTCAGGTTGGCAGCCGACGGTTCGAAAGTCACGTTGCACGCTGGCGGACTGCTGAAATACTCATCCGCAAGAAGCCCGAAGCTGTGTCCTACTTCGTGCACCGCAACGTCCTTCCAGTCGGCGCCTCCTGTCGACAGCACTGCAAATGCGCCACCCGAACCGCCACGTTCCGGATCGTTGACCAACACAATGACAACGTCGCGTTCATCAAGACTGACGCTCGCATCGAGAACGGCATTCGTTTTCGTGAAATCCACACACACCAGTCGCTGAATCCCGCCGCAGTTAAAGGTGGCATCGAGTGCCGTATCCTTGAACTCATCGCGTTCCGGATGATCGGCACCGGATTCATTGCTGATCACGTCGATCCGACGAATGTTGATATAGGTCTGGTAGTCGGCAAAAGGCTCTTCGGCAAGAAAATACTGCCCGATCTCGTCGACATTAGCGGCGTACAGGTCCATCTCCGATGCCGTGTAGCCATCGCCGACAAAGACAACATCGATGCGATTGTCAGATTCGCCCGTAATGAACAGAGGGGTGACCGGTTCCGCGTGCGCCTGACCGGACAGCAGCAATACACATCCAATTGCCAGCAGTCTTCGACTCATTGGATGGGCGCCTCGGCGATATCAGTGAACTGCCACTCGCTGCCATTCCATGCCGGTTTCAGGATCCTGATTGCAACCACCTCCGGATCGTCGATAGCGACGGAGAATTCGACCAATGGACGATACCGGCGCGTCGCTGTCTTGCCGTCATCGTTGAACCACTTCTCGACCCGGATTAGCCGTGGGTCGATGATTGCAATTCGGGTGCGCTCCATTGCGCTCCCATCTACGCCGACAACAACCAGGTGATCATCCGAATAATTGATTGTGTGTTCCGGGCGACGCCGGGATGTTCCGGGCGCAGTCGCTGTTACGCGAGCCCCCGCAATTGCCGCGACCGGGGATTCTGTTAAACGCGTGGCGCCCTTCTGGTCTTCGGGCTGCGCTGTGATCGGCCCACTCGCTTGCAGTGAAATGCGTACCGTACGAACAGTGGCAGACGGGTCTTGGGCACTGGAAATCGTGTAGACGCCGAGGCTCAGCACACCTGCTGCAATTAGTGCAAAGAGATTCTTCATTATTGTTTCTCTTGTGACAGTGCTTGTAGCGTAGTCTATTTGTAACTAATTTAGCGAATGACTTCCAATACTCCTGAATCTCTTACATACTAAATCTGTACTAAAAACAAGCAAGAACGAAGAAGTACAGACCAAGCGCGGCCGCAGCAACAAACAAGAACCAAGACGCGGCCCAAGCAAATCCGGGACAGGGAGCGTCGCAATGCTTTGCAGATTCACCACGGCCGCATTCGTCGGCGCAGTAATCGTAGGTTTTTTTGCACCCGACTCCGCATCCGCGCAGTCCGCATCCGCGCTGATGGATGAAATCCGCCAAGAGCTTCCACCCGAATTGACTGAACCGGAGGTGCGCACTGTAACGGGCACCTTCTCGGCTCCGTTGCAGAGCGTCTATGGAACGGGCCAGGTGCCGAATCCGAAGGGTTCTCTTGCAGGCAACATCAATATTGACCCCCCAATCAAGATCGGCGGTATTGCGCGCGCCTGCAAGATTCTCGGCGGCTGTTTCGATATAGATGTCGAAAATTCCGAGCCAGGAATCGACATCGACATCATTAGTTACTTCGGCATCGAGATTGAGGCTGACCTCGCTGCCGATGCCGAAATTGGCTATGAACTTGTCCTTTTCGACCCCCAGGCACCCGGTACCGGTATCAAATTTGGCGCCGAGATTCCGCTGGAAGTCGACATCAAGTTCCCCGCCTACAACACCTTGGCACCTGAGCAGGAGTTTTACGTCGATTCTTCCTGGGGCATAGACGAAAACCGAATGGCCGGGCGGCGATTCACGTTCAATACCACCGAACCGGACTACATCAACGTCGACACGACGTTGCTCTTTGACCTGAATTTCGATTTCCGCACGACAGTGTGTGTATTTGGCTGCATCAATATCGAGATCAACATCACGCTGCCGCAAATCAATTGGAACCTGTTCAATTTCAACTTCCTGCCATTCGAGTTCTGCGCGTTTTTCGAAAAGACTGCTCTCGGGGACAGTATCCCTCTCGAGGGATTTTGCCCGATCGATATTGACCTGGACCCATGTGCACCATTTGTTGCTGCCGGCCTCGAGTGTCCGTATATCTCGTTGGCGAACGATCCTTACAATCACTACCCTATCCCGGGGTTGGAGGCGGTGGCACCGGGCGCAGCGACGATTGATGTCCTGAAAGCGCTCGAGGATGGCGAGCTCTTCTTCGCTACCAATGCATTCACGACACTGACGCCACGCAAGTTCATCTCGAGCGAATTCGACTACGCCGTAGCTGGCATGACGCTCGATTTCGCAAACGCGGCAGCGGGGCTGGTGCAACTGCCGCCGCTGAACGGCAGCCTGGGTGATCTGTTCTCCTGGAAAGGAACCAACCTTAATCCTGTTGCATCGGCGCTGGCGGACAGGTTCTCATACAACATCTTTGACGCCAGTCTGGGGTTCGATTTCGTGCTGGGGCATGAGTTTGAGCTCAAGCCGAGGGCGCCAAAGATCCGGTTACAGTACAACGATCCCGGCGGCCAGTGGAGCATCGATGAAACTTTCCGGGCCGGCGAAAGAAAGCTCATCCAGATGCCCGCCGACCTCGATCCGGGTGATCTTGTCATCACCGTCGAAGGACGCGATCCGAGGTTCAGCACGCAGATCGCCGGACTTGTTGATCCGAGATTCGAGTTGAGCGCTATAGGCGCATCGATTGAAGTCCCCGGAGTCGGTGAAGTCGAACTCAATCCGTTGTTCCAGAGCGGAGACCTGTTGCCCTCCCCTGACCCGTTTGCCGAGATCAGCTTCGACGCCCAGGTGTCGGGCCTATTCCCTGCACCGCCGGTCTACGATCTCGCACCAAGGACAGATCCCTGGATTGTCACCGGCACCGTGCTGAACCAACCTGACGGCACTACAGGTCGGCCGCGGCTGGTAACGAATTGCGACACTTTATGCGAACCGATTGACCTCGCAATCATCGACCTGCGGAACAGCGGGCAAAACGGCGAAATCCTGATCGTACCGGCAGGCCTCATGATGAGGAACACGCAGGTGCTGGGCGGCAGATTCGATCTCATGATCAAAGGCGGCAGCACTCAACTCAAGAATGACCAGGGTGAGAACGTCGGGTCCCCCATTCCCGGGACGTACATGGTATTCGGCGGCAGCACATTAATGCCGGGCCTTGATGGAGCGATGATCAACCTGGCCGTTGCGGACTCCTCCAATCAGCCGCCGACAGGACAAGGGTGCGACGAAGCAGGGCAAGAGCTGCAGGGTGGGCTTGAATTTGCCACCAACGAAGGTGCGTTCATTCGTAATAGCGTAATCAACGCAGGTAGGTTCCCTGATGGGACCATGTACCTGGTGGATGACGCAAGTTCGGAAGCCGAATATGACGTGTATGGTCCCGGTTTCGTGCAACCGTGCACGACGATCAAGGGCAGGGTCGCCGTCTTTTCGGGCAGCAACAATAACACCGCGACCGGCCCGCAGTTGATCGATCTTTTTGTTAGCAGCAGCCAGATCCTGGCTGGTGAGCTTCTGATTTCAAACAGCATTACGAAGCCCACGATCGTGACATTGGATGATTCGACGCTGCATGCCGATTTGGATTTACGTAGCTCGAAAACAGAATTACGGATCTCAGGCAACTCGCTGGTTGTCGGCGATGACGACGCGACGACCGACAATAACAACCGTGGCCTGATTGAGGTACGGGGTTCTCAAGAAGATGTCAGCGGCGGCGGCCAGACAATGTTCGGTATGCCGGTCGCGACCGGCCTGTTGGATACCGGAGCGAAACTCAGTAATTACGACCGGATCGCGATCGGACCCGGCGGCGGCGTGTCCGTACGTTCAGGCAACGTCCTGGCGAACACGGGCTCGATAGAACTCGAGGGCAGTTACGACGATCTGGGTTCGATGCAGGCGATGGCCACGGTCTCAGCGTTGACTCCAGGATACTCGGCCGATGACTTGTTTAACGCTGTCGTCGCGAATCCGACGAACGATGCCCTTCTGTTGATTGACGGCGGAACGGTCGAAGATCAGACGATCACCAGCGCAGGCGCTACGATTCTCGGCCGTGCCGGCAGCCTGGCTACGAGTTCAATCGACAGCGAGGATACTCGCCTGATTGTCGATAACGGCGACTTCGGTTTCGTGGAGAGCAATCTCTTCGGATACGGCGATGTGCACATTCGGTCCGGCAGCACGTTGTCGCTCACAGCCGGAGACCTGGTCGACGGCAGTGTGGAACCACTGTTTCGTGGCGCCGGGCAGCAGATTTCAGACGACATCATGAACCCCGTGTACGTGCGCCGGGCACTTTCGGTCGTCAACGACGGCACACTACAGATTGTGCCAGGTGCATCGCCGTCATCGCAGGCGGTACAGATGCGTGGCGATGCCGAGCGAAACGGTGAGCTGCTTTTCACCAACAACGGCGACATTCACGTCACGATGCTGCAGTCATTACAGTTTTCGGGCGACGCTGCCATCCAGAACCGGGGCACGATTGAGATTGATGCTCTTGCCGAGGTCGTCATGCTGGACCAGCAATATCCCACCGTTGATGAGGGCGGCAATCCGATCATAGGCGTTATCACTCCGACGTTTACTCTGTACGAAGGCAGCCAAACGATCGTGAACGGAGAGCTTTCGTTCGACCAGGCGACAGAGTTCCAGATGGACATGGCCGGCGGCGTGCTGGAAGGTACTGGCGACGTGCTGGCGGCGTTGACCAATATCGGTGGCACTGTGGCTCCCG
>Ga0224508_10001259_pt1 | contig 22981 bp, 24 predicted proteins | sample SF_Jan12_sed_USG_4_FD_170157 | JGI IMG/M metagenome (GOLD analysis project Ga0224508, IMG submission 170157) | Sediment microbial communities from San Francisco Bay, California, United States - SF_Jan12_sed_USGS_21 | ecosystem: Environmental > Aquatic > Marine > Sediment | place: USA... | reverse complement strand
CCATTGCGCCAGCAGCTGGCGCGGGCCTGGCAGGCGAACGCCGCTGCAGAGCAATGGTGTGAATTGCTGCAGCGAGCACGACCTGGAGACGCCGCCGATCTGGCTGCGCAACTTGTGGTCTTCGCCAACGCAGCTTCGACGCGGCAAATCGATTCCATCGCGGCGGATCGTCTGCGCCGCTTCATGCCAGAGCTCATCATGGAGATCATAGCGGCCGATGGGCCGCTCTCGGCCCTGACGCGCACCCTGGGTGTGGTCGAGCGAATACTGCGACGCAGCGCCTACCTTGCGTTGCTCAATGAAAACCGCATCGCGATGAAGAGGTTGGTTGATCTGTGCGGGCGCAGTCAGTACATCGCGGATCAGATCGCGCTTTACCCCGTGCTGCTCGATGAGTTGCTGGATCCGCGTATCTACTCCGCGAGCGTGACAAAATCAGATCTGTCAGCGGAACTCGAGCAGCGACTTGCGGCCGTGGCGTCGAGCGACAGCGAAACGCAGATGCAAACGATCGTTCAGTATCAGCGCGCCACGATGTTTCGAATCGCGGTTGCCGATTTCAACGGTAGCTTGCCGATCATGAAGGTTAGCGATGGCCTGACCTGGTTGGCAGAAACCGTGCTTGACGAGACCCTGCGCGTAGCCTGGCAGGACCTGACGGCGCGTCATGGCGCGCCTTGCTACGTTGTCGACGGCGTTCGGCATAAAGCGGGTTTTGGCATCGTTGGCTACGGCAAGTTGGGCGGTCTCGAGCTTTCGTACGGGTCCGATCTCGACATTGTGTTCCTGCACGATTCGCATGGCGACTTGCGGATGACAGATGGCGAAAGACCGCTCGATAATACGATGTTTTTTGCTCGCCTCGTCAGGCGCCTTGTGCTGTTTCTGACAACTCAAACAGGGTCGGGAGAGCTTTACGAAATTGATACCCGATTGCGCCCTGATGGCCGTTCCGGTCTTCTCGTGACCAGCATCGATGCGTTTGAACGCTACCAGGAAGATAACGCCTGGACATGGGAACACCAGGCACTTCTACGTGCGCGCCCGGTTGCGGGCAGCAAAGCCGTGGCGAAAGAGTTCGAGCGAATTCGCAAGGATACGCTGACTAATCGAGTCAAACGTGCTTCGCTCCGCGATGACGTGATTGCCATGCGCCGAAGAATGCGCAAGGAGCTGGATCGAAGCAACAATCTGCACTTCGATCTCAAGCACGGAGCGGGTGGTATTGGAGATATCGAATTTCTGGTCCAGTACCTCGTGCTAAGCGAGGCGAAAGCCCGTCCCGACGTCATTTTCTACTCTGATAATATTCGTCAACTCGATGCCCTGACCAAGGCAGGCTGTCTCCGGCAAGCCGTCGGCGACAGGCTTCAGGATTGCTACCGCCATTACCGACTGCGGCAGCATCATCTCGTGCTCGATGATCAGCTGCCGCTTGCGGGCGCCGAGGAATTTCGGGAGGAGCGTGAATTTGTCGTTAGTGTCTGGGGCCAGTGGCTGGACTAGTTGTTCGTTACACCACACTAGCATGGCCGCGGCAGAGCACAGCGCTTATAATTGACCGTTCAGTTATTCGTACAGACAGAGGACGCCAGTGGCAGCCAAAGCAGGAACCGTAGACCAGAACCTGATTCCGGCCAACGCACAACACAATTACGGGGTTCGCCCCAGGGATTTGCCACTGAGTTGTCCCATGCCTGGCATGTATCTCTGGAACTCTCATCCCAAGGTCTATTTGCCCATCGAAGCAACAGGCGTGGCCAAATGCCCGTATTGCGGGGCGCAGTTCCATATGACGGATGGCGACGACTAGTCGCTTTCGGTCAGGATCGCGCGGGGAAACATCAGTATGTATATCGTTACCGGCGGAGCCGGCTTTATTGGCAGTAACCTCGTTCGGGCGCTGGCCGATCGCGGCGAGCACGAGGTCATCGTTGTCGACGATCTCGAGGATGGTCACAAGTTCGTGAATATTGCGGATTTGCCGATCGCAGACTACCTCGATAAAGACGATTTCCTGGGCCGGCTGGCCTCGGAAAAGGCTTTCTCAGGCGGAATCACGGCTATTTTTCATCAGGGTGCATGTTCCGAAACGACTGAGTGGGATGGACGTTACATGATGAAGAACAACTACGGCTATTCGCAACGTCTTCTGCATCATTGCCTGGAACATCGCACGCCGTACATCTACGCGTCGTCAGCCGCCGTTTACGGCGGCTCGAAAGAATTCGTCGAGGATCCGCTTTTCGAGAATCCACTGAATATTTATGGCTATTCGAAACTGCAATTCGACCGTTACGTGCGACGCATGGCGGCCAAGCCCGACAGCCAGGTGGTTGGCCTGCGTTACTTCAATGTTTATGGCCCTCGAGAGCAGCACAAAGGCTCGATGGCGAGCGTTGCATTTCATTTCAATAACCAGATTCTGGAAGACGGCGAAGCGCGGTTGTTTTCCGGCACTGATGGCTACGAAGATGGCGAGCAGCTGCGCGATTTCGTGTACGTGGATGATGTTTGTGAGGTCAACCTGTGGTTTCTTGATCACCCCGAGGTGTCCGGTATCTTTAATACCGGCACCGGGCGAGCACAGAGTTTCAACGACGTCGCCAACGCCGTGATCGATTGGCACGGCAAGGGTAAGATTCGTTACGTGCCGTTCCCCGATCACCTGCATGGCGCCTATCAGAGTTTTACGCAGGCAGACCTGACGCAGCTGCGCGAAACGGGTTGCAATGTCGAGTTTCGACCCGTTGAAAACGGCGTAAAGGACTATCTGGACCAGCTTTGCGATCATCAGCAACACTGAGTCAAGCAACGCTGATCATAGGACCATCCTGGGTCGGCGACATGGTCATGGCGCAGGCTCTGTTCAAATTGCTCAAGGCACAGGAAGCCGACAGAATCCTCGATGTTCTCGCCCCGGCCTGGTCATTGCCGATCGTTGCTCGCATGCCGGAAATCCGGCGAGGTATTGCCTCCGAGACGATTCACGGAGAGATTGGCCTCAGGAAGCGGCGGCGCATTGCGAGCGCATTAAAGAACGCAAATTATGCGCGTGCCATCGTGCTGCCTCGGTCATTCAAGTCGGCGTTGATTCCGTGGTTTGCCGGTATTCCCAAACGGACCGGGTTCCGCGGCGAGTCCAGATTCGGGCTTATCAATGATGTCAGAGCATTCGATGCCAAGGTACTCGACCAGACCGTGAAGCGCTTCATCGCCCTTGGAATCGGCAACAAGCAGCCGCTACCATCGGTACCGAACCCTGAGCTCTCGACCAACCCTGAACGGCAGCGGGCGCTTCTGCACGCGTTGGCGCTGGAAAATGATCGACCTGTCGTCGCCTTGCTGCCTGGAGCGGAGTACGGGCCGGCCAAGTGCTGGCCGTTGGACTATTTCGCGGAGCTGGCGGGGCTGCTCGATGCCGCCGGCTATTCGGTCTGGGTGATGGGCTCGGACAAGGATGCCGCGTCCGGGCAGTTCATCAGCGAGCAAAGCGCTGCGGTCAACCTGTGTGGAAAGACGTCGCTCGAGGACGTCATCGACCTGCTCGGAATGTGCGAGCAGGCAGTCAGCAACGACTCCGGCCTGATGCACGTCGCGGCCGCGGTCGGCATTCACGTGCACGGCGTCTACGGTTCGTCGTCACCGGACTTCACGCCGCCGTTGACTGAAAAGCGTGATTTGCACTACCTCGGACTCGATTGCAGCCCGTGTTTCGAGCGAGAGTGCCCGCTCGGGCATCTGAACTGCCTCAGGGACATAAGACCCGGCCCGGTGCACGCGCGCGTCCAGAGGGCCAGTGCGGGGTAGCCGTAGATTGACGACGATGTCGACAAAAGTCGACTATTTCGCGAAAACTACGTCAATTTTGGTCTTAACGTCGTCGATCGTGATTAGCTCCATTGCATCTGGGTGGCGCACCCGCTGTCCCCATCGAAGCTGATCGACCTCGCGGCGCAGATACCTTCGAGCGGCCTCAGGATAGCGGTTGACGGTAAGATCGCGCGACAGGTACGGGCCCGTTCGGTCCGGGTTGGAAGTCGCGTACAGGCCGATCACGCGTGTACCCACCGCGGTCGCAATGTGCGCCGGGCCTGAGTCCGGGCAGATCACGAGGTCCGCAGCGCTGATCAGTGCCGCGAGCTCTTTGAGCGATGTCTTACCGATGAGGTTCTCGATTCCCGCGGCGCCCTCTGTCGCGAGCGCCTCGCCGTATTCCCGCTCAAGCACCGTGCTGCCACCGGTCAGTACGACAATGCAGGAATGCTCGTGCCGCAGATGCTGAATTGCCGCTGCGTAATTAGCAATGCTCCAGTTTCGGTAGTTGCGGCTGCGCTGACTGCTGCAGGGGCTGATGACAACCAGCGGTTTTCGCGCCTCGACGTATCGACTGGCGAATTGTCGTGCGCTGTCCGACAGCGGAATATCCCAGCGCAAGGTACGCGGCTCGGCACCGGCCGCAGTTGCGAATGACATCATGGCCTCCAGCGCATGCTCGTGCTTGGCGGCAGGAACCCGGCGGTCTGTAAACAGCCATTGGAAGTCGCGCGCACGCGCTTTGTCGAACCCCAAACGTGTTTGTGCGGGAAGACCGCGACAGAGCAGGTTGGCACGCATCGACGCGTGCATGCACAACGCGAGGTCAAAGTGCTTGCCGTTAAGTTGTGTTCGAACGTCCTTGTATGCGTGAAAGCCTTTGGACTTATCGAAGATGATAAACTCGATATCGTCAATATCGGACATGAGAGACGCTTCGCTCTTGCCGATAATCCAGGTAATGCGAACATCAGGCCAATTGTCCTGCAAGCGTCGAATAACGGCGAGGGCATGGCAGGTATCGCCGATGGCCGAGAGACGGATCACGCAAAGTCTTTCCGGCTTCGATTGAACGGCGAATTCAGGCATCATCAATTCACACAAGTGGACAAGAAGGGCGGGGAGTTTGACCGAAACCGTCGAGAAGACCGCGACCGGCGCCATCCTATACGATAAAGCGATTATCAACCAGATTTCGGAAGAGCGCTTTACACCGGGGGGCTGGCACCACGCCGAAGCGTTGACCGGCGCACTGCGATCCAGCGGCCGTGGCAATACGATGTTCGTTGGCAACGTGCCGCGTCAGTTCGTGCTGCGCCATTACATGCGTGGCGGGCTGATCGGCAAACTCATCCGCGACACTTACGTGTTTTCCGGGGCGGACAAGACGCGTTCGTTCCTCGAATGGCGGCTCCTGGACAAGCTGTGTTCGAACAATCTGCGTGTGCCGCGTCCGGCTGCGGCACGCTATCGTCAGCGCGGCACTTTCTATACCGCCGACATCATTACGGTTCGGATACCCAACGTTGTTTCCCTGTCGGAATTCATTGCTGAAAAGAATCCTGACGAGGCATTTTGGCAGTCTGTCGGGGCGTCGATTTGGGAGTTTCATGCGGCCGGCGTTTTTCACGCGGACATGAATGCCTATAACCTGCAAATCGATAATGCCGGTTTACTGTGGATGCTCGATTTCGACAAGGGATCCATAAAGCCGCCCGGCCCGTGGCAGCAGCAGGCGCTGGGCCGCCTGCATCGCTCGCTGCGCAAGATCGTTGGCCTGGATCCGTCACTGAATTTTCGCGCCATGAACTGGGAGCAACTGCTCGAAGGTTATTTCAGCGCGTCAAGGTCCGCGTAATAATCGGGATATTCATCGGGCAGGTTCTTGAATTTTCGGTGTACCCAGAAATACTGCTCCGGACACGATCGAATGTGCCGTTCCAGCACCTCGACGTAGCGCCTGGTATCGGCAATCGGGTCGTCGCTGGGAAAGTCCTCAAACGCAGGTAACAAGGTCATTTCGTAGGTCGAATCCGGAAGTCTGCGCGGGAAGAACGGCACGACAGCCGCTTTGCCCAGGCGCGCCAGGGTTGAGGTGGCCGTGGTATGCATGGCCGGTATACCGAAGAAGTGCACCACTTCGGAGCCTTTGCGGTCATACCTTTGATCGGGCGCGTACCATACCGCTCGTTTATCACGCAGACTACGAACCATCTTCTTGATATCACGCTTTTCGATCGTTGCTTCGGCCGAGCGTTCCCGGCCCGTACGCTGCAGCTCGGTCATGAATTCGCTGCGGTTGCGCCGGTAGACGGCATCGAACGGCGGCATATTCAACGCCAGCACGCGCCCCATGATCTCGAGTGTCGTGAAATGTGCGCTGAGCAGGATCACACCGTGACCGGCCTGCAGCGCATCGTGCACATGCTCGATGCCCTTCAGTTTCGTGATTGACTGTAGATGGCTGTCACTGGCCCAGCGCCCGAGCCCCATTTCAATGAGGGTCATGCCAAGCGCTTTGAAATGCTCAAGGGCAAGTGCGTTGCGTTCGTCCGGCGACAGGTCGGGGAAACACAGCGCAATATTGCGGCGGACGACGGCGCGGCGGGACCCGCCGATCGAATGGACGATGCGGCCGAACATACTGCCAACAGCGAGTGCCACCCGATGCGGCAGCAGGCAGATCAGCCGCAATAACGCCATACCGAACCAAACCGGCCAGTAGCGGGGGCTCCAATAACTGGATAGCGGTTTGCGTTCGCCTGTCATCGGAAACGCAGTTTACTCGGACATACCGTCTACGTAACCACCGGTGATTGATTCGTGCGCGACATCGATTTCCTCGGTGTCGACTGCCTCTTCTTCCAGGATGACATTGTCTGCCTGAATACCAACATGAAAAGCGGCAAACCCGGGCATGACGACCTGGTTTCGCGCCAGGCCGATGATCCGACCGGCATAGGGCGAGTAGAGTTCGGTGCTTTGATTGCTCATCGGGTCGGTAATTGTGCCGAGCAGGTCGCCTTTCCGAACCGTGCTGCCAAGACTGACATCCGCAAGCAAAATGCCGCCATTGTTCGCGCGCACCCAGGACGATTCGTAGTAAACCGGCTCAGGATCGCCCCAGAAGCGCCTTTTCCTGACCATGCCAAGCGTGCTCAACAGAGTCTCGACGCCCTTGACGCCATGCTTTACTTCGGCGAGTTCGAGCTGCGATGGGCCGCCGGCTTCAACCGTTACTGCCGGAATCCCGGCGAGTGTCGCAGCGTACCGCAAGGTGCCGGCCGTGGGTTTGCTGTGCAGCACCACCATGGAGCCGAAACCCTGTGTCAGCGTAACGACATCCGGGTTGCGCAGGTCGGCCCGAATCTGTGGCAGGTTGGCGCGCTCGAAAGACCCTGTATGCAAATCGACAAGCGCATCGCAGTGAGCAATCAAATCATTGAATAGCGCATAGGCGATTCTGGCCGCCGCGCTGCCATTGGGATTGCCGGGAAAATAGCGATTCAGGTCGCGCCTGTCGGGCAGGTACCGTGAGCCGCGACGAAAACCCTGTACGTTGACGATCGGCACGCCGATTACGGCGCCGGACAGTTTGCTCGGCACGATCTCGTGCAATACACGGCGAACCATTTCAATACCGTTGAGCTCGTCGCCATGCACGGCGGCTGTCAGGCAAAGCGTCGGCCCGGGCATTGCGCCGTTGACAACCAGCACTGGCGTCGATACCGGCACGCCCTCGAACAGCTCTGTCGCGGACCAGGACAAACGATGTGCCGTACCGGGCATGACTTCGGTGTCGAGCAACAAGAGTGGGGCGGCCTGGCCCTGCGCCGTTGTCACGGCGTCGGCCAGCGGCACCAGATGCTGGTGCGCGGGAACCGCTTCAACGAGTTCTTCGGCGGCCACCGACGTTTCGTTGGAACGCGAGTCCGTGTCCAGGGTCGTATCCTGCAGCACGTCGGTGCCGTTGTCCGAGGGTTCAACCGCAGCCTCGCCGGCGAGGGCCGCAGGAACGGGCAACAGCAGCAGCAGGCAGGCCAAATATTGGCAAACGCTGGAACAAGTGTCAGATTGATGTTTTGACAGGCTCATTATTATTGTTAACGATACGGCAATGCACCGCTGTTTTCTGTGAACTAATCAAGAGATTACGATTGAAACCTGAAAAAACCCAAAAGACAAGCTTTCGGCCCTATTATTTGGCGCTCCTTCTTCTTGCGATTGGCGCGGTGAGCGCCGATGAGACCTTCCCGCAGCCGCCCGAGCTCAAGCCGGACGTCGATTTCTGGGTGTCGATCTTCACCCACTACGGCTCCGATGAGGGCGTTCTGCACGACAATCGGAATCTCGCCGTCGTTTATGCGCGTCTCGATATGCCGTCGACGCTATCCCGCCGCGCGCGGCAGCAACGGGTCGAAGCACGCCGCAAGAAGGTACAGTCTGTGTTGCGAACGCTGGCCTCCGGCAAACGCGACAACCTGAGTGATGAGGAAGCGGGGGTACTTGCGCTATGGCCGGCCGGCGTCAGCAACGACACACTGGCGGCGGCCGTAAAGCGCATTCGATATCAGCAGGGCCTCCGTGATCGCTTTCACGAGGGACTGCAACGCTCGGGTCGCTGGAGGGGCTATGTCATCGAGCAGTTTGCGGCGCTGGGTGTTCCAACCGAGATAGCGGCGCTGCCGCATGTCGAGTCGTCCTATAACCCCGATGCACGTTCACATGTCGGCGCATCCGGAATCTGGCAATTCACGCGCAGTACCGGGCGACGATTCATGCGCGTCGATCATGTCATTGATGAGCGCAACGACCCGTTTGCGGCCACGCGCGCGGCGGGTCGCTTGATGGCTTACAACTATTCGCTTACCGGCAACTGGCCGATGGCGATAACGGCTTATAACCACGGACTTGCGGGCGTCCGCCGCGCGATGAAGAAATACGGCGATACGGCCTATGTCGAGATTCTGCGCAAATACAACGGCCGTACTTTCGGCTTCGCGTCACGAAACTTCTATGTCGCCTTTCTGGCGGCCAAGGAGGTCGACCAAAACGCGGAGAAGTATTTCCCGGGGCTGGTCGTCGATAAACCCACGGACTATTCGACGGCCAGCCTGCCGACATTCGTTTCGGTGCCAGGCCTGACCAAGGCACTGGACACAACGCCCGCGAAACTTGCGAAGCACAACCTGGGGCTACAGGCGACCATTTGGCAGGGCAGCAAGTATGTCCCGAAGGGCTATGAGCTGCGAGTTCCCACGGCGGAGCTGAGTCAATCGCTGAGCAGCGCCCTCAGCAGGCTACCCAAGGAAAGCATCCACGACAAACAGCTGCCGGACATGTTCCACAAGGTCACTCGCGGCGATACACTTTCACAGATCGCCCAGGCGTATGACACGAGGGTATCCACGCTGGTGGCGCTGAACGGTCTGAGCAGCAGTCATCGCATCCGCGCAGGCCAAAACCTGCGTCTTCCCGCCGCGGGTCCGGCACCTTCGGTATCGACGCCAGCGAAGGCGCCCGTTGCGGAGCCGCCGGTTGCAGAGCCGCCGGTCGTGGCGAGTATTGAGACGATCGAGCAACAGCCCGAGGTCGTCGAACTGACGCCAGCAGCATTGGTGGATGAACTTGCACCGTCGTTGCCGGAGGCGACACAGACGGCCCTGTTATCCGACCCGAGTGACTACAGCGTTAGCGCCGACGGACGTATTGAGGTGCAGCCGCTGGAGACGCTGGGCCACTATGGCGACTGGCTGGAAATCAAGACACAGAGGCTCAGAGACATCAACGCGCTCGCATTTCGAACGCCCGTTGAAGTGGGTCAGCGCATCAAGCTGGATCTGGGCACCGTCGATGCCAGGGTTTTCGAGGAACGACGCATTGCCTATCATCGGGCACAACAGGACAGCTTCTTTCGGCGCCATGTCATCACGGACGTTGTCGAATACACAATCCGTGGCGGCGATTCCATCTGGGTACTCTCATTACGCAAACATAAGGTGCCGGTGTGGCTGTTTCGCCAGTACAACCCGGGCCTTGATTTGCACAGTGTTCAGCCTGGAACCCGGGTCCAGTTTCCGGTGCTTACGAGCGTCGAGCGCGGCTGATGGGAGGGCAAGGCAAGTTGCTCCTGATAAGACTTCTACCGGTCCTGTTTCTGGTTCTGGCAGCGGCTTTGTGGATTTCCGATGTTGAGGAGGGAGGAACGTACCTGCCACGCAACCTGTTTCCGCTGCTGGTTCTATTGTCGCTGGCACTGTTGACCTTATATCGCGGTGGTGGAAAATGGTCGGGGGCGGGCATGCGCATGCCCCTGGGTACGCTGGGGTTCGCCGTTCCGGCGCTGGGCTTGTCCCTGTACTTGCATTTCGCCTATTCCGTGAACCTGGGTGGTATGTTTACCGACGCTCAGTATCCGGAGCGCGTTTTTCGTTATCTTCCGCTCTATACGCTGGTCGCGGGGGGCGTCGGTTTTGCGATCGGATGGATCGTCGGCCGGAACGTGTAGTGTGATGTGAGACGTTTTCCGTGAGGGCGAGTTTTGCTAGGCTTGCGGCTGAATAACTCAAATTTCGAGATATGCATAAGAGCCGATCCATACAGTTAGTGTGCAGCCATGTTTGGCTGATCCTGCTCGTCGCTATGGCCCCCGTTGCCATACAGGCCGGCGCGTTTCCGGTTGCTGACAAGGTCGTGATCGAGAAAGCTGCCCGCAGGTTGCACCTGGTTCAGGACGGCAAGGCCTTCCGTTCCTTCAAGATTGCCCTGGGAATAATGCCGGTCGGAGACAAGAAGAAAGAAGGTGATTTCAGGACACCGGAGGGCAGGTATGTCCTGGATAGCCGCAATCATAACAGTGACTATTTCCTGGCCATCCATATTTCTTATCCCGATTCAGCCGACCGGCGTGAGGCGAGTGAATTGGGCGTGAATCCAGGCGGCGCGATTATGATTCACGGCCAACCTAATGTGCCGACGCGATCCGAGGCCTACTACCGTACACAAGACTGGACCAACGGCTGTATTGCGGTTTCCAACTCCGACATGATCGATATCTGGCTCATGACCGACGAGAACACGCCGATCGAAATTCGTCCGTAGTGAACAACAAGCGCGGATCATGAATGCGGCCGCCGAATTCGTCGATGCCGAAGTATGGCCAGAGGGCAGCCTCGAAGTACTCTCCCAGTTCGAAGTTGACCAGCTGAAAAGCGGCGGGGCGGGCGGACTGTACCCGCTGCTGCGCCGTTGCATGCTGGCGATACTGCATTCAGACAGCAAGATTGACGATGCCCGAGAGTTACTCGAGCTTTACCGGGATTTCGAAGTCGGGTTCATTCAGCAGGATCGTGGCCTCAAGGTTTCCCTGACAGGCGCTCCCGCTGAGGCCTTCGTGGACGGCAAGATGATTCGTGGCACCCGAGAATTGTTGTTCGCCGTGCTTCGCGACATTGTTTTTACACGTAATGACATTATCGAAAGCGGTCGATTCGACCTGAGCGCCTCGGACGGCATTACCAACGCGGTATTTCATATCGTTCGGAATGCGCGCATGCTGAATTTGCCCGCGCAGGTCAATCTCGTGGTGTGCTGGGGTGGTCACGCGATCAGCCGCCTCGAGTACGATTACTCGAAACAGGTTGGCTACGAGTTGGGGCTGCGTGCACTAAACGTCTGCACCGGCTGTGGTCCGGGTGCCATGAAAGGCCCAATGAAAGGCGCAACGATCGCTCACGCCAAACAACGTATTCGTGGCGGGCGCTACGTAGGGGTCACGGAGCCAGGCATTATCGCCGCCGAATCGCCAAATGCGATCGTCAATTCGCTCGTCATCATGCCCGATATGGAGAAGCGTCTGGAAGCCTTCGTGCGCCTGGGGCACGGGATAATCGTGTTCCCCGGTGGCGTTGGTACGGCGGAAGAAATTCTCTATCTGCTGGGCGTATTGCTGCACCCGAACAACCAGCGGCAACCCATGCCGGTGATCATGACGGGACCGGCGTCTGCCGAGCCGTACTTTCGGCAGATCGATGAGTTCGTCGCCGCAACACTCGGCGACGAGGCTCGAAATTGCTACCGGATTATCATCGACGATCCTCGCGAGGTGGCGCGCCAAATCAACATAGGCCTTGATGATGTGCTCGATTTTCGAGACACGCACGGCGACGCGTATTATTTCAATTGGCGCCTGCGGATCGACACTGATTTCCAGAAACCGTTTGTTGCAACTCACGAGTCAATGCGAGGACTCGATATCAGCGACGATCTCCCGAGGCACATTCTCGCGGCGAATTTACGCCGAGTATTTTCCGGCATTGTGTCGGGCAACGTGCGCGAGGATACGGCTGAACTTATCGAACGTGACGGACCGTTCGAGATCATCGGTTCGCAGCGCATCATGACCCTGCTGGACAATTTGCTGGCTGGCTTCGTCGCCAATGGGCGAATGAAGATTTCCACCGGCGAATACCAACCCTGCTACGTGATTAAGTAAAGTCAAGCACTAAGTAGCTGAAATTCATAATGAAAAAGGATTTCGCATTGTGATGCAGTTCCTGTGAATTGAGCGCCTCAACACTTAGTATTTAGTCAAAGGATTGACCGAGAAAACTCAATGGCAGACAGCAAAAACATGAGATGGGTCGATAGCTTCGGTAAGGATGCCGAGCCCGACTCCAAACCCGAAGACGCGCCAACGGAGGGTGCCGAACCGGCTGCGAATGACGCAGATGGTTGGCAACAGTATCGCCGCTGGATTTCGAAGGCACCGGCACCGCGCAGTCGACGCTCCGGAATCGATCCGTCGTTGTACACGTGGAAAGGTTATCGCGACTGGTCCGACCAGGTAAAACGTAACTGGATAAAAGACGCCGATAACGACTGAACGTGACAACTTAACATATGCGAAACGCCGGCTACTTGCCGGCGTTTTGCGTTTTGCCGTAGCAAGCACAATTCAGGATTCCAACGTGTGAATTCGGTCCCCTTGAAAAGGGGAACTGCGTCTGGTTTTGAGACTAATTATCGACCGAACTCGATGTCGTGCAACAAGCTGTGATCTATCTCACGGCTGCGATGTTTCGAGCGTCCTATAGTCAACCTCAATCACCGTACAAGCTCATTTTTAGCGTATGTCAAACAACTTCAAAGAATCTGAATCTCCACTCGATGCGCTGACAAGCGACGCTGCTCGTCAGCGCTGGGATTTGTTCCATCGCGCAATCGCGCACGCCAAAGAGTCCAACAATACCTCTCTGGCCGAAGCGGACGATCAAGGCTCTGAGGCCGAAAATCACCGGCCTGTCTTGTCGGTCATCCGGTAGGCGCGTCTCTATGGAACGATTGCTGCAATGTATGGACGATTTCGATGACCTCATGGGAGCGATCGGTCTGGTCTATGAACGGCTGCGCAGGCTGCTACTCACGATGCTTGCACTCATCATTGGCCTGGCGTCGTTGGTGTCAGGCGTCCTGCTCGCGCTTGTGCATCCGCGTATCGCGCTGGCAACCTGCCTGCTACTTTTCGTAACCCTTCTCTATCGCGTGGTCACCTCAACCCCGAGCGGGCGTCTGCAGACGATCTGACGAGCCGCGACCTGGCCGGCCGGGCTTGAATTCACCAGAATAGACCCCAAGCTGTCTGACTTTGGTCAAGAGGTATTCGGCGTGGCGGACAATTCAGAGCGTGAAACACTAGGTTTTCAGACGGAGGTACGTCAGCTCCTGAAGTTGATGATCCATTCCTTGTACAGCAACAAGGAAATATTTCTTCGAGAACTGATTTCCAACGCGTCCGACGCGGCTGACAAGTTGCGCTTCGAGGCTTTGGCGAGCCCGGAATTGCTGGGCGAGGACACAGATCTCGCGATTCGCATCGAGGTCGACAAAGAAAAGCATCAGCTGTCGGTCATCGACAATGGCATCGGCATGTCTCGCGATGAACTCGTCGACAACCTTGGCACCATTGCCAAGTCGGGTACGGCCGAATTCCTCGAGCAAATGACGGGCGACCAGCAGCATGATGCGCAGCTCATTGGCCAGTTCGGTGTCGGTTTCTACTCGAGTTTTATCGTCGCCGACAATGTCACCGTCGAGACGCGTCGCGCCGGTATGTCGGCGAATGACGGTGTTCGTTGGGAGTCAGACGGGCAGGGCGAGTTTTCAATTGAGAAGATCGAGCGTACCGAGCGTGGTACGCGCGTGACGCTGCATCTCAAGGACGAGCAATCGGAGTTCGCCGAGCCGTTTCGCGTTGAGTCGCTGATCCGCAAGTACTCTGACCACATCGGCTTCCCGGTCTCGTTGCGGGTCGTCGGCGCCGAGGACGAAGAGACGAAGGTCGTCAATTCCGCGACGGCGCTCTGGACGCGCTCGCGCAGTGATGTTAGCGAGGAAGACTACAAGGAATTCTACAAATATCTTACTCACGATTTTGCTGATCCACTTGCCTGGAGCCATAACCGGGTTGAGGGTAAGCGAGAATACACAAGCTTGCTGTACATTCCGGCGGCAGCGCCGTTCGATCTCTGGAACCGCGAGGCGCCAAGGGGGCTCAAGCTCTACGTGCAGCGCGTCTTCATCATGGACGATGCGGAGCAGTTCCTGCCGCTGTATCTGAGATTCGTCAAAGGCATCGTAGATTCATCGGATCTGCCGTTGAACGTTTCGCGCGAGTTGCTGCAGCAAAACCCCGAGCTTGTCGCGATGCGCAGTGCCTTGACCCGCCGTGTTCTGGGTATGTTGGAAAAAATGGCTTCCGGCGATTCGGATGACTACGAGAAAGTCTGGCACGAGTTCGGTCAGGTTCTCAAGGAAGGCGTGGTCGAAGACCATGCCAACAAAGACAAGCTTGCCAAGCTGCTGCGGTTCGCGTCGACTCATAACGGCAATGACGCCCAGGACCAGTCACTGCAGGACTACGTCGGACGGGCCGGCGCCGAACAGGACAAGATTTACTACATCCTCGCGGAAAACTACGCGACGGCTGTAGCCAGCCCGCATCTGGAACAGTTGCGAAAGCGCGGTATCGAGGTATTGTTGCTGACTGATCGTATCGACCCGTGGCTCGTCGAGGGCCTGGCCGAGTTTGACGGCAAGACGCTGGTTGATGTCGCGCGGTCTGCACTGGACCTGCCGGAAGGCGTCGATACGGCGGCCCAGGAGGACCTCAACAAGGAGCACAAGTCGCTCTTGAAGAAAATCAAGAAAGTACTGAATGATCGGATTGAAGCCGTGAACGTGAGTCGGCGCCTCGTCGACTCCCCTGCCTGCGTCGTCGCAGCCGATAACGATCTCAACCCGCAATTGCGACGTATGCTCGAAGCCAGTGGTCAGGCGATTCCGGAATCCAAGCCGATTCTCGAGATCAATGTGGAGCATCCGCTCGTCAACCGTCTGGCGACGGAGCCGGACAACGCCCGTTTCGATGATCTTTCACATATCGTGATGGACCATGCGCTGCTCGCTGAGGGCTCTCAACTGGATAGTCCGGCAGAATACGTGCAACGTATGAACAAATTACTGCTCGATATCGATGCGGGGGCCGCGAATGAAAAATGATACAAGCGAAAAAGAACTGCGGGCCAAACTCAGTGATGAGCAATACCGGGTCACGCAGAACGCGGCAACCGAACGCCCTTTCACTGGCAAGTACGTGGACCACAAGAGTGACGGGACTTACCGCTGTATTTGTTGCGATGTCCCGTTGTTCAGCTCGGATCAAAAGTACAACTCCGGCTCCGGCTGGCCCAGTTTCTGGTTGCCGCTCGCGGGCGATGCCGTGCGGACCAGGAAGGATGTGACACATGGCATGATCCGCGTAGAGGTCGTTTGCGCGAACTGCGATGCTCATCTAGGTCACGTTTTCGAAGATGGTCCGGAACCATCGGGTCTGAGATACTGCATCAATTCGGCATCACTGGATTTCAAGGATTCAAACGAATGAAACTTGGCACCCTGTCCGTGACTTTGTTTGCGACGTTGGCGTTGGCGGGCTGCGGGGGGCCGGAGAAGCAGCAGCCGGGGCAGGACGGCGAGTCGCAGAGCGTCGAGTCTGTCGCCTGTCCGGAGGCCGATGAAAACGGCGTTATCGAAATCTTACCCGGGCTAAGCGCCAGGATTGTCAACAGGGGATACGGGCGTGCCGCGGTCGCCGGTGACTACGCGGATGTTCACACGACCCTTTGGTTATACGACGAGAATGTGGCAGGTGGCCGGGGTACCGAGATATGGTCCTCGGGTGGCGACGCACCTTTTCAGTTCATGCTCGACGCCGGGCAAGTCATCAAGGGATGGGATCTCGGTGTTGCCTGCATGCTGGTTGGCGAGACGCGTGAACTCAAGATCGCCCCTGAGCTCGGCTACGGGCCGCAAGGCAAGCCTCCTGTGCCCCCGAACGCGACGTTGCTGTTCGAGATCGAACTCGTGAAGTTGTCCGACTGAAGCGAGCCTGCTTAGGTTCAGGCAAGCTCAGGTGTCTTCCGCGGGTCGTTGTGGCCCAGCAAAATGCTTATGCGACGGTTCAGGCTGCGGCCATAGCGCGTAGCGTTATCGGCAACCGGTAGTGACGAACCTGCTCCGGCGAATATCACACGTTCACGCGCGATACCCCGAGTCACGATGTAGTCGGCAACCGCTTTCGCCCTCGCGAGGCTCAAGCGTTGATTCGAGGCTTCGTTTCCGGATGAGTCCGTATGGCCAGTGATCGAAACCGCGGAATTTCGACAGGCATTGGCAAGCGAAATTATTCTGTCGAGGACCGGATACGCTGAGCTGCGAAGTTCCGTGCCTGACTCTTCGAAATAGACTGGGCCCGATTTGTGTGCGGCAAACGCACGAGCACAGATATCTGCGACGCTGACGTCGGCATCCGGGATCAGCATATCGACCTCAAGATCAATCGATTCCCGCAGCGCCGCACGCAAAATCTGCCATTGTTTGCGCCAGCGGTCGGTGCCGATGCCGTGAATGCTCAATGTTCCTTTGCTCAGGACTGCGTGGGAAGACTTTGTCGCGGAGAGCGCCTCCAGCAGCGACACGCTTGAGGCGTCCCATTTATCGGGCGCAACACCGAGCGGCTTAAATCTCGTGCTTGTCAGAGGCGCTGAAAATGACCGGTCGGCCGCGTGTAGGAGCTGCCGCTCATGATCGGCGGATACGGTATGCCCGTCCAGGTGTAATTGCCCACGGCGAAACGAGATTTCGAAACGCGGTGGCTCTAACGCCGAGTATTCGGCGATGGCCAGACCGTCGTCCGTGTGACCGCTGTTGACGGAAAAGGACCAAAAAATCCCGCACAGCAGGGTCAAAGATGCGATCGAAGCTCGGGAGTCATTTGACACACGAACTAAACGCCTGTGCCGCTGTCATTGAGTTCGCGCGCCTGCCCGATCCAGTTTTCGCGATAAATACGGCTGTGAAAGCCCTTGAGGTGTTGCGCAACCCTATCGATCTCGTACTCGCTCAAATCAGCGATTTGCTGAAAACGGAAAATACCCATTTCGTTCAGCGTCTTTTCGATGGCCGGTCCGATACCCTTGATCTGTTTCAGATCGTCGCGCGCCGGCTCGTGATCGTCATCATTGGCGATCTCCACCGAGTTCATCCTGGGACTGGTCTGGCTGTCGGTGGGATCGTTCGATGCGTCGCGGCCATTGGTCAACGTATCGGGGTCACGGACAGGCTCGATGCGCGTCGGATTATCTGTCTGGGTGCTTTCCAACTGCTCGATACGGACGCGGGCCTCAGCAAGATCGGCCTCAAGTTGTTCGGCTTCTTCGTTCCGGACCGTGTAACGCTCGATCAGTGGCGGCAGGCGATTATGCCAATTTTCCAGTTCGCGGCTGAGCTGGAATATTTTTTCGTCTTTTTCTCGCTCGCCGGCCTTGCCGAGGTTTTGCGCCGCGATATCAGTTTGCAGTTTGTCCCGCTGCGTTACGGCGACCTCGAGATTGCTGCGAACGTCCTTGATCTCGCGCTGCAGTTCGTCGCGTCGTGCATTGGCCTCTTGCGCATTTGCCGATAGTTCCTTGGCCCGGTTCTCGGCATCCCGTAGCGAGGCTTGAAAGCGACTGACCTGGTCCATCAAGCCTTTGTTCTGTTCGACAAGACGCTCACGCTCGGCCCTGTGTGCCTCTATTTGTTCGTGCCAGCCAATATTGATCGCTGCTTTTTCATGCACCGACCGGTTTCGCCGTACCACCCATCCGATAACCGCTCCGATGAATACTGCGCCGACCAACAGTGCAATCTGTATGACGGTGACTTCAGGCATTCGAGGGTTCCTGTGTGTACCTCACGATGCGAGCCGTACCTTGTCCATCTCGTCAAGAACATCGCGAAGCTGTGTGACCGCCCAGTCGATCTCAGCTCTGCCTATGATCAGTGGGGGTGCGAGACGTACAACGGTCTCATGCGTTTCCTTACTCAGAACGCCGCGCTTGATCAGTGCCTCGCACACAGCGCGTGCGCTTGCGTACGCCGGATCAATTTCGATACCGACGAAGAGGCCCTGACCTCGCACGTCGCGTATAAGTGGGCAGTCGATCTTGCGCAGCTGGGCGATGAGATGTTCGCCCATCGCCGCGCTGTTCGCAGCCAGATTCTCGTCGACCAGAATATTCAGGGCCTCCAGCCCAACAGCGGCGCCGAGCGGATTGCCGCCGAAGGTGCTGCCATGATCACCGGGTGTAAAAACCTCCATGACGTCGCGGCGGGCGAGGAACATCGATACGGGAACAACACCACCGCCCAGGGCCTTGCCGAGGATCAGGGCATCGGGTTTGACACCATCGTGGTCACAGGCCAGGAACTTTCCGGTCCGACCGAGCCCGGTCTGAATTTCATCAGCGATAAACAGCACGTTTTCTTCGCGGCACAATTCGGCGGCGCCCTTGAGGTATCCCGGAGGCGGCATAACGATACCCCCTTCGCCCTGAATCGGCTCGACAATGAATGCCGCGGTGTTGTCATTGATCGTGGCCCGCAGCGCGTCGATATTGCCGTACTCCACATTACTGAAACCCGCGGGGAAAGGGCCAAATCCGCGTTGGTATTGCGGCTCGTCTGACATGGTGATCGCGGCGATCGTGCGGCCGTGGAAATTTCCATCACAACCTATGATTTCGGCCTTGTCGTGCGCTACGCCTTTGACGGTATAGGCCCACTTGCGGGCGGCCTTGATCGCAGTCTCAACAGCCTCAGCCCCCGTGTTCATCGGCAGTGCCATATCCTGCCCGGTCAACTGGCAGGCGCGCTCGAGAAAGGGTCCCAGCCTGTCTGTGTAAAACGCGCGCGATACGATCGTCAATCGCGCAACCTGTTCCTGGACCATTTTGACAAGCCGGGGATTTGCGTGGCCGTGACTGACGGCCGAATAGGCGCTCATCATGTCGAGGTATTTATTACCGGTGTCGTCCCAGACGAATGCGCCTTCGCCGCGTGAAAGAACCACGGGCAGCGGGTGGTAATTATGGGCACAATATTGCTTTTCGAGGTCCATACTGGAACTCATGACATCACCCGTTGCGTCTTTCCGGCCCTTCAGACAGAGGCCAGTATTGCATAAGGTCATAATTTTATAGCAATAACGCCGGGCGAGGCCACCCGTCTACGGGCAACGGCGGAGGAGTTGATGGCGAAAGCACCCCAATCTGAGCGCTTGTTTATCGATGGTCCGGCTGGGCGACTCGAGGCCGTGTTCGAAGCTCCGGCGGATATTAACCTCGCCGGGACCGTGGTCGTCTGTCACCCTCATCCTCAACATGGCGGAACCATGCACAACAAGGTGGCCCATATGCTGGCCCGGACATTTATTCGGATGGGTTTCGCTGCGCTGCGATTCAATTTCCGCGGCACCGAGAAAAGTGAAGGTCACTTCGATGAGGGTGTGGGTGAACTCGACGATGCACTGGCCGCCATCGACTGGATGCAATCCAGGCAGCCAGGCAGCTCGATGTGGCTGGCAGGTTTCTCGTTCGGTGCCGCGATCGCGGTCCGTGCCGCAACCGAGAGTGATGTCGGTGGCCTGATCAGCGTGGCGCCGGCCGTGTCTCGCTTCGCTTCAGCTCTGACGACACAACCACAATGCCCATGGCTCATCGTGCAAGGTGATGAAGATGAGTTGGTTGGCGTCGATGAGACTATTGATTGGGTGAATACTCTGCAGCCGGGGCCGGAGTTACTGGTCTTGCGCGGCGCCGAGCACTTTTTTCACGGACGGTTGAACGATTTGCGTGATGCCGTAACCGAGTTTGTCAGTGGCGTGTCTGCGCCAGGGCCGCACTCATAAAAAAGCCGGGACAAGCCCGGCTTTCTCTTGCAGAAAAATTCTGAAGATCAGACCATGTCTTTCAGGCCTTTCAGGGCAGAGACCTTGACCACTTTCGTAGCGGGCTTGGCCTTGAACATCATCTCTTCGCCCGTAAACGGGTTAGTACCCTTGCGAGCCTTGCGGGCCGGCTTCTTTACGACGCGCATCTTCAAGAGACCAGGCATTGTGAACATACCTGCGGCACCACGTCCGCCAAGGTTCTTTTTGATCTGACCGTTGAGCGATTCGAAAACTGCAGCAACGTCTTTGCGCGACAGACCGGTGTCGTCAACGATCTTGGCGTAGATTTCAGACTTGGTGGGTGGCTTTTTGGTGTTTGTGGCCATGAAAAACTGACTCCTAAAAAAAGAAAAACGAGCGAAGGCTCGTGGTAAAACGGGCGAAGCCCGCATCAAATGCAGCGCGACGATAACACATGTCTTACAGTCGCGTAAGACAAAAAAAGCCTTTTTTTCTAGGTTTTTTCGAAGAAACACATGCAAATGAAAACGGGCACCGAAGTGCCCGTTTCAATTGATCGTCTGTCGGAGTGCGCGAATACAAGTTAGTCCGTATAGAACTGCCGTTTGAAACGAACATCGGTCGCCTGGTCCTCGCCCTCGGGCATTACGCTGATATCAAAGATGAGGGTTTCGCGATTAGCGACCGCCGTTTCGCCTATGTAGTAGATCGCATCCTGTTCGGTGATCTGTCGCATAGTGACGTTCTTGAGCTGACCTGTCAGGTTGACCGTTTTGACATTGACGGCCGCGGTAACTGCCGTGTTGTCGGACTTCCGAATGACAGAAACATTGAGCATCGCCCGGTTCTTGCTGCGAAGGATGTCGTAAGCGCGGGCGACTTCAGGGGGCAACTGGTCGGTGGACTGCGCGCTGAAGTGAATCACATGAGCGCCTATATCTGCGGATGAGGCGCCGGCTGGCTGTGCCTCGGGCACATCGGCGGAGTCGCCGGGGCCGCCACAGGCCGCGAGCAGCGCGAGCAAAGACAAAGAGATCAACGTTTTGGAAGTCGTCATGAAACTTGCCCCCTTTTTTCTTCACTATAAACTATTCGCTACCGTTCGCGTACTCCTGGACGTGAACGAACAGGCCGTTTCGCGCATGATCTGGACTTTGCCGCTAGATCCCCAGGGGGTTGAATCCATTGACGACGATGGTTGCGGCGAGCAGCAGGATGATGGCAAATATCGGTGAGATGTCGAAGCCGCCTAGCGGTGGAATCAATCGCCGGAACGGTCGCAACACCGGCTCGGTCAGCGTTGCGATGATGGCTGTTGCCGGATTGTAGCCACCCTGAGAAATCCAGCTCAAAATGATGCGGATAAAGATCGCGTAAACGAACAGGTTGATGGACAACACGACCAGTTTGACGATCGCGGTCAGTGCAATGACTGAGATGTCCGCCGCTTGTCCCATGATCAGGAGCAGCAACAGGACGCTCAGGTACTGAATAATAAACGCTACCAGCACCGTCGCGGTGTCCAGCCGACCGAACGACGGCACGATGCGCCGGAGGGGGATAACAACGGGTGATGTCAAGCGTAGAATCCCCTGCGCAAGCGGGTTACGAAAGTCTGCCTGCAGCCACGGCATCCAGAAGCGCAGCAATAATACGAGTAAGTACAGGCTGGTCACGGCGTTAACAATGAACACGATGGCGGATGCAATGTTGGATGGCATGTGTCAGTCCTGACTGGCTTCATGCGCCTGGTCGGCGAGTTCGACGGCGCGGTCACGAGCGGCAATAACGGCAGCGCTGAAGATATCACGAAAGTTCGTGCTGTCGATGTAGTCGAAAGCTGCTGCCGTCGTGCCGCCCGGCGAGCGCACGCGGGCAATCAATGTGTCCATGGTCTCGCCGGACTGCTCGGCCATTTCACCCGCCCCTCGCGCCGTCTCGAGGACCAGCGCCAGCGCGGAGTCGTGGTCCAGCCCGAGGTCTTCAGCGACTTTTACGAGCATATCGACGAGCAAATAAAAATACGCCGGACCGGTACCGGAGACTGCGGTTACGGTGTCGATATCTTCTTCGCTGGGTACAGGGATGACCGGCCCGGTTGTTGCGATGATGCTGCTCGCGACCTGCAGCTGCTCTTGGCTCGTTCGCTCATTGGCGTACATACCTGAGACGCCCAGGCGCAGCAACGCCGCCTGATTTGGCATGACGCGCACGACTGAGAGACCGCCGCCGAGCCAGGTGTCAATGTCGCTACTGCGTACCCCGGCCGCGATGGAAATGATCAATGGCCTGGTTCGCTGTACTGTGGCAGCCAGTGGTTTGCAGACGGTGGAAAGAATCTGGGGCTTCACGGCGAGCAGGACACAACCAGCCTCGCCGACCACCTGTTCGTTGTCTTCCCGAACGACCGCGCCCGGGAGTTCATGCTGCAGACTGTCACGGTGCTCGGCAAGCGGTTCGGAGATCAGGATGTGGCCGGGTTCGTATCCCGCGGCCAGCATGCCGCCTGCCAAGGCTCGTGCCATATTACCGCCGCCCACAAAGGCGACTTTTCCGTAGTCCATTGCTTCGTTTGTTCCTTAAAGTCTTTCGCCAAACAACGCTGTACCGATGCGCACGATGGTCGCACCTTCGAAAATTGCCGCGCGGTAATCACCCGTCATGCCCATCGACAACGTATCGGTTTCAATCCCCTGGTCCCGCAGCGTGTCGGCCATTTCGCGCAATCGTGCGAATGGCCGTCGCTGTTCTTCGAACTCGTACCTTATCTTGGGAAGGCACATCAGCCCGCGCAATCTGAGATTCGGCAACTCCGCGCAGGCTGCTGCCAGTTCTGGCAAGGCCTCAACGCCGACGCCTGACTTGGCGGGCTCG
>Ga0224508_10001258_pt1 | contig 22988 bp, 18 predicted proteins | sample SF_Jan12_sed_USG_4_FD_170157 | JGI IMG/M metagenome (GOLD analysis project Ga0224508, IMG submission 170157) | Sediment microbial communities from San Francisco Bay, California, United States - SF_Jan12_sed_USGS_21 | ecosystem: Environmental > Aquatic > Marine > Sediment | place: USA... | reverse complement strand
GCGCCTGGCGAGATCTGCCCTCGCCTGTTCGCTAGGGTACAGTTTTTCCAGTTTCTTCGGATTGTTCCTTGTCTCCGTGCGAGCGGAGCCGTTATCCAAGGGGATGGTGGCCCGATCCGGAAGGCCGAAGGACTTGCTGACGGCGTCGCAGATTGCACGTTTCTGCCAGGTCGACCTGAAGACGATTCACAACTGGGCCGATCGGGGTCGAATCGCGCATTTCAGAACTCCCGGCCGACACCTTCGGTTCCGCCGACCACACGTGCTCGATTTCCTGCGCAAGTACGGCTACCCGATCCCGGAGGAGCTCGACGCAGCGCGACCCCGCGTGGCGCTGCTCGTCGATGGAAACCAGACGAAACAACGACTCCTCGAATATCTGCGCGGCGCGTTCGACGTCGCCCACTACCCCGACCCGCTCGACGGTCTTCTTCGAATCGGTGAGCAACCGCCCGATGCCGTCGTCTTGGCCGCCACGGTCGGACACCTCAGCGGCCCCGAGATCATCCAAGCGCTCAAGCGCGGCAGCCATACGAAGCACGTGCGCGCAGTGCTATTCGCCGACGGCGAAGCCGACAGGCAAGCCGCGCTCGACGCAGGTGCCTCGGCCCACGTCAGCGAATCGGATTTGACCGGCTTGAGAGACACCCTCGAAGCTTTGATGGGCGTCCGGCATTGATCCGTTGCCACCGGCACCGGCGCTGGCGCTGGCACTGGCACTGGCGCTGGCACTGGCGCTGACGCTGCCCCCCAGCCCCACCCGCAGTTGCCAACCACTCCGACCTGGCGTACCCCACCGCAAATGTCCCTCGAGGCCTTACATTTCAACGACCAGGGGCTCGTCGCCGTCATCGCGCAGGACGCGGAGAACGGTGAGGTGCGCATGATGGCGTACGCGAACGAGGACGCGATTCGGCTCACGCTCGAGACGGGGTGGGCTCACTTCTACAGCCGCTCGAGGAAACAGCTTTGGAAGAAGGGCGAGACGAGCGGCAATACGCTCGCGGTCCGCGGCCTCTGGGTCGACTGCGACGGCGACACACTGATCTACATGGTGGATCCGGCCGGGCCTTCCTGTCACACGGGCGCCGACACATGTTTCTTTCGGCGCCTGGACCGCGATGGCAATTTGGTCGACGCGGACGGCGACGTCGCGGCGCCCACGCTCTTGCGCCTCGAGCGGACGCTCCAGGAGCGCAAGGCTTCGAATGCGGGCAAGAGTTACACCAAAGCCCTGCTCGACGCAGGGCCGAAGAAGATCGACGCAAAAGTTCGCGAAGAAGCCGCCGAGCTGGGTCAGGCGCTGATCAACGAATCGGACGAGCGAGTCGCCGCTGAGGCAGGCGACCTCACCTATCACATGCTGGTCGGCCTGGTGCTTCGCGACGTCTCGCTGCGCGAGCTTTTCTCTGAGCTTTCGAGGCGCTTCGGCCGATCCGGCCACGATGAGAAGAACAGCCGCTAGAAAAGGGGACTACCCCCGTTTTGTCAGTTGAGGATCTTATCGATGTCGCGCTCGATGGTCTCTTCGCGGACTCGGCGTGCCAGAGCCAGCTCGGTGATGAGCAGCTTTCGTGCTTGCTCCATGAGCTTCTTTTCGCCGTAGCTGAGCTCGCCCTTGTCGGCGCGCACTTTCGCCAAATCGCGCAAGACCTTTGCAACCTTGATGGGCGAGCCGCTCTTGAGCATCTCGGTGTATTCGCGATAGCGCCGATTCCAAGGCTGTGACGTGACGGCCATCTCGTCCTTCTTGAGCTCTTCGAGGACGGTCTTGGCAGCGCTCCGGGACATGACCTGCCGAAGGCCCACGCGATCGACCGCGTTCAACGCGACGCGGATGGTCCCCGACTTCCCATTCACGAGCTTGAGAATGTAGAAATCGATTTTGTCGGAACCGATGAGCCGCTCCTCGATTTGAGTGATCTCGCCAACCCCATGGGCAGGATGAACCGCTTTGTCGCCTACGCTGAAGCTCATGAAATCACTCTCCTCCGGGGCAAAAACGACGAAAACCCGCGCTGTTAGCGCGGGCAGGGAACCGTTCGTCACGGGGTGTGCAACCAACTCCGTGCACCGGATCTGTATAGCAAAACCCAGCCCGAAAGTCAATGCTTACTTTTCAGAAAACCCCTATAATTTCAGTACTTTAAGGGCTTTTTCGTGGCTGAGTTCTGGATTGGAGGGAACCGGCGTCTTCCGGCGTTGAAAACACGTTCAGTTCGGCCGCGGGCGCTTGCTCGCGCCGCTCTTGGCGGGCGCCGGCGAGGCGGCCGCTTTGGTTTCCTCCGCCGTTGGCACGCTGGGCTGGTCCTCTTCGATGAGACCGTGTTGCTGCATGAGCTTGAGCTCTACCGCCGCAAGAATGTCGGGATGCTCTTCGAGAAAGGTGCGCGCGTTGTCGCGGCCCTGGCCGACCCGCTCCTCACCGTAGCTGTACCAAGCGCCGGACTTGTTGATGATGTCGGCTTCGACGCCGAGATCGAGCACGTCGCCAGTACGGCTGATGCCCTTACCGAAGAGGATATCGAACTCGCAAAGCCGGAACGGAGGCGCGAGCTTGTTCTTGACGACTTTGACGCGGCAACGGTTGCCGACCGCCGCGTCGCCAACTTTGATCGTACCGATGCGGCGAATGTCGAGACGCTGCGAGGCGTAGAACTTGAGCGCGTTGCCACCGCTGGTCGTTTCGGGGCTTCCGAACATCACGCCGATCTTCATGCGGATTTGGTTGATGAAGAAGAGGCTGGTCTGACTCTTCTGGAGGTTGCCGGTGAGCTTTCGGAGCGCCTGACTCATCAAGCGCGCCTGCAGGCCGACGTGGCTGTCGCCCATCTCGCCTTCGATCTCGGCGCGGGGCACCAGGGCCGCCACCGAGTCGATGACGATCATGTCGACCGCGCCCGAACGGACGAGGGTGTCGGCGATCTCGAGGGCCTGTTCGCCGTTGTCGGGCTGGCTGACCAGGAGCTCGTCGACGTTCACACCGAGCTTGCGGGCATAGTTCGGGTCGAGGGCATGCTCGGCGTCGATGAAGGCCGCGATGCCGCCCTTCTTCTGGCACTCGGCGATCGCATGGAGGGTCAGCGTCGTCTTGCCGCTCGATTCCGGGCCGTAGATCTCGATGATGCGGCCCCGCGGATAGCCCCCCACGCCCAGGGCGAGGTCGAGCGAGATCGCCCCGCTCGAAATCACTGGAACCTGGACTTTGGCGGATTCGTCGCCCAGGCGCATGATCGCGCCCTTTCCATAGGCTTTCTCAATGGTTCCGAGGGCTAGGTTGAGGGCTTTTTCGCGGTTCGAGTCGGCCATGGCGTGAATTCCTTTGGGTGAAACTACCTGAACACCCGTCTAGTCGGCTTGATTACACTAGTCAAGTTCGTGCCCGAGGATTGGCGAGGAAAACAGCCGGCGCCTCCCCTTGGGCCTGCATCGTACCGTAGCCTACCCCGACCAGCCCTGAGCAGCGAGAGCCGTCCGACTTGGCCCATGCGATAAAGGACCCGTGGAGTCGCGTTCCGACGAGCCGATGGCGCCCTCTGTGGCGCGAGAATGTCCCTAGGATTCGAACATGACCAGCGACGTCACCATCGTCGACCGCTCCGAATGCTACTGCGTGATCGGAGCCGGTCCCGCGGGCCTTCTCGCCGCCCGCTCGCTCAAGCATGCAGCCATCCCGTACGAGCAGTTCGACAAGAATGACGATGTCGGCGGCATCTGGGACATCAACGATGATTGGTCCCCCATGTTCGAAACGGCGCACTTCATTTCGTCCAAGACCGTGTCGAATCTCCCGGGCTTCGACATGCCGTAGGACTATCCCGACTATCCGAACCACCGGCAGATCCTCAGCCACCGGCGAAGCTTCGCCCGTGCCTACGACTTCTATCCAAAGATCCGATTCGAAATGCCCGTTGAACGGGTCGAACCTGAAGACGAGGGCAAGCGTTGGCTGGTGACCTTCGAAAACGGAGAGACGCGGCGCTATCGGGGGCTGTTTCTTTGTACGGGCAACACCTGAGATCCGAGCGTCCCAGACTATCCCGGAGAGTTCACCGGCGAGACGATGCATTCGGTGCGCTATCGCACGCCCGCGGAGTTTTCAGGAAAGCGCGTGCTGATCCTCGGTGGCGGCAACTCCGGCTGCGACATCGCCTGCGACGCGGCGCTTCACGCCGACCGCGCGTTCATCAGCCTCCGCCGCGGCTACCACTTCATCCCGAAGTACTTCTTCGGAATCCCCACCGATCTCTTTGCGAGCAAAGTCGCGCTGCCGCGCTTCATCGAGCGCCCGATGTTCGAGCTCCTGCTCAAGATGGCCGTGGGCGATCTGACCCATTATGGCCTGCCAAAAACCGACCACCCCGTGATGGCCAGCCACCCGATCATGAACACGCAGCTCCTGCATCATCTCGGTCATGGCGACCTGGCCTACCGCCCCGACATCGAGCGCTTCGAAGGCAAGCGGGTGTTCTTCGTGGACGGCAGCAGCGAGGAAATCGACCTGATCGTCTTCGCAACGGGCTACAAGGTCACCTACCCGTACATGGACAAGGATCTCTTCGCGTGGATCAGCAAGTACCCCGACCTCTACTTGAGCTCGTTCCACCGTGAATTCGACAACGTTTGCTGCCTCGGCCTTCATCAAACCGACGGCGGCGCGTACGACTTTTTCACGCTCCAGGCCGACATGATGTGCAACTTCATCCTCGACCAGGAGCGGAGGCCGAAATGGGCTGCGAAGTTCCACGAGCTCAAGAAGAACGACCGCCCCAAGCTCTCGGGCGGGATTCACTACGTCGACTCCCCGCGCCATGCGACCTACGTGAAGAAGTCGATCTTCAAGGCCTACTCCGACAAGCTCATGCGCAAGTTCAAATGGAAGTCGTTCGGAACGATGCAGCAACCCGCTGCCGACTCGAACCTAGGCGCGGGCCGCAGGCCGAGTGAGATGCAGGACTCAGCGCTCGCCGAGGTCGAGGTCGCGCCCTAGAGCGGAGCGCCGCACGAGCTCCAGAGCAATGTAGGACGCCAAGATCTGAACCCGGTCGCGTCCCCAAGGAAGCTTTCGGTGCTTGGTGATCGTCCGCTCGCCGCGACGAGCCAGCCCGAACCAAATCGTCCCGACCGGCTTGTCCTCGGTGCCTCCGTTGGGCCCGGCAATCCCAGTGATCGAAACCGCGATATCGGCGCCTGCGACCCGCAGTGCCCCTTCGGCCATCGCCGCCGCGGTTTCCGCGCTGACCGCACCGTGCGCGCGCAAGATCTCCTGGCCCACGCCGAGCACCGCCTCCTTGGCGCTGTTCGCATAAACGACGGCGTCGAGCAGCAAGTAGTTCGAGGCCCCGGACACTCGAGTCAGCATCTCACCAACCCGCCCGCCGGTGCATGATTCGGCCACGGCCAGCGTCTTGCCCTTGTCGCAAAGGGCCCGGCCCACCGCTTCGGCAAAAGAATCGGAGCGGCCTCCGAACACGGCGTCGCCGAGAAGCGCGCGCACCTCGTCGGCGATCGATTCGGAACGCCGCTCGGCTTCCGGCGCAGAGTCGGCGCGCACGTGAACCTTCACCTCGATTTCAGGAAAGCGGGCGCGATAGCCGAGCGTCAAGCCATCGTGCTTTTCCTCGAGCCCCGCAAGCGTCTGCGCGACACCGGATTCCGTCATCCCGAAGGTGCGGATGTGCACCTGATGGGTTCGGGGTTCTGCAAGCGCGGCAATCGCGGGAAGGATCGATTCGTGAAAGATGTGCTTCATTTCACGCGGGACGCCTGGAACGAAGAAAAACCGCGCCTCTCCGAGGCTCAACGCAAAACCTGGGGCGGTGCCGACCGAGTTTGGGAGGACTTGCGCGCCCTCCGGAAAGTCGCCCTGCTTCGCGTTGGATTCGGGCATCACCCGACCAAACGCTTGGAACTTCTGTCGAATGCCTTCGACGACGCCTTCGTCACGACGAAGCTCGACGCCTGCGGCCGCCGCTGCCGCCATGGTGGTGAGATCATCGGACGTTGGCCCCAACCCGCCTGTGACGACGACAACCCTGTTCGTTTCTGCAAAGCGTCGAATGAGCGTCACGATTCGCTCGAGCCGATCGTCGACGGTCGCATGCTCGACGACGTCGAATCCAAGCTTCGTCAGCTCCTCGCCGAGCCATGCGGCGTTCGTATTCACCAACTCACCACGGGTAAGCTCGGTGCCAATCGATAACACTGCGGCGGTCATGCGGGTCGGGGAGTGTCGCAAATGCCAGACCGCGGTCAACCGCTTTGCCCTCAGGGGTGAATGTGGTAGCGACTCTGGAAGCTTTTCCGCGTTTCTCGTGTTGATGGGAGTCAGATGAACCGGACACTGATGGGTACAGCATTGGGGGTGCTGGTCGCCGCGGCGACGCTCCTCGTAGTCGACGAAGCAATTGCCGAGCAGAAAGAGGTCGCGCTCTCCAACTTGCAGGTGAGCCGCGCGTCGCTCGAGAACGGCCTACGCGTCGTCATGAACCAGGACCATACAGTCCCAACGGTGGCCATCTCGGTGTACTACGACGTCGGCTCACGAAACGAAGCCAAAGGGCGCTCGGGCTTCGCGCATCTGTTCGAGCACATGATGTTTCAGGGCTCGGCCAACGTCGGTAAGGGCGAACACTTCAGCCTCATCATCAACCGCGGAGGCAGCGCGAACGGCACAACCAGCAACGACCGTACCAATTACTTCGAGACCTTGCCCTCGAACGAGCTCGCGCTCGGACTCTGGCTCGAAGCCGACCGAATGCGATCCCTGTCGATCACCCAAGAGAACTTCGAAAACCAGCGGATGACCGTCATGGAAGAGCGCCGCCAGCGAATCGACAACCAGCCTTACATCCCAAGCATGCTTCGCATCAATGAGCTGGCTTACGGCGAGTACTGGCCCTACGCGCACTCGACCATCGGCGACATGCAGGACTTGATCGACGCGCCGCTCGAAGCCGTCCAGGAGTTCTTCGATACGTACTACGCGCCGAACAACGCAGTCCTGAGCATCAGCGGCGACTTCAGCCCCGAGGAGGCGATGCAGCTCGTCAAGACGTACTTCGGAGAGATTCCGGTGCGTGAGACCCCAGCATTCGTGGAGCCGGCGCCGCCCGTGCAGAACGCGGAGCGTACCGAGACGATGTACGACGCCAACGCGACCCTTCCCGCGTTCCATTTCGCCTACCACATCCCGCCGGACCGATCTCCCGATCACTACGCCCTCGAGATACTCGCTCTGGTGCTCGGCGATGGCGAGTCGAGCCGGCTCTATCAATCCCTCGTGAAGGAGAAAGAGATCTGTCAGGACATCGCCATCGGGACCGATGACCGGCGCGGTCCGGATCTATTTTCGGCTTGGGCGGTGATGGCGAGCGGTCACGCTCCCAAGGAAGCGCAAAATGCGATATTGGCCGAGCTCGCGGCGATCGCGGACAAAGGCGTGACCGATCGCGAGCTCGAAAAGGCCAAGAACCGAATTCACGCAGCGTTCGTCTTCGGTCTCCAGTCGAATATGTCGCGCTCGCAGCGTCTCGCCGAGTACGAGCTCTACTGGGGCGACGCGAACCTGCTCAAGTTGGAGCTCGACTACTACCTCGCGGTGTCCGCCGAAGACGTCAAGCGCGTGGCGGGCACGTATTTCGAGGCGAGCCGACGTACGGTGCTCAACGTCCAGCCCGGCACAGCCCCCGATTCGAAGGAGAAATGATGACCTGGCATCGATTCCGTTTTGTCGGCTTGGGCGCTGTGCTGCTCTTGGCAGCGTGCAGTGGTGCCAAGGGGAACGGCGGCGCCGAACCTCAGTCCGCCAAGGATGCAAACGCCAAAGCGCAGCCCGTGCGTCAGTCTCCGCCGGCGCCGACCGAGGCCAAGGACATGTCGCTTCCCCAGGTGCACGTAGCCGAGCTGAGCAATGGCTTGCAGGTGAACACCATCGTCGCCGACCAACTCCCGGTCGTGTACGCGACGCTGGTCGTCCGAAGCGGCGCCGAATCCGATCCAGGGAAGCTTCCTGGGCTGTCGGGCCTGGTGGCCCAGATGCTCAAGGAAGGCACCACGAAGCGCTCGGGTGCAAAGGTCGCCGAGGAGATCGAGTTTCTGGGAGCGGACCTCTGGGCCAGCTCGGACGAAGAGAACACGTACATCGGCGTCCGCGCGCTCACCGAGCAATTCGATCGGGTTATGGGCATCCTGGCCGAGGTCGCGGGCACGCCCGCATTCAGCGCCGCGGAGCTCGCGAAGCTCAAGCGGCGCGAGCTCGATCGCTTGGCCCTTTCCGAACGAGAGCCAAGTTACATCGCGCGCCGCACATTCTACCGACAACTCTACGGGAAGCATCCCTACGGAACGGTCGACACCAACCCCCTCGCCGTGAAGAGGGTACGGCGCCAGGACTTGGCGCGCTGGCATCGCGAGCACTTCGTAGGCAAGAACGCGTTCTTGGTGCTTGCCGGCGATGTCGACCCCGACCAGGTCGCCGAGGCGGCACAAAGGACGCTCGGCTCTTGGAAGGCAGGCAAACGTGCAGTGCCGACGTACGCCGAGCCGCCGCGGCCCACCGATCGACACATCTTGGTCGTCGATCGACCCGGCTCGGTGCAATCGGTGATCTACCTGGGGAATCTCGCGATCGCTCGTGCAAACCGAGAGTGGATTCCCCTCGTCGTCGCAAACCAGGTCTTGGGTGGCTCGGCGGCGTCGAGGCTCTTCATGGACCTTCGCGAAAAGCGGAGCCTCACCTACGGCGCGTACAGCGCGATTAGCGGGCGCGTGGAGATCGGCCCCTTCGTCGCCTATGCCTCGGTACGAACCGAGGTGACCAACGAAGCGCTCGGCGCGTTCTTCGAGCACCTCGAGCGAATCCACCAAGAGCCCGCCGAGCCGGAGGAGCTGGTGAACGCAAAGCGCTACTTGAGCGATTCGTTCCCGCTCAAGGTCGATACGCCCGGCAAGCTTTCCGAGCTGGTGGTGGAGCTGCGGACCTTCGGCTTGCCCGACGACTACTGGGACGGCTACCGCCGGTCGATCCGGAAGACCAGCGCCTCGGAAGCCCAGTTTGTTGCGCGCAACTACATCCGGCCCAAGGACTCCCTGGTCGTGATCGTCGGCCAGGCGGCGGATTTCGCTCAGTCTCTCCAACAATACGGACCGGTGACGGTGGTTTCCCCTGATGGCGAGCTGAAGGCGAAGTTCGAGGACAAGCGGCCGAAAGCGGGTAGCTCTGGTGCACGGCGCGGCCCCATCCAGTAGAGTCAGACCATGTGCGGAATCGTTGGTCATGTAGGTGACGAACAGGCCACACCCATCCTGCTCGATGGGCTTCGGCGGCTTGAATACAGGGGTTACGATTCGGCGGGCCTAGCCGTTCACGCCAGAGACGGCATCGAGGTCGTGCGAGCGGTCGGAAAGCTTCGAAACCTCGAAAAGGCGCTTCTCAAGGAGGGGCTTCCCGGCACCGTGGGGGTCGGGCACACCCGCTGGGCGACTCACGGCCGCCCCTCGGAGGTCAACGCACACCCGCACGTGGCCGGCCCGATGGCGGTCGTCCACAACGGGATCATCGAGAACCACCTGGAGCTGCGTGCCGAGCTCGAAGCCAGCGGCTTCACCATGAGCAGCGACACCGACACCGAGATCATCGCGCATCTGATTCACCGCGAAACCAAGGCGGGACACGATCTGGCGACCGCGATTCGCCGCTCGCTCGGGCACGTCGAGGGGGCGTATGCAATCGCTGTTCTCTCGGAGAAGGAACCGGGCCGCATCGTGGTTGCAAAGAGCGCAAGCCCCCTAGTGATCGGGGTGTCCCATGGCGCAACCTATTGCGCCAGCGACATTCCGGCGCTTCTTCCGTACACGAACCAAATGGTGTTCATGGAAGACGGTGAAATCGCCGTGCTCGAAGCGGAGGGATTCACGCTGACCAAGCTCGACGGCACCGAGGTAAGCCGGCGCCCACGAAGCATCTCCTGGTCGCCGGTGATGGCCGAGAAGGACGGCTACAAGCACTTCATGCTGAAGGAAATCTTCGAGCAACCCCGTGCGCTCGAAGACACCTTGCGCGGCCGGCTCGACCGGGAGAACGCCGACATCGCGACGCCCGAGATCGGCCTCAGCGACGAGGACGCCAAGAGCATTCGACGGGTGATCTTACTTGCCTGCGGCACCAGCCATCACGCGACGATCGCGGGCCGGTACTGGATCGAAGAGCTCGCGAAGGTGCCGGCGATCACCGAGCTCGCAAGCGAGTTCCGAGGTCGCGACGCGGTCATCGGCGAAGGCGACCTGGTCATCGCGGTCAGTCAATCGGGCGAAACCATCGACACGCTGATGGCAGCCAAAGAGGCCAAGGAGCGCGGGGCCAAGGTCCTGGCGATTGCGAATGTCAATGGCAGCGCAATCCCACGGATGGCTGATGCGAGCTTCTACACGCACGCCGGGCCGGAGATCGGCGTTGCCTCGACCAAATGCTTCATTACACAGCTGGCCAACCTGCTGATGTTCAGCATCTGGCTCGGCCGGCGACGTGGCGCAATCGACGGTGCGCAGGCCAGCGAGCTCGTCGAAGGGCTGGCTCGGATTCCGCAGGTCATCAGTGAACGGCTCCGAATTACGCATCTGACGATCAGCGACATCGTTCGGGACTACGCCGATGCCCGAGACGTACTGTTCCTCGGTCGCGGCCTCGGCTATCCGATGGCGCTCGAGGGCGCTCTCAAGCTCAAAGAGATCTCCTATGTGCACGCGGAGGGCTACGCCGCGGGCGAGATGAAGCACGGTCCCATTGCGCTTCTCGATGCGCGCGTCCCCGTGGTCGTGCTCATGCCAAAGGACAGGCACTACGAACGCGTCTCGAGCAACCTGCAAGAAGCGCGTGCGCGCGAAGCGAGGATCCTGGGCGTGACCGTTGCGGGCGACACCCAGGGGCAGGCGCTTTGCGAGCGTTTCGTCGAGGTCGCGGAAACGCACGAAGCGCTCAGCCCGTTCGTTTTAGTCATTCCTCTGCAGCTCTACGCGTACTGCGTGGCGGACCACAAAGGCACCGACGTGGACCAGCCGCGGAACCTCGCCAAGACCGTCACCGTGGAGTGAGGCACGGGATGAACGTCGGCCTCGTCACCACCGGCTTCCCCCGCTTCGAGGGTGACTGCAGTGGCTCGTTTCTCCTGACCGTGGCGCGGGGGATCGTCGAGCAGGGTCATACGGTTCGCGTCTTGGCGCCGGAGCCGCGGGGTTCCGGCCCAGCCCCGCGCTGGCCGGGTATCGACGTGCGCTGGGTACCCTATGCCCGGCCTCGGCCCCTTCAGCAGTCTTTCTACGGAAGCGGGGCACCGGACAACTTGCGGCTACGGCCGGTGCGGTGGCTTGGCGCGCTGACCTTCACGGCTGCGCTCTACCGCGCATCGAGGCGCGAGCTCGCGGACTGCGATGCCCTGGTGAGCTCCTGGTGCATTCCAAGCGGCTGGGTCGCATCGAAAATCGCCGGAGGGCGCCCGCATCTTTGTCTCTGCCACGCAACCGACGTCCGCTGGCTCGCGAAGATGCCGAGGGGCCGAGCGGTTGCACGCGAGATCGCCGACGGGGCCAGCTCGATGTGGTTTTTGAGCCCGGGACTCCGTGAGCGCTTTTTGGAAACAGCGGGGGTCGATCCGGATCGGGTTCGCAGCCACGTCGGCCCGATGCCGATCGAGCCGCCGCGGGAGCTAGCCGAGCCCCGCCCCGTGTTACGCCGCCGTCTCGGCATCGAGGGCTTCACATTGCTCTTCTTGGGGCGCCTCGTTCCCGTCAAAGGCCTCGCGGAGCTTCTTCACGCCGTCGCTTCGTTTCCCAGGCCCGTCAGCATCCGGATTGCCGGAAACGGCCCGGAGCGCGACGAGCTGGGCGCGCTGGCGCAGCGCCTTCGAGTCGACGCGATCTTCGAAGGCTGGGTTGCGGGCGAACGAAAAGAAGCGCTCTTTCGCGCTTGTGACGCCATCGTGGTGCCCTCGAGTCCGCTCGACGGCCTGCCTACGGTCCTCTTCGAGGCCCAGGCACGCGCGCTTCCGATCATCGCCACCGAAGCAGCTGCGATCCCAGCGCGAATGCGGAGTCACCCGGACGTCGAGCTCGTCCCCGCAAACGATCGAATCGCCCTGCGGCAAGCGATCCTCCGGGCTCATGACCGCAGCGCCGCCGAGCCTTTGCTCAGGGCTTGACCTTCTGGGTACCTCTTGGCGCACGGTAGCTGAAGCGCTTGTCGGGAACGTCGCGGTTGAACTTGAGCTTCGAGAAGTCGAAGCGGTTGCGGTTCCCCTCCGAGTCGATGATCAGGACGCGCTGCACGATGCCGGCGCGCTTGCCGTCGGTCGTCAATGTCCGCACGTAAAAAATCAACTGCTCGTAGTTTGGTGTCGGCCGTCGCGGAATGAGCTGCAACACATAGCCGCCCTTGAACTTCTCGTTGTCGTGCTCGAGGAGGCGGACTTCGAAATCCTTTTCGAGGTTGCCGCTGCCCGTCAGGAATGAAAACGCGGATGGGAGTTGATCCTGGTCGAGCGGGCGCTCGATGAGCTGGCCGCTTTTCTCGCCTTCCTCGGGTGGCTGGTAGATCAGCAGCGTCTTGCCGTTGCTCACGAAGACTTGCCCGTTTGGCTGCGCATAGTCCCAGCGCATCATACCGGGCTTCTTGAAGACCACCTTTCCCTTCGCCCGATCGTATCGGTCGTAGAGCCGGGTGTAGCGAGTCTGCTCGAACTCCGCGTTTAGGGTCTTGGTTTGGTCGTAGAACGATTGAACCAAGCCGACGACCACAGCGGGGTCGAGTGGTTTTCGCTCCTCGGCTCCGCTGCTGCCCGGCCGCGAAACCAGCGCAAGACCAAAACTCAAAACCCAAAGAAGTTTCGTGACCATCAAGTTCTAGAACGCTCCCTGTCGCGCAGTATTCATCCCGAAGGGGCGGACACAAGGCAAGCACGAATCCCCAATGTGGGATTGATCATTCCTGTCAACGACCGTATGATGATCGCAAGGCGGATTCGCGCGCTCCCATCTTGGTACATTGGCGTCCGAGCCGTTTTGGTTGATGTGTTGTGATGTCTTGGCTTGAAAACCCACTGGACACCTCGGAGGTGACATGCCCAAGCACCCTGCTCGAACCATCCCGCCGGAGCGACAGAAGTCGCACCTAGAAAGAAAGCATGCCGCACTCTCCGAGCGCGTTGCAGCGCTCGACAGCCGCATGAGCCTCACCCCGGCCGAGGAGCTCGAGCTCCATCAACTCAAAAAAGAGAAGCTGCATGCCAAAGACGCCCTGCACGAGGTTGGCTAAGCGCTAGCAAGGCGCCGGAGAGCCCCTGCGCTTCTCGCGATTTTCCCGTAACGACGGCCCGCTCCTTCAGCTTTGTCCTGGGGGCGGGCCTTTCTCATGGGCACTGGTTTTCTGGTTAAAAGCAAAATGGGCCACCAATCGGTGACCCATTTCAAACGAAAGAATCGATGCTAGAGTCAAAAAGCTAGGGCAAGGAAGTTAAGCCGAAATTTCCCAATGTTTCGTAAAAAGAGCGACCCAACGCCGCGCGGATGCCGGGCAAGCTGGAAAGTGCACGGCGAAGGGTCATAAGCAAGCGATGGGGGATATTGCAATCGCGATGCCAACTCGAATGCCTCTCAAAAACCGGGGTTTTCTTCGCCACCGAGCTTATCGGTAGGACATTTCTGTCATAGACCTGCAACCGATTGTCGTGGTCCGCACAACCGCGAGCTCGAGCGGGCCGATAGGCACACATTCCCCTACCACGCAGGTTGAAGTACGCGGGCTCTCCCGCGTATGATCTCAGCAACGGTGCAGGCCGGACCCAATGCCCAAGTGCAATAGCTGCGAAGGAAAGGTGCTCAGAACGGACGCGTTCTGCGGCACGTGTGGCGAGCCGGTTCCTGGCGGGAAGCCGGTGGTGCCGATCTCTCGTGAATTCAAGCTGAGCGATGCGCGGAGCGAGCCCGAACGCCCTCTCGGGACATTGCCCCCTCAGTCAGGGGCCCCGACGTCCGCCCGGGCCGTCGCGGTTGTCGCGCTCTCCGACCCGGAGGTCGCCGAGCCAGAAAGCCTCACCGTCAGCCGCACGGCCATTCGCGAGCGCGAGCCGCAGAGCGAGCCCGCGCCAGTCTTGCCGCTTCACCGCAAGAAAAACGGCACCGAGAGCAACCGCCAGGTGGAGCCCGCCGCGACCGAATCGCGAAGCGACCCCATACCGGCCTCCACGCCCGCGCGGGAGACGGGCGCAAGCGTTCCAAAGGTGCCGATTCCGCCAGGCCCGCCCATTCTCGCCTCGGATTTGCTTCGCGAACAGATGCGGCCCTCGAGCCCCGGCGAACAAGCGCTGCGCGTGACGACCGTGGTGCTGAGTGCGCTCGGTGCGCTAGCCGTGCTGCTCATCGGTGGCATCCATCCGCTGACATTCGTCTCACTGGCCTTGCTGATCATGGCCGCGACCTTGGCCCTCACGCCGATGTCCTATCGGGCGCGCGCGATCGCGATCTTCGCGGCGGGTGCGCTCGCGACCGGGGTCGCTCTTTGGCAACAAACGCTGCATGGGATCGCGCCCGAGGGGGTGATCCTGGCCACCGCCACGATCCTGCTCAGCGGGAGCCTGCTGTTTCGGGCGTACTACCGGGGCGCGCGGCTGGCGCGGCTGGCGGTGACGCTCGGGGTCCTAGCCTTGGGCGCCTGGTTCTTCGTGTCCGGGGGTCACGAAAGCCTGATCATGCTGGACGGCCATTGGCAATCCTGGGCACCGGCGATCACTCATTTGGGCTTCGGCCTCTTGGCCCTCCTCTCCCTCATGGCCTTCATGGACAGCAGCACCAGAGGCGGCTCGCATGTCTGGGCCGTGGCCGTGCTCGTGCTTTATACGGTGCACATCGCTCTGCTCGCTGCGACTGGGCTCTGGCCGGTCGACCGGGGGCCGGCGAGCATCGAGGGACCCACGATCGCCGCAATCCTGGCCGGTACGGTCGGCACCATCGTTGCGGGCTTGGCGCTCGCGCAGATTCTGGTCGCCGCGCACAAGGCCAGCTCCAACCGGGTCTAAGAACCCAACTCGATCGCGCCCTGAGCTCAGGGGACTTTTCGCGGCCAGGATGCCAAGAGTATGACCGCGCAGGTGCGGCCCTTTTCGTCTTCGGCTTTGCCGTAGCCGGCGTCGGTGAATCGCGGGTCGGTCACCGTCATGCGATGACTCGGACTGTCTTCGATCGCGTGGAGCGCGCCGCGCATCGTGGCCGCACGAGCCACGGCCTCTCCGACGACGCGCGCTTCGATGCGGCGCTTGAGTAGGCGGGCTTCGGGGTCGCCGTTGGGGTCGAGCTCGTGACCCAATCGACCCGAATCACAGACCATTTGCGCGTGGCTCGTCGCCTCTCGACTCAGCAGTCGGTTCGACCGCAGCGAGCGAGCGCCTGCTGAACGCCGTAGTTGCATGAGCCAGGCCTCGGGGGACTGAGAGCCGCTTCGCGTCGCCGGCCCCTCGGGGATCTTGCCGACCCAGCGTTCCGCGACAGGTCGAGGTCCATTGGGCCCGGTCGCCACCAGTTGGACGAAGAGCGGACGCCCCCACTCGACGGGAACCGAGATCGTCGAGCCGAACTCGCCGCCGTCGACCGCGATGCGCCGCGACGAGCCGCTGGAGTCCCGCACGACTAGGTAGGGATCTCGGAAATCCTTAATGACCTCTGCGTGAAGGTAATTGCGACCTGCCTCCGCGAGCGCGCCGGCCCGCACCGCGGCGACCAAAACGATACGCTCCCCTGAACGGGCGCGGCCACAGATCAGCGGCGCGTCGGAAGTTTCGTTCAAATCTTCGAGCCAGACTTTGAAGCTGTCGAACTCACCGGTGACGCCGAACTTGGCATAGACCGGATTCGCGTCGACCCCAGCTTCACGCGCGGCCTTGATGAGCTCGGGCGAAGGGGGGATGTGTTGAAGCTCCGCCAGCTGACGGGCGACGCCTTCGAGCTTCTTGTCCTTGATGCACAAGCGCGCGGGCTTTGCTTCAGCGGCAGGCTCGCCTTCGGCGGGAGCGTCGTTGTTCTTGTCGGCGCCGGCCGTCGCGTGGATCGCGAGCAGCATGGCACAAAGGAGGGTGATTTTACGCAGCATCGTTTTGGGTCACGTCCGGTAGTCGGCGTTGATCCGAACGTACTCGTGACCGAGGTCGCAGGTCCAATAATGACCGAGTCCGCGGCCAGGCCCGACGACGACCGAGATCTGGTATTCCTTGCGCTTCATCCCGGCAGCGGCTCTAGCCTCGGTTTTTGGCGTCATGGTCGGCGTCCCCTGCTGGAAGATCGAAACTTGGCCGATCTTCACCGAAACGTGATCAGGATTGAAACGTGCGCCTGAGCGGCCCGCGGCAGCGACGATGCGGCCCCAGTTCGGATCGCAGCCGTGTAGTGCGGTCTTGACGAGCTGCGAGCCGGCGATGGTTCGGGCGATCTGCACGGCATCGGCGTCGGTTCGGGCTCCGCGAACCTCGATCCGCACGAGGTGCTCGGCGCCCTCCCCGTCGGCGACGATCTTTTTAGCCAGCGATTCGAGGACCTCGGCGAGCGCGCCCAGGAAGCGCCGGCCCGCCGCACTCTTCTCCTCGATCGCGCGATGGGTCGCCGCACCCGATGCAAGCGCATAGATCGAATCGTTCGTGCTGGTGTCACCGTCGACGGTGGCACGGTTGAAGCTGAGCTCGGTCGCTTGCGGCAAGAGCTTCGAGAGCGTCGCGCGACGAACGGGGACGTCGGTGGTCACGAATGCGAGGGTCGTGGCCATGTTTGGATGGATCATCCCGGCGCCCTTGGCGATGCCGAGAACGCGGCATGTCGTCCGGCCGCATTTGAACTCGGCTTGCGCGACCTTGGGTCCGCGATCCGTCGTCAAAATGGAGCGGGCGAACCGAGATGCGCCAGCCTCCGAGAGATCCTCCACGAGATCGGGAATCGCCGTTTCGATCTTCTCACGTGGCAGCTGCACGCCAATGACGCCGGTCGAGGCTGGAACCACGAGCGAGCTCGGAACGCGAAGCGACCGTGCAACCGTACGGGTCAACGCCAGCGCCGCTTGCTGACCTTGCTTTCCAGTGCAGGCATTCGCGTTTCCGCTGTTGACCAGAACCGCCTGGCAAAGCCCGCTCTTGAGCCGGCGCTCGCTGAGCGTCACTGGAGCAGCACGCACGCGATTCCTCGTGAACACGCCAGAGGCAACGGCAGGTTCATCAGCGAAGATCAAACCCAAATCTAACGCATCGCCTGCTTTGACCCCGCCGTGTACGCCAGCGAAGCGAAACCCCTTCACCCGTCCGCTCATGGCGTGCGTCTTACCAGAAGCTGCTTACTGCGGCGAGGCTGCAGCCTGGTCTTCGCGGTAGTGACAGTTCTTGTACTTCTTGCCGCTCCCGCAATAGCAGGGATCGTTACGACCGAGCTTGGGGCGGTCGCGCTTGACGGTCGCTGCCTGTGCGGGGCCCTGTTGAGCGAGCGCAGCTTCGGCACCGGGACCGCCTGCACGCCTGCCCCTCCTGGCCGCCGCACGGCGAGCCTGCCTGCTGGGGCCGGACTGCTGCGCGCCTGCGCCGGCCTGCTCTCCACCGGCCTGATGGCTCGTGCGGATCTGACGCTGGCGCTTTTCGGTCGCCTGGCGGCGCTGCTCCTCGAGCTGCCTCAGCTCCTCTTCGCCCGCGCGCTCGACGGTGAACATCCCGAGGGTGACCGACGACTTCACGCTCTGCACCATCTCTAGGTACATGTCGAAGCCCTCGCGCTGGTATTCCTTCTTCGGATCGCGTTGGCCGTAGCCGCGCAGGCCAATCCCATCACGCAGGTGATCCATCCCTTGTAGGTGGTCCATCCATTGCTTGTCGATTTCCTGTAGGTACAAGTCGCGGAACAGGCGAAGGAAGTTCTCGGTGCCGAACTCCTGCTCCTTTCGGTCGAGCACGGCTGACGCGTCGGCATAGAGCTTTTGAAGGAGCTCGTCGCGGTCGCTGATCTCGTGGATACCTGTCGCACTGATCGCGAACTGATCTTTGTACGCGCGCTCGAGGCCGTCGAGGTCCCAGTCTTCGAAGTGTTTGCCGGGCGGGCACGCGTGGTCGACCATCGTGACGACGATTTCGTCGACCAAATCGAGCAGGCGCTCCTTCTGCTCGCTCAGGGACATGCCGACCGCCTGCTCGACGCACTCGTACGCACCGACGGGATCGGTTCGGAACTCCTCGAGCGGCACCACGCAGCCGAACCAGAGATAGATGTCCTTCTCGAGGTACTCGACTCGCACGTCGGTGAGCGAGGCGAGATCGGACTCGTTTGCTCGCTTGCGGTGCCCGGGCAGCTCGGCTTCGGTGAGGCCCGCATCCGGAAGCGGATACGAATGGAACTTCACGATGTTCTCGATCACCTTGGTGACCCGGGACAGGAGCGCCGTGTCGATCTGTTCGACCAGTGGCTCCGGTTCCACACCGGCCTTGCGCTGCTCGTCGGACGGAACGGTTCGGTACTCGCCTCGCAAGACCTGTTTTCGCAGCGCGTACATACTCTTGCGCTGCTGGTTCATGACATCGTCGTACTCGAGCAGGTTCTTTCGTACGTCGAAGTTGCGTTCCTCGACCTTCTTTTGCGCGTTCTCGACGGCGCGGGTCACCCAGCGATGCTCGATCGGAATGTCTTCTTCCATCCCGAGCCGGTCCATCATGGCCTGCACTCGCTCGCCGGCGAAGATTCGCATCAGATCGTCTTCGAGCGAGAGGAAGAAGCGCGAGGCGCCGGCATCACCCTGACGGCCAGAGCGGCCTCGGAGCTGGTTGTCGATGCGGCGCGACTCATGGCGCTCCGTCCCGATGATTCGAAGGCCGCCCGCCTCTTTGACGGCCTTTGCGTCTTCCCTGCACTTCGTGATGAAGTCCTCGGTGGTCTTGGCAATGGCGGAATCACGACGCTCAGGGTCGGCGAGCACGTCTTCTGGGGCGTTCTCGAGCACCTCGATCCGAGCGAGCATCTCAGGGTTGCCACCGAGCACGATGTCGGTGCCTCGACCGGCCATGTTGGTGGCGACCGTCACCGCGCCGGAGGTGCCGGCCTGCGCGACGACATAGGCTTCTCGCTCGTGCTGCTTGGCGTTGAGAACGTTGTGCGGAACGTCGCGACGGTTGAGGAAGTGCGCCACGGCATCCGACTTTTCGACGCTGGTCGTACCCACCAGCACGGGCTGCCCGCGCTTGTGCGACACTTCGATCTCCTCGCAGAGGGCGCGAAATTTCTCGCGCTCGGTCTTGTAGATCAGATCCTCTTCGTCGAGACGCGCGATTGGCTTGTTGGTCGGGATGACGACGACGTCGAGCTCGTAGATGTTGTGAAACTCGGTCGCTTCGGTGTCGGCGGTGCCGGTCATGCCGGACAGCTTTTTGTAGAGACGGAAGAGGTTCTGGAACGAGATCGTCGCCAGCGTGAGGTTCTCGCTTTGGATGAGGACGCGCTCTTTGGCTTCGACCGCCTGATGAAGACCGTCGGACCATCGCCGCCCCGGGAGCACACGGCCGGTGAACTCGTCGATGATCATCACCTTGCCGTCTTCGGAGACCATGTAGTGCTGGTCCCGATGATAGAGGGCGTGGGCGCGCAAACACTGCTGCAGGATGTGGAGAGTTTCGAGGTTGGCCGGGTCGTAGAGGTTGCCGTCCCCGCCAAGCAAGCCGCGGCCGCCGAGCAGCTCCTGGACGCGCTCCATGCCGTCCTCGGTGAGGGTCGCACTGCGGTTCTTCTCGTCGAGGTCGAAGTGCTCCTCTTGGCGAAGCCGCGGGATGATCTCGTTGATCACTTCGTACTTCTCGCTAGCCGTCTCGCCTGGACCGCTGATGATCAAGGGCGTGCGGGCCTCGTCGATCAGAATCGAGTCGACCTCGTCGACGATGGCATAGTTCAGATCACGTTGGACGTAATCGTAGATGCTGAACTTCATGTTATCGCGCATGTAGTCGAAGCCGAACTCGTTGTTCTGGCCGTAGGTGATGTCGCAATTGTACGCGCGCTTCTTGACGGGGTTGCTCTGCCCCGGAACGACGACGCCGGTGCTTAGGCCGAGGAATCCGTAGAGCTTGCCCATCCACTCGGCGTCACGGCTTGCGAGGTAGTCGTTGACGGTCACGACGTGAACGCCCTTGCCTTCGAGCCCGTTCAGGTAGCAGGCAAGCGTGGCGACGAGCGTCTTGCCTTCGCCCGTTTTCATCTCGGCGATCTTGCCCTGGTGTAGGACGATGCCGCCCACGAGCTGAACGTCGTAGTGGCGCATCCCGAGGACGCGCTTGCCCGCCTCGCGCGCGACCGCGTAGGCAGGTACCAGCAAGTCATCGAGAGAGGCGCCGTTGTCGAGCTGCTGCCTAAACTCGGCGGTTTTCCCGCGTAGCTGGGCATCCGACAGCTTCGTCATCTCGTCTTCGAGCGCCGAGATCGCAGCAACCATGGGCTGCATGCGCTTCACTTCGCGCTCGTGCTTGGTACCGAGCACCTTCTTCAGGACGGAATTGAACACGGCTGCAATCTAGGTCGGCCAGGCGAGCGGCGCAAACTACAGTCAAAACCAACGCTTGGAGAGCGCGAGCACAGCGATCAGCACGAACACCAGGAGCACGAACGCCCAAAGACCGCGGCCCGAGGAAGGCAGTTGCGGTCGCGGAGAGGTCCCATCGCCGAGCGCATCGAGCAGCTGGTGTGCGCGCGCTCGTGCAAGGAGCTCGACCCGAAGCAAGATCGCGGCGACGATCAAACCGATCAGGAAGATCGCCGCGGCCGCCTGCCAGCGCCGACGCTCTTGCTCGAGCTCGAGGGCTTGGTCGACGCCCAGCCGGGAGCTCATCCCAGACCCGACGGCCACGACGTCGAAGCTCGGCACCGCAAACAAGGCGGCGATCGCATCTTCGATGGATGCGTCGGGAAGGGCACCATCGAGGATCGCAAGGGCAAGTGGATCGAGCCCTCGCCGATCGGCATTCGCCAGGACGGCCGTGGCCGCGGCCTGGGCTCGGTTGGGTCCGGCCGGGTCGGCGATGACAATGGTCGAGACGCCAGCGGTGTTGTCCGAAAAGAGATCAGCTCGAATCTGCAGACGCCAAGCACCCGGGCCCGGGGCGGCGAGGTACGGGTCTTCGGGGCTGAGCGAGAGCGCCTGGACCCACCGGCGGTCCTCAAAGACGTCGACGAGAACGGCGCGCGGCGCTCCGAGCTGCTGCCAGTCCACGTGGATGCGGTCTCCCTTCGCTGACGCTCGAGCGACGATGCCGCCCGGCACCAGGGGAAGCCGCACTTCACGTACTGCGAGCAGGGTGCCGTTGGGGTCGAGCGCCTCGACGGCGACGCGGCCCTCGCTGTCCGACACGACGATCGGAAAACGCGCGAATCCGTGGGAAGGCCGGACGGTCCCTGGGTCCACCCGCACACCCGCGAGCGATCGCAGGCGCACCCGGATGTCTTGCCCGCCAACCCAGACGGAAAGAATGCAGCGAAGCTCAGGAACGCAGGCGCCCTCCTCTACGCGAGGGTCGAGCAGCTCGACGGCGCGCCTCGAATTGGATGCGCGAATCGGTCCGAGCTCGTAGGCCTGAAACGCGGTGACCGTGCGCCCACTCGGCAGGCGGGAGTCGATCGATTCGCGCACGTAGAGGGTCCGCGTCACGGTCACCTCTTCCCCGTCGATCTGGGCGGTCGCCAGCAACGAGAGCGTTCCGTTCAGCTCACCCGGGATGGGAAGCCGGCCCTCCCTTCCATGGACGAGCGACTCGCCGAGCTCCGTGCTGGCGAGCGGCATCCCCGCTGCATTCCGAAGCTCGACGACGACCGGCGGAGAGGCGACAACCGTGTAGCCCCCGTCGTCTTCGGCGAGTTGCCATGCGCGCAGGCCGATCGTCGTGCCGGGGCGGGCGACGACCGGTGCGCTGAAACGCAGATCAGGAATCGGTGACGGGGCGCCGGCGATCCAGAGCGCCGCGAGGATGAGCGCGACGAGCAAGGGCGACAGTCGAATCGCCCATGAAAATCGGTCGATTTGTGGGTTCTGCATCGCCATGGGGATGGACAAACTCAGGATGTTACCTTAGGAGACCTAAAGGTAGAGAGCACGAATGGGAGCCACCGCCGAACACGACGTCGAGCAACTCCGTGCTCGCCTGTACGAGTACATGAACAAGCATGGTCTGCGTTCAACGGAACAGCGACGCCTGGTGACCGAGAAGTTCTTCGCGAGCTCCGACCACCTCTCGATCGAGGACTTGCTCGAGAAGGTGCGGCTCGAGGAGCCGAGAATCGGTTACGCGACGGTGTATCGGACCCTCAAGCTCCTGAAGGACTGCGGGCTCGCTTTCGAGCGTCACTTCGGCGACGGGGTATCCCGCTACGAGGTGGCCTGGGCGGACGAACATCACGACCACATGATCTGCCTCGAATGCGAGAAGATCGTCGAGTTCGAAGACGACGGCATCGAAGACCTCCAACACAAGGTCGCCTCGAGGCTTGGCTTCAACCTCGTTCGCCACAAACTCGAGCTTTACGGCGTCTGCGCGGACTGCCAGGCCAAGACCTAGGACCAACAGCGGGTTACGTGCGCGGGGTCAGACGGTCGCGAACGCTTCGTCGGGGATTTCGACGGGCAGCGTGTCGATGGCGCTCAGTCGCTTGACGCGGCTCGGCAAGGTGGTGAGAACACTGTTTGCGAAGTACTGCGCCGCGAACTTCTTGCCCATGTAGAACGCGTGGTCGGGGTGAGTTTCAGAAGTCTCCGGCAGCTTGTTCAAGGCGATGGACGCTTGGTCTAGAAGCAGCCAGCCGACCGCGAGCTCACTCATGATGACGAGAAAGTCCTCGGCTGCGAGGGGGATGTGCTCGAGCTTACCGCCCTTGGACCAGCCGATGAGCTGAGCGACCGATGCGGCCACCGCTTCGTGCGCGTTCTGCAGGTGCCCGATGCCCTCTTTGAGCTC